>Ga0307377_10003442_pt1 | contig 17874 bp, 18 predicted proteins | sample TR3MG_FD_202535 | JGI IMG/M metagenome (GOLD analysis project Ga0307377, IMG submission 202535) | Soil microbial communities from Risofladan, Vaasa, Finland - TR-3 | ecosystem: Environmental > Terrestrial > Soil > Coastal area > Acid sulfate soil | place: Finland: Risofladan, Vaasa | collected... | reverse complement strand
AAACTACTTCTACACAGCAACGGACATGGGTAAGGAATTTCCTAATTCACAGAATGGTTACGTAGTGTATGCTAGTGCAAATGGTAAAAACGATAAAATGAATCAGGTATTTAAGACCGTAACGGCACTGAAGAAGCAAGGCTTTACCGACAAAGACATACTTAATATAAATGACAACTTGCAGGAAGTCCTTAACGTTATTAACGAATTTGATGCTGACTATAAAACTTTGGTTAGTGAATATCAGAATTCTAGTGCGGAATTGGGACAGCAGGTTCCGGAGAAGGGATGGATGGAGAGGGGGAAGGATTGGGTCGGACAGCAGGTCAACAACTTAGTTCCTCAGCCCGGGATGACACCCGCCTCAGCATCAAGCAATGCAAAAACTGTCATTGCTCAGGTAATTCCGGGAGAAGAAGTTGATGAGAACCCAGAAACGCAAAAAGCCACGCCAGCAAATGTGGAGAAGCTAAAGGCTGAGCCAGAACTCGAAGTTGATGAGGAGGAACTTGGCGGCGATAGTTTCGGTGAGGACGATTTGGGTGACCTAGAAATAGGAGAGGAAGATGTTGATTTGGGCGGAGACATGGAGGAATCCTCTGGGGGAGCCTCAGCGCCAATTAGACCAACGCCCGGAGAACTAATGAAAAGAATTGAGGAGGCCCCTAAGTGGGAGGTAGCCAACGTGTTATCCATGCAGATGGCCGAAACCTATTATAAGAATATTCAAAAAGACTTTGAAGCGCTTACCAACAATCCTAATATCGACTTAGCAGGCTCGTCAGCCATAGGGGAGTATGAAAAAGTTAGAGCGCAGATTGAGGAGTCCATAAACAAGATTGGCGAAGCCACCAAGGGAGCCGAGAAGATTGAGAAGAAAGAAGATGAACTCGAAGATAAATATGAGTCAAAGACAGATATCCCAACTGAAGAATTAATTGCCGGAGAAGCCATAGACGAGGAGCCAGTGATGGGTCAGCAACCCGCTGAAGAGCCGACTCTAGAAGTTCCCGAGCTATAAGGTGACGACATGATAATTGACGTACTGGCTTTAAGAAAAATATGCATCAGAGAGGCTGGCATCGACATCGGAGTAATCAAAGACCCTCAGCTGGCTGATGTTTTCAGAGGAGAGAGTCCGGTTAGAGAAGCTAAAAAGTTTCTTAGGAACTTAGATATGCAGTACGCTGACTCGCCTAAAGTCATAGAGGCTGAAATCATCAAAGAGTTCAATAGAAATTGCACTAACAATAAGGGCGTCATGATTCCAATTAGTAGAAAGAAAAAGTACTTGGCTGAATTAATTTGGATGGCATACGAATTGAAGAAAATTTCAGGAGAGACTTATCACAATTTGAGAGGAAGCTTAGTACGACTCAAAGAGTATTCACCTGATTTTCAAAAAGAAATAGAGCAAAGATGGAAAAATGAATATGAGACTAATGATGGGATTTATGACATTCTTCAGGGGAAAGATACCGAGAAACAGTTAGAACAAGAGCAAAATCAAATACCATTGGCCGCAGCCGCTGCCAGAAAAACAAAGGAGAAATAACATGAGCTTCAAATCACAAAGAGAAGATGCAGGCAGAGGAGATTGGCTGGAAAGTTTTGCCAATGACGCCGGGTTGTCCAATGAACTAAACAATGCTTATGCAGACGACATTATTCAGGCAGTTGAAGAGAAATACTTTGACACCTTGGAGGCATCTCTAGAAGACCTCAGAGTCAGAATTGGCGTCTCTAAGGCGGCAGTAAAAGACATCAAGAGAATTGCTCTTGCTAAGCTTGCTGGCAAGAAGACCGTAGCCAACGAGTCATGCAAGGTTGAGATTTCCACGGATGAAGAAGAGGAAATCCCCGGGAACAGAGACGGAGAAGCCAGACTTGTCAAAGAAACAGAAGCCTCTGTCACAACGGCTGCTAAGAAAAAAGCAATCCCAGAAGCTTTCAAGAAACATATAGATAAAATGAAAGCCAAAAAAGATAAGAAAAAGAAGAAAGCGTGGTTCCAAGGGTCAACCGAAGCCACAAAAGAAGGCGAAGTGACCACTAACGACCCAAATAAAATGGGCTATCCGAAAGAAATGGGTTATGACAAAGCTCCTATGGCGACAACCGCTCCCGGTGGGCAAAATTCTAGGCCAGCAGAAGTGGCTGACTTCCAAGCCGCAGCACTTAAAACCAAAGAGGATTTAGGTCCTGCTGGAGCGGAGTTCAAGCTAAAAGTTGAAATGCAGAGAATTCCAGAAGGCGAAAAAGAAGCCAATGCAAGCGCAAAATGGCTTCAGTACTTCAAGAAGTCTGGCTCAGCAGAAGGTGTCAAGTTCGTTAATCATGTAGCTTGGAAAAAAGCGACAAAAAACAAATAACTTACACGCACAACCGGATAGTTGAAAAAACGGAGGAGCCTCAAACCTCCTCCGTTTTTCTTAGGACACAGTGTATATGAAAAATTTAGCAAAAAAACCACAAATAATGGACTTAACAGCTCTCCTACAGAACGCTGGAGAAGTTGACCCAGTTAGATTTATTGAGAAGTATCGCACGATAAGAGGTAAGGGCTTCAAGATTGTTGGCGAGGGTAGAGACTATCTTGTAGACTTCTATCGCTATATGTGTATCGGAGCACTTAAAGACAGAAAGCCCACCGTCGTTGTAAAGGGTCGTCAGGTTGAAATGACTGAGGCCGCTCTCAATATTGCGCTTTACTACTTATGCAATTATAAGTTTTTTACTACGTTACATTCATTTCCAAGAGATTCTCAGGTTTCTCGTTTTTCTACGCAGAGATTGCAGGGAGCCTTAAGAGATAGCGCACTGGATTCTGACAGAAATCCAATGCTAATGAATTTTCTTGCAGACCATAAAAATGCAAGAAACACAGTGTCCGGAGTAGAGTTTAAGCATTCTAGTTATTACTATATGTATTCTGCGTGGGGCGAAGCTGATGCTCTTCGTGGTATATCGGCGGACTTACTCTGCCGAGATGAGTTTCAGGATTGGTCAGGCAGTGCCGTCGATTCAACAGATGCCTGCTTGTCAGCGTCTCCTTATAAAATAGAGTTCTCCTTTGGAACACCAAAAGGAACCGGAAGCACGTTTAATGACCTTTGGGACAACTCCGACAAAAGATACTATCACACCAGATGTTCCGGTTGCAACAATCTCTTCATAATAGACTTGGATAATTTTTTATACGGCATGACCATCCAGTGTCCTAGGTGCAAAAAAGAACAAGATAAGAGAATTTCAAACCAGACAGGTGTATGGGTTCCATCTAAGGAATCGAGAAACTGCCTAAGAACTGGTTTTCACATTTCTCAGCTGATGTCCCCTATGATGTCCAGAGAAGAAATAACCAGAAAGCAGTTGGAATTTTCCCCAATGAAATTTAGAAACGAAGTCCTAGGAGACTTCTTTTCAGGCTCAACAAATCCTCTTGAGCCAGCAAAAGTGATAGCGTCATGCTGCGAACCATACTCAAATGAAGACTTTGCGCATCAGATAGTAGCGCCAAAACAGACTTTTATGGGCATTGACTGGGGCGGTAGAACTGACATAAACGACAAGGGAGCGTATACTGTCGTAACAATTATCTCAAAAGATAGAGATAAATACAAGGTTGAGTTTACCAAGCGCATCACCTATAACGATTATCTCAAACAAGTGGCGTATATAAAAGAATTAATAAGAATGTATAACTGCATATCCGTTGTCGCCGATATTGGAGCTGGTGCTATTCAGTGCCAGATGCTCCAGACAGAATTCGGAGATACTGTAAAATCTTGCTATTACTCAGCAAATCTCAAATCAAAATATGTATATAATAATGAAAATTGGATGATTTCAGTCGATAGAGACGCTTGGCTCGAAGAAGTAATTGATATAATAGTAAGAGCCAATATCATAATTCCTTGGAAGAACAATAAAGACAAGCAGTGGTTTGTGGACCAAATATGTAATACGAGAATTGGTATGTCAGAGAAGACGGGCAACGTTAGAAGAAAGTATGAGAAAGAGGAAAGAAAGATGCCCAACGATGCTCTGCATAGTCTTAACTATGCCTATATTGCATCCGTTACTGAGCTTGGAGAAAACGCAGTCGGTTCACCAACTGCGAGGCAATATGGGCAGGCGCTCCCTACATCGATTGGTTCTAATTTCAGTGGGTCACGACATAATGGCGGGGCGGGAATGAGTAAGGGCATGCAGAAGCTCCAAACAAGATTCAACCCGATGCCAAATATTTCTAGAGACACAAGGGGAAGATAGGATGATAAAGAAGGACATTGACATTTTGGCCGATGAATTTATAAAGTCTTTCGGAGATGGTTCAAATTCATTTGAATTTCAGAACCAGAATGACTTTGTTGCGGAACAAAATAAAGTCGAGGACAGAGAGCAGATAGACCAGATGAATCGTGAGTCCGAGGATATGTTTGACAAAGACGAGAATCTCAGCCTAAATGCCGAAGATGAAAGTACCGGGGAAGAGTATGTCCTAGAGCTTAAAAGAAGCGAAGTTGGTCCAGATAGAAAAGACGTGAGTGTGACTTTTTCCTGCGTCAACGACAATAACAAATACGTTAGTTCAACTCTAGATGGACTCTGTGAAGGCAGATATGCGGCCCACTCAAAAGATAGCCTTAAGTCCATAGCAAAAGTACTCTGCTCTGATTACGAATATATATTCAACTATGTGGATGCCTCTTTGGCAAAATACTCAGAAGCTCTCGATTCTAGCAAGGCTATAAAGATAGCCGAGTTAGCTAAAGACCCAGAGGGAATGGTTTCATATTCTGACTACAAAAAGATAGGCTCCAAGCTGAGCTCAGACGGACTAATAGAGTTCAATGAGAAATTGGCTACCGCAAATATAAAAGTCTATTATCCGACAAGTCATATTAAGACATCGGGTCTTAAATAACCCTTGAGGTCGCAATGTTTAAAAAGACAAACTTAAATTCTCCATTCAATTCTGGTAATAGCAGAAGTGCTGGATTCGTAAAAAACGATTCTCCCACTCATCAGGCCACTGGATTGAAGGGCAAAACGGCGAGCGCTCAGATAGTATCTAGGGTTGGACCAAAGCCGTACTCACCCTTCTATGAAGAATCAAATCTCTTCATGCCAAGGGATAGGAGAGAAACCTTTGCATGGGCTAGACATTTCTATGCGTCCGACCCTTGGGTTGGCAATGCTCTTGACTTGCACTCTACATATCCTCTGTCTTCCTTTGGAGTAAAGTGTGAATCCCTCGAGATAACAAAATTCTACAACGACATGTTGGATGAATTAAACTTCGACTCAGTTATCTATGAAATAGCACGAGAATATTATATTATGGGAGAAGTTTTCCCATATTGCGAACTTGATGAAGAAACTGGTAAATGGAGTCAGATTATCGTCCACAATCCAGATTATATTGAGGTTCGTGGGAACATACTCACAAGCCCTGCAATATCTTTGATTCCAGACGAGGAAATCAAAAGACTTGTGACTTCAACTAATCCAGACGACATAATTCAAAGACAGCAAATTCCAGAAGATGTTTTGACCTACGTGTTTGCAGGCAAAAACATTCCGCTTCACCCCGCCTTTATATCTCATATAGCGAGGAAGCCTCATCCGTATTTGGTTAGAGGAACCACTATTTTAAGTCGTGTTTTCAAAGACTTAATGTATAGAGACAAACTCCGTGAAGCACAGTTCGTTATCGCCGATAGACACATAACTCCCTTAAAAATATTTAAGGTGGGGATGGCCGATGGTAGCTATCGTCCAATTGCAGAAGACTTGGCCAACTTCAGAGACTTGTTAGAACAGGCTATGTACGACCCCGACTTCACCATTGTCACTCACCCCGGGCTGGAAGTTCAATACGTGGGAGCAACTGGAACCGTCCTTCCCTTGGATAGCGAAATGGATAAGATTGAGGATAGAATTCTAACAGGACTGTTTACGTCAAAGGCCTTTACTCACTCAGAGGGTCCTACCTATTCAAACGCCTCAGTGGCTCTAGAAGTATTGCAGCAAAGATATGTTTCATTTAGAACTCTTATTTCTAAATGGTTAGAGTGGAAAGTTTTTAGACCAATTGCCAAGATTAACGACTTCCATAGATATAATAATGGAGTTAAAGAGCTTATTATTCCTGAAGTTAACTGGGAAAAAATTAACCTCAAGAACAACAGAGAGTATCAAGACTCGTTGGCGAACTTGGTTAGAGATAATAAAGTTTCAATTAAATCGCTTTATAACGCTCTCGACCTTAGCTATGAAGAGGAAATTCATAACATTAAATCTGAAATTGAAGACTTTAAAGAAATTATGTACAAACTTCAAACTCCCTACGTTGGGAAGGAAAACATCAACGTTGCCACTGGCGATGTTCCAGCCCAACCTCAACAGGGAGGTGAAGCTGGCTCGGGTGGTGATATGGGAGGCCTAGGCGGTGGTGGCGGTGGTGGTGACATGGGCGGCGGCATGGGTGACCTAGGTGGCGACCTAGGGGGCGGCGACCTAGGTGGAATGGGTGGAGACTTAGGTGGCGGTCCCGACCTCGGAGGCGGAGATTTGGGCGGCGGCCCAGCTGGAGGTGGTGGAGGCGAAGCCCCACTAGTATAAAATGAAAAAAATATCATTTAGAGATGTCCAAGCCGACCCGGCTGTAACCAAACGGCCTTGGGAAGCTGGCGGCACAGGAAGCACATATCCTTCAGCCTTTCCGGCAAATCCATTTAATCCAAACGCCGGAGCTCCTCAAGACTATAGTGGCATAACCTCAGGCTCTGACGAGGCTCCCCAATGCCCACAATGCAAAGTCATGCTCCTCGTTGATACAAAAAAAGACGTAGGTTCGTGTCCTAATTGCAACTCGAGATTTTCAAAAATACAGTATGATTCTTCGTACTCACAGAGAGCCATGAATCCGGGGCTGTTCAACTTGGACGGAAGCAATACTAATAATCCGGGAAATGATGGAGCTGGTCCCAACTATCATAAGTCAGACAGTATTTACGGCGGCGGCTCGGTGTGGTCCAATCCAGCCGCAAGTAATAGTAATCCCAACTACTAGGAGACGGCATGTTTATTAAAAAAGGAATTTCTCTTCCAATTGAGCAGTTTGAGATGAAGGTTCTTGAATCCGGTCCAGCTCAAAGCTGCACTACTTGTGGAGAAGAATTGTCCATGCAGGATAGTCAAGATGGGATTATTTCCTGTCCCTGCGGAGCCCAAAATAAAATAGGCTTGGAGAATACAAATGGAAAATAATGCAGAAAAAGAATTAGAGGACTCATTTCTAACACACTACGCCGCAACCATGGGTTCCGAGGATGACTTCGGCAGTGCTGGTGGAGTTTCCGAAGACGACATGAAGGCCGCAGGAGATATCCTGAGTGAAGTTTCTGAAGATGCCGAAAACTCTCCATCGGGAGAAGAGGCAGACTTGGCGGATGAAGAGGGTCTTTTTGAAAAGAAGCCAAACTCTGGATTCGAAGAGGCACAGGCCATGGATAACGTAATTCCTTGGACTGAGTTTAAAATTATCCTAGACACACGATATATGGCCAATCTGATGAAAAAGTACGCCGGAGCAGAAGACGACGAAGACATTCAAAAGAAAGCAGAGGCCCAAAGCTACTATATAAGATGTGCTAAAGGCAATAGAAGGGTTGAGGGAATCTGGAATAGAACTCTCGTGGGTGGCTACGGCACAAAAGAAAAACTTGGCGCTGACCTCCAATGGCTAAAGAAAATGACAGTAGCTGAGGGTGAGGACCCAGAAAAATCTCCGGGATTTCCCAACGATGAAGTTGAAGACCTTCTAAAGGACATGGAAGAACCAGTAGTCGTGACCAATGAGGTCAAAGAAGACATAGAGAGGGCTCATCCTCAACAGGCAACTGAAACATCGGAGACCAGAGAAAGGAAGCCAGTTCAGGCTCCTCAGGAAGACACAATGGTCTCCAAGCCACCAATTCCAGAGCCAGTTGGCGAAACTGGCGGAATGGATATGGCGGCATCAGTCAGAGACGTGCAAAAAAGAAGGATTTTGAGAGCGAAATTAATCAAAAACCTTTAAATCTTATAAGTTTTTAATAGATAAACATCCCCCAAAGGACGGTACACATAATGTCATTTCTCAAATTTGCTTGGTCTGAACAGGCCGTTTTGGAATCCTTTTTAGACGAGCCAAAAATAAACAACGACAGCGAAGACGCAAAAAAAGCGTCTGACCAGTTTAAGATAACTGTAGCGAATGCAAAGCAGGCTATTAAAAGGTCTGGCGATTTTCTATATGTTAGAACTCGAGCCATCGGCAGTTTAGAGAAGTGGGGACCAAACATGAATGGAGACGGATTCCCATTCAGCGAACTACAGTCTTCCTATCAAACATTTCGTGGTAAGGGAAATTTCCTAGACCATAAGTCCGACGACATTAGAATGATTAGAGGCTTGGTTATAGACGCATATCTGAATGATGAAGACCAGTGCGTAGAATGTTTAATTGCAGTGGATAGAGTTTCTCACCCTCAGCTAGCCAGACACATTGAAACCGGAGTTGTGAACTCTGTTTCAATGGGAACTAGAGTGGGCTTTTCTAACTGTTCCGTTTGTGCCAACACAGCAAGAACAGAGGATGATTATTGTTCACACATAAAAAGCTATAAGGGTATGAAGTTTGGAGCACTCGTTAATAATGCTGCTCACAAATTTGGACAGTGGCCAGTTCATGAAGTAAACCACGACCTTGAGTTTATTGAGTTGTCTTGGGTTTCAGTTCCTGCATTCAAAGAAGCAAACGTGTTGGAAAGAATCGCTTCTCTCAAGGAGTCGCTGGTGGATGACAACCAGCCTTCTGAGGCAGAGAAGCAGATGGCAGCCTTTGCAGCTACTTTTTACAAAAAGGAAGTTGGACCACAGACTCCTCAGCAGATGGGAGAGGCCCACAGAGGCTCAAGCCCAGCAACACGTGAATCGCTAGAGGGAGTTCCAGACAGTCTTGTACAGATGAATAACAGAGCGCAATGCGTAGACAACGAGTGCGCTACTGACCCAAGGAGAGCGAGAACAGAGGTGAATATGAACAACACAAAAATAGCTTCAGGAATGCAGAGAATAAAAATTACGGTTGAAAAAATATCTTTCAGAAAAGGATATAATGATTTTACATCCGAGGGAACTGTAACCGTTAATGAGAAGGAATATCCATGGTGGGCTTCGTCTACTGACAAGAATCAGTGGAACGTAAGTTTGGACCAAGATGCATCCGACATAATATCGGCAAAGGGAAACACTCAGATAATTAGTGCCGTAGAAGAGCTACTGTCAAAGAACGTAAATGACACGGAGCTAATCATCGCCAGCGTTTCTTCAGCGGGAACTAAACGTGCATATCTAAATGGCGGAGAGGACTCGTTAATGGTTAAGCCTATTGCCGAAGCAGCACAGGACCACGGTAATAAGAACATATATAACAACAAAGACCTAGAGGTTCCTCTGGGTGTTCCCGTCATGGAGACGGAGCTGAAAGCTTATAATAAAACAGCGAAGGAAGGTCCCGCCGGAGAGAACGGAAAAATTAAGGATATCACCGAAAATACCAGCAAATCTGAAGCAGAAAAACATCTGGCACTACAAAGGGCATACATACAATTCCTAGGAAGCAACCGGAAGAACTCATAAAACGGCCCATATATAATAATCGCCAAAGTAGCTGATTTAATTAGATAAAACAATTATTAATAATGTGAAAAAAACTGAAAAATCTTATAAAAGAATAATAAAGAGAAAGGGATATCTCTTTTTTATTGCTCGTTAAACCGTTGCTCTTTTGAGCAAAAAAATCTAAAGAATTCAAATCCATCAGGAGGAATAGCAATGTCAAAGCAAAGCAGAAAGGCCTATTGGGCCAAACAGAGAACAAAGAAAGCATGGTTCCAAGGGTCGACTGAGGCAACACCAGACGGACAGGTTACCTCAAATAACCCACAAACACTAGGTTATCCTAACGAAATGGGTTACGACAAAGCTCCTATGGCGACAACCGCTCCCGGTGGGCAGGACTCACGTCCATGGGAACAGACATGGTTTATGAATGCCGCTGCTGAGACCGCTAAGGTCATGGGTCCTAAGGGCGAAGAATTCGACCTTAAGAAACACTGGCAGCGTATTCCTTCAGACGAAAAAATTGCAAACGCAAAATTATCTGCAAAGTTTTTGGCAGTAAAAGCAAGTCCAAAAAAATCAGCATGGGTAATCACAGCAAATGGCGAACCAGTATTGAAGGCCACTTTGGACGAAATCTGGGGCAAAGAATTGGATGAAAACACAGCCAAGGCTTCCGTAACCAAGGAATATGCAAGAAGCGTTATGGCTAAGATTCGCCAAGAAGGACTTGCTCATGTTGCCTATCTGTTAACAGGAATCGACGTCAATAAACTAGGCAAGAAAGCCCAGTTTGGCGAAGAGATGGGAGCAGACGAAGCTTTGGAAGATGAAGCAAAGATTACAGAAACAGAGTTGGGTGTAGCTGGTGATGTAGCCGACGAAAAGTTGGAAGAAATTGAATCACTAGAAACACAAATTGTTGAGAAGGTTGCTCCAAATAGCGAAGCCGTAGAAGTCTTTAAAGGCTTGCAGGAAGCAGAAGTGGCTCTTGAAGCAACGAGTTCCGAACTAAGAGCAATCAGAGCAAAATTGAGCGACAGAACTCTAACAGCATCAAAGAAAATTGCAATCATCAAACTTGCTGAAGCAGCAATTGCTGACGCAGTTACCACTTTCGAAGCAGCTGATGATGTGATGGACAGCGGTGAAGAGTTAATTCCAGAGGGCGATATGGAAGCCAGCATTGAGATTTCAGAAGGCGGCGAAGGAGAAGTAGACGTGGATGCAAATATTGAAGCAGCCAAAGATTTCCTAGCCAGCGATGACGAAGATGGCATGAACGACGGCCAGATGGAAGCAATGGACGAAATTGATGAGACAGTTATTCAGGCTCCAGTTGATGGAGATATGGAAGCTCTTTCAAGTCTAAAAATCAACAAATTTGTTGCAGCTAGAAAGGCAAGAAGAGCAGTTTTAGCTAGCATGCCAGAAGAACAGAAATACAACGTTGTTCCTGCTGGTGGCACCAAGGATGGGGCGGACGAAGTTAGAGCTGCTCATCCAAATGGCGGAACAGATGTTAAAGACATCCCCGCTGGTGGAACACCAAAAGACAATGGACAGAGATTTGAAGACGGCATCGAAGCTCAGGAGATGGACCTAGCAGTTGCAGTCAAAATGCCAAAAGGAACTTACTCCGCAGCAGCAAAGGGTAAGACCACAACCGCAAGCGACTCAACAACAGCGGCAGACCAAACAGCAAAAAGCTACTGGGTTGACTTTTTCTCCCAGATGGGCCCAGAAGGCAAGGCATACGGACAGGCGCTAGTTGGTGCAGGTTCCGCAGCCGCAGCCGGAGAAGTTGGCAAAACAGCCAAGGCTCTAGTTGAAAAGCAAGTAACATCCGCAGTTGCAGTTGCAAAAGCCAAACTACTCAGAGCAAATGAATTAGTTGAACACGCAGTTGCTAAGGGTATGATTGGAAGCGACATCAAAGCTAAGATGGAAATGGTAAATGAAATAATGAACGGTGGGGATGCATTCTTCAACTCATACAAATCAGCAGTTGATAAAAATCCCGGACGCAGAGCAGTTGCAGCCGATGACCTAGGTATCAGAACGGCATCTGTTAAGGCTCTAAGACTAGGACAAGTAGAAGAACGTGAGTCGTCTGAAGGCAGCGACCTAGATTCAGTACTTTCCAAGTTTAACTGGTCGTAAGTAACATACATTCCTAGCTAGTGCTAAACACATTAGCTAGGAACATCCTTACAAGAGAGTAAGGAAATTTTAGAGAAAGGAGGATAAATCACATGGCTTTTAAACTTTTATATGAAAACACAGCATCACCTCAGGGCGATTTTCTTGTCGACCCGAACATGGTTGCTGAAGCTGGAATGCTTGGAGTTGTATCAGGTACCACAACTGGTTCACCAACAGGACTTCCTATGGTAGTTGTAGGTTTCTCGGGTGTGTCTGGTCTAGTTGGAATTATCGACGAAAACAAGACGACTCAGTTCCTCGCTACTGTAAGTAATGAGAACGTAGTGAGCGGAAACACAACGCTTGCACATGCCAACATTGTTAATGGAACGTTTGCTTCTATTTCAGGAACTAATTCCATTTTGAGCGCTACAAACGGAACTCTAACCCAGTCAGGTATGGGAGGAGATTATGTCAACTACTCTTACGTAATTCCCGGTAAGGCAGGAGACGACACAACACTAGGCTCAGGCAAATGCACACTATGGATTCAGGCTGGCGAGTTTGCAACTGACATTTACGAAACACTAGCTGCTAATGGTACAACGGTTCTTGCATACGCTGTAAATGATGCACTTTATGTTTCCGGTAATGGCAAGCTAACTAAACACCTAATGTATGCTAGTGCTCAGGTAGTTGGACGTGTAACCAAGGCTCCATCGGCTGCAAATCCATTCTTGCACTTCTACAAGATTTAATAAATCTTAACCATTTTTCGTAAATGAGGTTGGCTGAGATGCCTAAATTTTTAAAAACAGTTCCTGTCTTTAATGGAAATATGGAGCCTCTGGCTTCTGTTTCTTCCGCCAAAGCTAGACTCTTGATACTTAAGAAGAAGGCCAAGGTAATATGTTCTAATCCTTTCGTAGTTAGGTTGAATTACGTAAAAAAAATTAACCAACAGAGATAATTATTATCCTGAACACAAATTAGATTACACGGCTGAAGTCACAAAGTGGCCAGTTAGTGTAACGGAGGTCAAAATGTCAATGTTTGCAACCAGTGGCGCAATGAACGCCTCCAGCAAGAAAGAAGCCATCGAGAAGCTAATCAGCTACGCTCAGGCCCTTTCAACTGGAGTCGAATCCAATTCGCCAGCAACCGAACCTGCTTTTTCAGACGAGCAGAGAGAAGCCCTTTTAATGAAGGCTCTTCAGACTGAAAGAGGAAAGATTGCTCTAGCTCAGGCTATGGCAAACCCTATCCGTAGAAACTTGGACTATCAAGGCGTGGGCCGTAAGGCTCTACGTGTTGACCCGCTTCCTCAGGGTGCTTTGCCAGTATACGATAAGGATATTGACGTATCCGCTATCGTAGTTAGCTCCAACGGCGCAGCTCCAGAAAGCAGAATTAAGGGTGACCGTATTTCGGTTCCTGAATTCGAAGTGGTTTCCAACCCAACGGTTAGAATCTACGAAGTTAAAAGACGTCGTTTCAATGTTATTGACCGTGCTCAGCAGCGTGCAAGACAGGAAATTCAGGCTCAGGAAGATGCTAACATCTTCGCAGCATTGGATTTCGCTTCCACGCTAGAGAACGCAGCAACAGCAGGAACAACGACAGCAATTGCCAAGAACGACCTAGTTAACTTGTATGCTGAAGTTGACAAGTGGGACTTGGTGACCGCTAAGCTCTTCATGAACATCAAGACTTTCAGCGGCTTCAGAACATTTACAAACACCGATTTCGACCCAGTAACCCAGCGTGAATTGCTACAGACAGGCTTGTATGGACATCTATGGACGGCAGAAATCATTGTCTCCAAGGTTGTTCCTGCTAAGACAGTCTACGCAGTTGCTGACCCTGAGTTCGTAGGTGTTATGCCAATCAGACAGGACATTGAAGTTCTTCCTGCTGATGAGCCCAAGCAGTTGAAGCTTGGATGGGTTGTTAATGAAATCATCGGCCTAGCCGTTGCCAACCCACGTGGCGTAAGCAAGTACACAACTCTATAATCTGAAAAGAGATTAGAGCCTTAAAGAAGTTCCCCGGAGCAATCCGGGGACTTTTTTTTGTCCAAATTTTCTAAAAACCGTTGCAGCAAGGTCTTTTTCTTGAACAATTAAATGAAAATCTTATAAAAACTTAATATAGTGAAGAATATCTTGATTTGTTAATTAGGAAACGAGGCTTAAAATGCCCAAGAAAATAACGAGAATTCAAACTTCTTATGAAACGGATGGGGATGAAACCAACTCATTCGTTGCTTTTGTGGGCGGAAAGCCACAGCTGGTAAAGTATCAGAATGGCTTCGTTGGAGATGGTGAAGAAGACCCCGACGAGTCTATTGCGGATAGAGTTAGATACATGGATGGAGACCAATTGCGGGAGCTTACGGACGCAGAGGAAGAAGAAATTTTAAACAACTCCTCGATGTCGTTTGAGGAAAAGGTCGATATAATCCAGAAACATGAGGAAAGAATAGAAAGCCAGATGAATGGCGTAGTTCAAATAGAAACTTATAGCAATAGGGTGGATGAAGATGAGTGAACACAGCGATGCTTTCGAACAAAAACTACAAAGATTGAGACACACCGGAGTTGGGGGTGTCCAAACTTCTAATGGAGAGTGGGGTCCGAAAGTGCCTGAGCGAGGAGGAGAACGTGGCACTCGCATAAATATGAAGGTTGAAAAGGGATGGGCTGTTGCCAATCCCGTTGCCAAGAAGGGCGTGAGCCAGTCTGGGGATAATAAACAAATAAGAAACGATGGTCCAGTGAAAGTTTTCGCAATATCAAATATGGAAAAGACACCACAGCCAGAACCGCCCCAACAATCCATAGACACTGAAGAATCCATAATCAAGGAGATTATTATTTTACAGAAGAAGCTGGCGGCTCTAAAAAACAAATGAGGAGGATGGAGTCGTGGCAGAACAAAATGATTTTGAAAAAATAAAGTTCCTGATAGAAACACTATCCTCAATTAAGTCCTCCTTGGATAGCATTGAGAAAGACACGTCTAGAAAAGCAATAAACATTCAGGACATATCAGAACAGTTGATAATCATTATAGATGGCTTGGGCAAATCAAACGCTAACAACGCCCATGCGAATGAGGTATTGGGGCAAAAAATAGAAACATTGGTTAGAACAGTTGATGAAGTAAAGGGAAGACTAGACGTATCAGAGGCAAGAAACGAGTTTCTCGCTAATAGCTTGTCCACTCTATCACGAGTAATGACCCAAATAGACATGAAGACCGAAGTATCTGCTGAGGCTTTGTCTAATATAGAAAAATATGTAATTGACTCAAAGGATATTCTTCTTGAATTGAAAGTCAAGAATGCATTTCAGCAACCGAAAAACAACAACACAGTCAAGGGGTTAACGACATTTGCATACATGATAGAATTCATGAAAAACCTTGATAATATCTACAAGACTATTCTGGCTGTGATTTTATTTCTCGCCATGCTCTCAACGATAATATTAAAAAGTAATCTGACTGAATTCATCGTCAGTGTCATAAAGGGAATTTTCTAAGGAGAAAAGACATGTCTGATACGGAGTTAATGCAACAACTAAAGGATACCCTCGCTAGTATTCGCCATATAGGTGAAAACATAGAAGAGGAGAGCGTTAAGTCAAATATCCAAACGACAAAAACCCTAAAGAGCAGCAAGGAGTTGAGTGCCAAATATCTCGGGCAGGCCTTCAGCGACTCTTTCAACATATAATAGGAGCTAAACATATGAGCATAGGTACCATCAGCGGAGTGCTGTATTTTGTCATATCAGCAATGTTCGCATATAATTTCAGTGTTATATTTCAAAGAATTCATAGCGGTTCAACTAAGGTTAATAGACATAGTCTATTTGCCACTAGCTCTCTTGTGACGATATTTTTCACAGAAGCTTTAAGCCACTTCGGGTGGGGAGCCGAGTGGGTCCTACTGGCCCAATCCTATCTACTTTGGACCATGCTATACATAGTCTTTAGCAAAAGAAATGAAAAAGAGGAGAAAGCCTAATGTCAACCCTCAATAGCGGAATTAGTATTTACCCCAGTGGATTCGACTTAAATATTTCCGGCAGTACAATGACCTACGTCTACGACGAAACCAGAGACCCGTTCACTGGCAACGTTACGAGTTCCGGTAGTCAAATCATTGGTGTTCAGGTAAATACGTCCTATACCGCAATTGACAACATAGAAAGAACTCTTGGATTAAACCCTCAGGGTTCATTCGATACAGTTGCTGACAGAATTTTGGATTTCGAAAGCGTCAGTGGTTCACAGGCATTCGTGCAGAAAATTGGCGACACAATGACCGGAGACCTGAATCTAATTTCGGGAGCCGCACTTTCTGTAGCTCAAATAATTAGTGCGTCTGGGGTCAACTGGTCTGGAGCAGGGGCGTTTATCTTAAATCATGAAGGCCCCGTAACTCTAAGCACCATATCTACGGTGATTACGTCATCTGGAGCGGCCACAATAAACACTGGCGATGTTTTGACAATCAAGGGTGGTTCTGGGCTGAGCACAACTATGACGGTGTCCAGCGGAAACGTTACGTTCTATCAGAATGTCCTTCCTAGTGGATTAATAGATATTGGAGCTTCCGATAACCCTATCGACGTTCTTTATGTTAACAGTTTGTCTGGGAATATAGCGGCTATAATACAGGCCTCGGGAGTTTATCTTCCCCTTAGCGGCGGAGTCTTGTCTGGGAACACAACATTTAGCGGTGCCTCGATTTTAACAGCTCTATCGGGGACTGGCTCTATAGGTTCGTTATCTGAGCCATTTGCAGATGTCTACGCCAAGACTGGCTATTTCACAAATGTATCCGGGATGTCTCCTATAAATATATTATCCGAGATAGTTGTTTCCTCAGGAATTACGCCCACATCTTCGGGAACTCTAAATCTAGGTACGTCGGATTTTCCTTTCGCAGCTACCAACGTAGATACTTTGAACACAAACGTCGTAATTATCTCAGGACAAACCTTCAGCCCTAGCGCACTAATTCAATCAAGTGGGGGAACTGTGACTGGAAGTCTTACGTTTGTAAGTGGGGCATCAATAGGAAACGCCGTCTCAGGAGTTAACTCACTAGCTGCTGAAGACTATCCCTTCTCGAATATATGGACCAAAGCCATAAACGGAAATTCCTCAGTTAGATTTAAGTTCAATGAACTGCTTAATCCCGTGTCGCCCAGTGGATACGAGTTCACAAGCGCACCTTCTGGAGCTACGGTAATCGACACTGTAACCGTTGGCTCTATAACCGGGATAGCCAGATATCTTGTACCAGCGACTGATTACACGATATCCGGAACTTTGCTCACTGTATCGACTGGTTTTAGTCCCAGCGGTGCACTTTACTCTCCGTTCTACATTTATTAATATGATAAAGTCATTAGACATATTGGGATACGAAAGTGGGAGTGCCGGAGTTGTTAATGACTCGGCAGCTTGGTCTGAATACATGTGTGTCGTAGGCCTGTTTAGCTCCATAAGTGGCTTTGCCTCCCCAAATATCGCCCTCGTAAACACTACCACTGGAGAGATTGACTCGACTTCAGACCTAGCTTTGGCTCTCAAGAGTCTTGGCAAGAATGAGTTCTCGGAAGGGTTTCGTAGAGTGATATATGAGACAAGTGACGGACATCCATGTTTAATTTTTTTAAGCAATAGGTGGATGTCCAATAGATGCTATGTATTCTTTTTAGAAACTCTAACGGGACAAGACTTGCTACTCTCTACTCCGGTTGCATTTTCAAGCCCATTTCTAGAGGAATACAACTTATCTCTATACAAAGACATTAAAGTTTGCTCATCTCAGAGAGCTCTGATAGTGTATGGAAGTTTTTATATAGGCAACCCCTCCATATCGCTAGACCCACACAACGGATGTTTGGCTGTAGCTCTAGATGATATTTGGAGCAATCTTGGAACAGCTAATTCAGCGGTCTATGCCAACTTTGGTCAGGCCCCAGTCGTCTATGATTTTTACACCCAATATGGGGGAATAGCTATTGATGATGCG
>Ga0307377_10003441_pt1 | contig 17875 bp, 37 predicted proteins | sample TR3MG_FD_202535 | JGI IMG/M metagenome (GOLD analysis project Ga0307377, IMG submission 202535) | Soil microbial communities from Risofladan, Vaasa, Finland - TR-3 | ecosystem: Environmental > Terrestrial > Soil > Coastal area > Acid sulfate soil | place: Finland: Risofladan, Vaasa | collected... | reverse complement strand
AGTATCTACATCTATTACAATGATATCGCTTATTTTACCAGTCTTTACCCCTATATTAAGCCCATCGCTTAACCACTTAAGCCACTCTTTTTTATCCGTATGATTACGAGTAGTCCAAGCTTTCTCGATTGGGGCTTTACCACGGGCGATTACAGGAACCATATCGAAGCATGCTCTTTCGTAGAAATCTATGATATCGTCTTCGTCCGTTTGTAATATAACATTTAAATTAAATAAGTCGCTAATGTACTTATTTATATCTTCCCTATCTTTAGATTGAGTAGACTCCACGAGTGGTACTATATCGTATATGTCCCCCACTACTCTACAAATACAACAACGAACCTTATCGGTCTTAGGTATCATTGTAGCCGTAGCTGGATTATTTCTACATTTAGGACACGTAAACGTTAGACCTTGTTTATCAAAGCCGTCTATCTTCAATTTTAGATAAGGGAGTATCTGTTGTTTTATAAGTTCCATATGTCCCTTAGCTCAAGACTTCTTCTAGTAAAGCCTTATATAGTTTGATTGTTTCTTCGGCAATATTTTCTGAAGTAACTTGCCCAGCGAGAGCTGGTATGGCTGAAGTAGCACTCTTAAGTACAGCCAGTTTAGTAATGATAACACCCTTGTCTTCATATTTAGTTTTGCCACCTGTTTCTGTTGATGCGGTAGGCTTGTCTTCTGCGGATTGAGTTACTGTTATTTTAGTTAATATTCTTTTGTTCTTTTCTTCGTCGTCATACTCAATTTCTACTATATCTCTCTTCTGAACTTTGGCTACTTGGTCAGCGATTTCTTCCTTAAAGCCGAACCATTGAGCAGCCTCAAAAGTTTCTCCAATCTTTATATACTTTGCGTCTCCACTAATTGCGAATACTTTCATCTTTATCTCCTTATCAAATAGATTAATTCCCCTTACCCAGCGCAGTCTTAAAACTCGCCCCTCGCCTGCTACGCAGACTACCCTAACTAATCTATAATTATGCTTTTGTTTCTGGCTTATCTGCGTTCAGAGGTAACAATAAGATACCCTGTTTGCCTAAAGCCCTATAAGTTTCAATCGCAATCTTTACTTGCTTGCCTACCCAGTCTTTAGTATCTTGACCAAGAACAGGGATTAGCTCATCTCGTGAGAATTTATTAACACGGAGACTATAATCTTGACCGTTATGTTCGACAGTCATAACGAAGTCTTGCTTAGGATTACCGTCAGGATAAGTATACTTCGTGCTTTCTACCCAAGTACCTTCATCTCTAAACGTAATCAAATCTCCGTCTTTTACATTATCAACTTTTAAATAATTACTACCAGTATTCAACGTTACCATAAGTTATTCTCCTTATTTTTTCTTTTTCTTTTTAACATTTACTCGCATACTTTTTTCGAACTCTATTACTTTGTCTTTTTTATAAACTCCCTTGAATCTTTCCTTAAGTTTATAATGGGGCAACTTATCGTAGTCCCAGTTCTTTTCAGGAAGAAACGCCAATGCTTCTTCTATCTTGTCCTCTACATCTTTAGGTAATTCTAATAGGCATACTATTTTGAATCTCTTCTCATAATCAGCCTCGTTTAGAATTTCTTTTACAAGGTCGTCGCTTGCCTCCTTTCTAACCTTGCCTAATAAAATTCGGTATGGGTTTTTAGGGGGTTTCTTATAAGATTTTCTCGCAGCGTGAGGCGAATATATCCTCACGTTCTTATATATAAATAGCTGGTCGAAGTCCGCATCTACGCTTAATATAGTACAAAGTTTATCCTTATACTTCCTTACAGCGTGAGCGATAATATCGTCAGCCTCTAATCCCCATATACCTATTACATGCCAAGGGGTATTGCTCTCCAAGTTCTCTAGTAGATTATCAAAGGCTTTAAATTGAGCCGTCCAATCTATATCGTCTTGAGCCTCTCGCTTGGCTTTACGAGTACTCTTGTACTCTTCGTCAATATCTTTACGCCAACTCCTACCCTTATCTACTGCGATGATAACAGTATCTTCGGGTTCTAAGCCAACCTTCTTTAAATCACCGAGTATCATAGTAAGAAATATATAGGTAGATGGAGTCGTCTTCATCTTCCTAAAGGCAAATATAGCCTTATGGATATAATACCCTGCGTCTATAAGAACTACTTTTGGTTCTACAACCTCTTCGAACAAGATGTCTTGTCCCATAAACTAATCCTTTTTTTCAAACTTAGAACAATAATGAGTAATATCTTTTGCTTTATCTTTAGTTAGAGCAATATTAACAAATTCTTCTACTTTAGGATAATAGTGACAGTATATCATCCACTCTGAATTCTTATCCATTAAATACCCCGTGTATTCGTATATAGAAGACCATTTACATTTATCACAAGTATTTTTCATCAATAACTCCTCATATCTTCGTACTCGTTAGGGTTCGGCTTGATTGGTCTATCATCAAACTCTCTACGTCTCTCAGTATAATCTAATAGAGTAAAGCAACCCCATGCTGCGTGGGCTAAGTGGCTCATTCCACTCTCTTGGTCGTTCTCTTCACCGCCCCACCACTTCCATAAGTGGCGCATGATAGCAGCGAATACTCTACCCCACTTCATACCCTTCTCCATATTCCTATCATCGTACTTCTTAGCACCGAAAGTATATATCTGGGCTAACTTAATTAGTGGCGCTGACGGTAGTAAGTCAAAGCGTTCTTTATCGTTATCAAATTTAACTCCATCTTTAAGTATCTTCTTCTTCATCTTCTACCTCGTGTAATAGACAATGGCACTCTTTATGGTAAAAGGTATCATCTTCCCTTATATATTCATCTAACTCTTCATTTATTCGTTCCTTACAATATAAACAAAATAAAGTCTCTAGGTCGAATTCTGAAGGTTCAGATTCTATATAAATCTCGCCTTCTTGAAATAGTGCTATATCAATCTGTTTTATTAGTTTACGTTTCATTTTCCTTATCCTGTTAGTTCCCGATTTTTTTATCCCCTACTTATAATATACCGTGATTCGCTAAAAAAGTAAAGTAGTATTTTTAAAATTATCTATGTCTACTATTCTACCCGCAGATTCACATAATACTATGGTAGCATTCGGGCACTTCCTCTTTAAAGCTGATACTATCTTAGGGTCATCTTCGTAATATTTACATAACCCTAACTCATTAATCCACTTAGACTTATATTCTATCATTTCACGCCTTACTCTAGCGTACCCTTCCATGAAATATACCTGTTGAGGCTTCAAATTCTTCTCTGAGAGCCAATCTAAGGTCAGCTTACGGTATTTGTTCTTTCGGCTAGTAATAACCACCCAGTGCGCCTCCTGTGGCGTTCTAATGACCTCTGTAGTTCGGTAGTGGTCTTCTCTAGCCTTATAGAAGGCTCTGCGTTCTTCTCCCGTACAATGAAAGAAGGACTTACTCATTTCGCCTCTTTGGCAAATCGTACCATCTAAATCATACCCTACTAATTCCATTAGTCTATCCCTTCAAAGTTGGCGAACTCGTGAATATAGTCTCGCAAATCTTGGGCTAAAGTTTCTACGGAACTATAATCATGTCCGTGTTTTAATAAAGACCTTAACTTTTGGTCTAAATTCCAAAGACAAGAGAAATACTCACTACCTCTTATTGCTATAAGATGAGCGCTATTGTCTTCTGGTAAATTAAACTTTAATATCGCTTCCATTATTTCTCCTTAGTTATCAACCTTATTATTGCGTCTACTATTAAAGGGTAGGCGCATTTAGGTATCTTGAATTGAGGGTCTACATAATACTCTTTACTCTCATAAGATTCAAGTATCTTCAGTAGTTTCTTCTTCATGTTGTTCCTCTTGTTGCTCATTATCTTGTTCTTCTTGTTGATTTAACCAGTCTCTGTAATAAAAATCTCTTCCATAGTCTGGGTCTCCGTAACACATTGAACAACTATTTCCTTGACCTTCTGGTATTGGTGAACCACAACTAGAACAACTTGGCATATTTCTTCTCCTTTAACTGTAAATCTTCTAGAGGCACCCATATACCCCTTAGATTGTTCTTATTGATTACACTTAACCCGTATTTAGTTAAAGCGTCAGTACTATTAATAGTAAACACCCCAGGGCGAATATAGTTTCCTTTTTTATTTTTAGCTGTAATAACAAAATCATTATCGCCGTCTACTAATTTATTTAATGCTATACCAATCTTTCTACCTACCCATTTGATATGAGTTATCTTAATCATAATCTCTCCTTATTTATAGAGAGGGCGGAGCAGGATTCGAACCTGCATCTAGTCGCATTGGCAACCACGTTACTCTACTGGGGTATTCATTCCCCCTTACGCCATCCGCCCAATCATGAGTAAATTTTATTTTCTTACACTACCAGGCTTAGTATAGCCTTTTGTATCTTTCATTGCTTCAAACGCTTTAATTCTTGCTTGTAGTTTCTTTACTTTGTTTCTGTATTTCATTTCTCTCCTTGTCTAGACATTCTTTACAGAGGGTTTTAATCCACCCTTGCGTTTGAGTTACTTCTTGATTAGAACCACACCGCTCGCAAATATCTCCGCTCAAAAGTTCAGCGAAATGAATAGCAGCGTATTGTTCATTATTACCGCCGTGTATATAAAAGCGTAGCGTTCCAAACTTTTCTTTAACTTGAATCGCTTCAAGTTGAGGAGCACCATTGCGTTCTATATTAAACGTAAGATGATTACAAAGAGTATCTAATAATTTAAACCAGCCGTCACCGCATTCTATTCCCCAACACATACAAGTTTGGCTCATAGGTAATTGGCGTTGTACAAAGATTTTAGGATACTTCTGAAACAGACTCTCTTGTAGTTCCTTTTTCATCTTCCATCTCCTTTTTTATCTTAGTAAATTTTATCTCAGCTTTCTGGTCTTTGATTATAGGATATATAACTTTACCCCAACAATCAAAACAGATATGATACTTACCTACTACTTCTCCCATAGTAGGGTTGTAAAGTGGAGGAGACAATATAATAGCACCTTTCCTCTTTAACTTCTCTTCGCAAACGAAACAAGTAATCGTCATTAAATCTGTCATTCCACCCCCAGTTTATGTTTGATGTCTTTAAGGCATTGGTTATATATAATATGTTCTTTGTTCTTTATGGCTCTCAAGAATGTTGTTGCGATTCCGTATTCTTCCTTCTCCTTCGGCAACTCTTTAGCGATAAGGTCTAGGAGTTCGCAAACAGTTACATCAAGTTCTTCATCTGTTCCAAAATAGGCAATACCTCGGCTAAGCTTTATCACCTCTGCTATCTTATCTTTCATCATTCCACCCCCAGTTTATGTTTGATGTCTAGCCACGATAAAACCAATTCCCAACAGCATAGTTATGGACTTCTTTTGAATCCACAAAACTCTTTACGAAATCTTCCCATCTTTCTTCAGCGAGTTCTTTTCTTCGGCATTGTGGCATATACTTCTCTCGTTCTTCTAAATCTTTTAGGGCAACTTCCAAGAACCTCTCTTTTATATCTATCATCACTCCACCCCCAGTTTATGTTGTCTGCGTTACATATAAATATTGATATGGAGAAACTATTTCAAGAGAGCGTTCTCCACACTCGCAAGGAATGTCTGGTATCTTGCAGAAGAAATCAGCAGAACCTCTCCACTTCCCACACGAAGAACAATATATTCCTTTTCCGCTATGCCCTGTGCAAATAACCTCTCTTTCCATCACTCCACCTCCAGTTTATGTCTAAACTCTCTTATTGCGTCGTTATATATTCTAGTCCAATAATTCCCCTCGGAATCGCTGGGTCCATAGACTTTCTCCTTCGGCAACTCTTTAGCGATAAGGTCTACAATATCCTGTGCTAAATCTCTGCATTGCCAACCCGTCATATATTGATTTGTGTCAGGTTTTAAATCATATTTACTTATCACCTCTGCTATCTTATCTTTCATAATTTATCTCCAGTACAACAACCATCGCAGCCGTGGATACCAGCCCACTTTTCTCCTTGCCTATGAAAATAAGCCACGCTATCAGGGTCGTCGTGTCCAATTCCGTGTTCGCACATCCTTTCGACTAACGCACCTTTATCGTATCTTATATACATTGGAGCATCTTTTAGCGGGTGGTCAGAGGGATTATGGAAACAACACTTTTCTCCTTTACATAAATCCCTATGATGAATATGATGTTCAACTCCCCAACTATCTGTCCATTCTTCAGTTTTTAAGATTACCTTTTTCATATACCCCCCTTTGTGTACAAGCGGAACAGGCCATTTGTTAGACCGCATTATTCGGTAGCGAACCGACACCCTGACTGTACACTTATCTTTTTATTCTATACCTTGTAGTGCTTCTTTAGTCCAGTATTTATCTTGTATTCCTTTAGGTCTATTAGGAACAAGGAACGTTTTAGCCAAGTTCCATTCGACGTAAGGTTTCTTCGCTTTACCAACTTCCGAAGGAGTGAAGAGGAATGATTGTCCGTTACCGCTTGTTACCAAGTCAAGTTGTTCTGGCGGAACATAAGCAAAGGCGAAGTGTCCTTCACTATCCTTTACATATTTCTCGCCGTCTTTGACTGGAAATATTCTTTCTAATCGTGTCATAAAACTATTCTCTGGGTAGGCATCATTCCACCCATTCCATAACGCTCCAGACAACCAATCCTCTCCCTTCATTTCGTAAGACATGTCGGAAGTATTACAGTTACATAAACCTTCCATAAGAGTATTCATTCCACCTTCGTTAGATACTACCCTCTCTGGTAAGTTAATTTGGTCTTTCGAGAAACCAAGCTCAGACCAATATAAGAGCTGTGGCTCGGTTTTATTCTTCCTGATAGTTCTCATAATAGGAAGAGCAGAGAAGTCCGTAAACCCATTCTTGAACGAATCAGGGAGTATCTCGTATTGCATCTTCCCATGATAAGGAGGGAGGTCGAACCAATGTTTCTTCATACCCACCAGCCTAAAGTCAGGGTCTCTCTTAATAGCGTGAGCCTGCGCTCTATATAAGAACTTCATTCGGCTATCCATAGAAGCGTGGAACCCACCTGGAAATTGCCCTAGTTTATCTTTGTTCTTAGCATAATAATCTTTCCAGAACGCACTCTTAAATCCCTCACCTTGCATTAACAGCCCTCTAACGTGAGCGCCTTTAACTCCTGCGTCTATTAGTTTATCCATAAACTCTTCTGGGTTTTCATCAGTAACCCCTGGAGTGAAAGGAGATATGTATACGATACTTCTGATATGAGGATATACAGACAACTCCTTTACTGTTTTTAGTATTTCGGAAGGCAAAGGAGATAATGGTTCGTAGATTTTAGCGACCTCATCATCCACCGTTATCATGGACAAGCAGAGAAGTACAGGCGCCCGATGTTCAATGAGCATTCTCTTATATCTATCCGTATACACTGGAGTATTGAATTTAGTATTCGTAAAGAACGGAATACCAAAGTCAGATAGTATCTTCATAAAGTTGTAGGTAACTCCAAAGTATCTATCCGCATCTTGGAATGTCTCCCCCGTAGTGCCTACCTCTATGAAATACTTACTCCGTAAAGCCCAGTTCATAAACGGCGTGCGTTCGTCTTTGAAGTTATACGCATTCTCGAAGAACTTCGCAAGTCGTTTAATATCAAGGACTCTTGCCACTTTAATATTCTGAGCAATACCTATCCTACCTAGAGTACTGGCTCTGAACTCGTCAGCGTAACAGTACTTACATGCGTTCCAGCATGACTGCCAAGTATCAGTCTTAATAGGTATGCCGTTACTCCACATTTTTATCGCAGGAGCGAACGTTGTAGCAAATCTCTCCTTATAGTAATCGTACTTAGGCATCTTTTTTTGTGGCATATTTTTTCCTTTTTCTTGGTTCTTTTTTAGGTTCGATATAATCGGTGGAAACAAGGGAATGCTTATATAGGTACTTCAGACCGAGTAACTCTCCGTTGAGTTCCTGCTTCATAGCATTCATGGCGTGCATTTTCCACTTCTCGCCTAACAGTGCTTGAAGAAATAATTTCTCAAAGTATAGATACTTGTAGTAGCCAAGACCTAACAGTTTGTAGTTCTGTTCTTCATCTATATCAGGAGAATACCATCCCCATTTACTCCACTCAAACCCGCAGGCTTGGGCTTTAGTCATGATAGGTTTCACTAACTCAATAGCTTTTGTTATCGTGTCTTGATAGACCATTATTTATCTCCATACAGTTCTTCAGTTGAAGGGGGTTCGATACCAAGAGCAAGAAGTAAAGCGATATTGATATCCTTATGCTTTAACTCTAAGATGTCCAATGCTTTACGAGCCAGCTCTGGCTTATATGTAAATAGAAGCACTCGTCTAAACTTAGAGACATCGTGAACGTTAGCACTATCTTCTTCGTTCCTGCGACCTGTCTTCTTAGCCAAGGCTTTAATAGGCTTGAGTTTCGCTGAGCCTTTGTACTTTACCTTTCTTTGTATCTTCCCTTTGTCTAGGTTCATAGCGAGAAGGTCTTCAGCTGTTTCGGTAAGCGATAACTTTTCAACTATATCAGTTGTCTGGTATGTATCGTGCTTGCCCTTGATGGTGGTTGCTAAAATAAATTGGGCTACATCCTCTTCCGTCGCCTTTATGACCTTGACGGTGAGGTCTTGAGAGCCTATCTCTTTATTCGCTTTCCATCTATGTTCTCCATCTACAATCTCATACTTATCGTCGCCTAAATCTCTCACGATAATAGGATTGATTGTTCCAAACTTTTTAATAGAATACTTCAGCTTAGTCAATGTAGACTCTGGCATCTTATTCGGGTTAATTTTGTTTGGTCTGATACTATCAATGGGTACTACTTTAATCGTATCACCTTGTAACATATTCATAAATTATCCTCTCACGTAGTCCATATTGAAATTATGATTAGAAAAGGCAGAACTAAGATAGCAAATCCCCCCAGAATCGCAATGAAATCCCTACCTTTAGAATCCAACTGTGGCGAACTAGCGTAGAAAACACCGCATGCTAGTATCGTTACTATGTCTGTTAAAATTAACTTAAGTAGCATTCTTACCTCCTTTGTTCTTTTTCTCTTTTGCCTCTGCTCTTTTTCTCTTACAGAAAAGGCAGACACACTTCTCTGGATTCAGACATTCCTTCAGTCCTGTTCCGTAATTACTTCTAGTTTTGTATCCCATTAAGTTTCCTTCATATACGCTTTTGTAAAGTTACAAGTTTCACAAAGTAGATGACACAGTAGTGCGAAGGGAAACCATACGCATTTACATAAGTTCATCATACTGTCTCCTTTGACTTATAAACAAGCCTCTAATAAGTTTGCTATTCCTCTTAAATTCCATATTAGTAACTCTAAGTCACCGAACACTTGGTAATGCGTAATAACTATGTTTACTAATTCTGGAATACCATCGAAGCACGCTTGCGCTCCTTGGATTATTTCACCTGTAGATGTAACAATCATATTCCTCCTAGTATATTGAGATAAGGTCTGCTCCTAAGTCTACCATACATTGATGACAGTATCCAAACATAGTAGCGTTCTTATCAACTTTTTTCTTACACCTTCGGCACCTTGAAAAACTCTTCTTGTTCTTTGACGAATTCTTTGTAGTATTCATCGTACTCCTTGTCTTCTAAAAAGAAAGGGTCAGCCATACGCCTATTCTGATTGTAAGGCACTTTCTTAACCATAGCTAACCACTCTAAGAAGTTAAAGATAGTTTGACCTTTTCTCCATCCTCTTGGCTTTTCCATATTCCTCCTAACTATGAGGGCAGGTTTTACCCTGCCCCCAGTTCACCCCTCAGCCAACCTAAGATTTATGTAATCTCTACTACCTCTACACGAATTACTTTGAAGGTAGGGACTTTATTTGTTCTAGCATCGTTCCTATTATCAAAGGCTACGGGCAATACTTTCCCTGATACCTTATCCAATAGACCCCATGCTTTAGTTTTGTTTTTCGTTTCGCAACATGTAACCATAGTATAACTCCTTATCTTAGTGGGACAGCGTTGTGAGGCGTACCCGCATTTGGGCTTTCTTACTCACGTTAACCAAGGCATTATCTTGGATTACTGCGTTTGCTGTCCCATATCTTATTTATCAATACCTAATTTAATTTCCCACTCCTTACGATTTGGTAACAATACTTTGTTGACTAGAGTTTTGTTGATGCGTAATTCACGGGTGCTCCATCCTAATACTTCTCTCACTTTGGAGTAAAAGCGTTCTTCATCCTGAGTCTCAGCCTTAATTATCTTCTTAAAGAAGGGCACTCTATGCTTCTGTGGTATTGTCACGTACAGAAGACAGAAGTACTGTTCAGGCGAGAGGCAGAAAAGATACGGCATGATACTCCGTAGCCCTTCTTGGTTGTCTGTATCCCAAGATAGCCACTTACTCATTACGATTCCCGTCCAGCGTTCCACCTTATCGGGAATACCTTTTTTCTGATATATGGTCTTGATAAGCTCAAAGAAATTCATTGGCTTATAATCTCCATAACACCTAATACGTTGGCGAAGAAGAGCACGTCCAATGTAGCGCCCAACTGCCAGTTTTTCTCAGTATCAGCGAGTAGTCTTAAAGCAGCACTGCTTTTCTCTAAGCCCCACTCTTTCCAGTTCTCACCTACAAACCTGAAGCACCACTTATTGAATCCAACTATATCGAACTCACCTCCATAAGTAGTTTGCCTCAAGTACTCAAAGTCTTTCTTCTCTATAGCATTCCAGAACTCTATAAAGGAAAGGTCTTGAGAAATAAGTTCACGTCCAGATATTTTTATCTCTTGAAGAGATTTAATCATCGACCTAATATCTGGATAAAACATATCAATCAGAGTATCTAGTCTTCCACTATCCGTAGATATTTTTTCTTGAGAGCAGATAAACTCTAACTTTGTTTTAATTTCCTGTTTATCTGGAGTAGCGAAGTCCAGAACGGTACACCTGCTTACGACAGGCTTTTGGATTTTAGATATATCATTACAAGAGAATATAAAAAACGAATTATCGCTGAATGATTCCATCAAGTTACGAAGACTGTCTTGAGCGGGCAGAGTTAACCCATCCGCCTCATCCAAGAAGACGCAGCGCTTGGCTCCATTAGTCGATAACGATTTTACAAAGAAACTAACCTTGTCTCTGATAGTATCTATTCCTCGCTCATCGCTAGAGTTAATCATGAGAGAATCACAGTTCAACTCCTTAATGATTGCTCTAGCTGTAGAGGTCTTGCCAGTACCAGGGCTTGCGCTAGTGAAGATAAAAGAAGGTATGCTCTTCGGGTTCTCCAAGAACTTTTTCAGAACATTCTTTTCTTTCAGTATAAGGTTGTCTAACCTATTGGGTCGATATTTTTCTACAAAGATTTCGTTGTGTAGTTCCGTCATGATGCCTTTCCTGTTTGTATTGTATAAAATATCTCGGTTAATATTGTAATAGCAACTACTTCCAAGATAGCGAAACAGTACACCTACTACTTTGGTCTGGCAATTGGGTCACCTCTATGCGGGATAGAGTCTCCAAAGGATTTAGCAAAGTTTCGACTGCTCGCAAGGATTCGAACCTTGACCTGCGAGAGGCTGGGGCTATCATAGATAGTCAGTCCCAACCGACGAGGTATCCCACGGACTACTTCTTGGGTGCTACGACGTACTCAAATACTATATTGCCTTCTTCTACTTTCAGATACACAGGCTTATCGTCACTTACCGATAGTGTAACTGTATTATTAACTACGCTCAAAACGTCAAGGAAGAACTTACCTAACTTGACCTTAAACGGCTTAACATTGGCAATAGGAAATTTGGATACAATGGAATTTTTACTATCGTCTAACACGACACTTAATTCCCCAGCTTTCCCTTGTAAAACGAACTCCTCTGTCGCTATCGTTTGAGCATAGGTTGTGAGTTTTTTAACATCTTCCTTATCCAAGGTAAACTCCTCACCCTTGGCTACCTTTAACGCACCTTCAAATTTTGCCGACTCAATAGTATTAGTTACATACTGGGGGTCTTGTAAGACCGCAGATACTTTTAACTTTGAGTCTTCCGTAGCAAAATTCAATTTGTTCTCGGTCTTTTTAATAGACACTTCCTCACCTGGAAATGTTCCTATTAACTTATACAAGATACCGAGATTATCAATACCCAACTGTCCTAAAGCAGGAAGGTCTACAACCAACGAGCCTTTAATACCAATGACATTAGCCTTTGGCGGAGCAGCTGCGAGTACAGTAAGTGAGCCTTCGGTTGATTCAAACAACGCTTGGCTACTCTCAATTGTACCCTTTAACTTCGTAAGTTCAATGAACCTAAGTATATCTTTCTTATTACTCAATACAACCTCCTTTTTTTAAATGGTCGGCAAGAAGTATAGTAAAGGCTGAGCCACCCCGAAGGTCTATACTTCCCAAGGCACTTTCACCAGCAGCCTCTCCGTCTGCGGAGGTCACCCTCCAATCATTAAGCCGATATTAGATGTAGTTTTTATCCTGTAACGTTTTTACAATCGTTGCTATCGCAGTCCTATCATCCTTAACCTTAAGGATTTCTTGGATTTGATGAGCAAGAAAGTCCTCTTCTGTCTCAAACTCTTCTACATTTTTAACCATCTCTTCAAACCTAGCGATTTCAAGCTTCATCTTCTCAATCTTTTCCTTCAGGTATTCAGCCCTTTTCTTTCTATCTGCGTGATAGAATACATCTGCGTTACCTGTTACGTACAGAGTATATTGTTGAATGTACCCATTAGCACTTTCAACTGTCTGCTTAACTCTTAAATTACCGTTTGACTGAACGGATACTACTTCTACTATGGTACCATCTAGCATAGCAGCACTGTTATTACTCTTTTCAACTACGATTAAATCACCCTTCTTAAATGATTTCTTTGTCTTAGGCATAACTGAATCTCCTTAACTGTATTTTGGTATAATAATACCAAGAAAAAGAACTGTCAACAACTACGTTACAACGCTGTTTTCCTTTGGGGGAAAACAGTACAGTCAAAACGCTTTTGTATAGACTTCTTTATCCCCTATTATAATATACCGTGTTTCTTAATAAAAGTAAAGTTGTTTTTTTATTTATTTTTTCTACATATTGCCTCCTTTTCCATAAGTATTTGTACCAGTTATAGTTATATAGAGTCACTGATTCTCTTTTTTATTAGGGTTTTGAACTGTTTTAATACCTGATAAACGTACTGTTTACTGACTCCCATCGCTTTGCCTATCTCCTTTTGTGTTAAATTCTTGGTCATTTTAAGATAGATTATGTTAAGTTTCTTCTTGTTTTTAATTAACTTTGAGTCCTTTAATGCGTTCATAAGTTCTTTGTTATTAAGAGCAGTATGGTCTACTTCAGCGTGACCTACGTGTTCGGCTAGATTATGCTCTATATCCTTTTCCTCTATGCCTTCTTGAGAGGCACTAAAGAGGGGTTTTTTCCTTGATAGTATTCGTTTTTCAGTCCAATCTACTACTGTTACCAAGTACCCATTTAGGTTAAGTGGCTTCCCTTTATAATTCAAAGGTATACCACTCTCTACTTCGGCGCATGCTCGTTCGTAGCGTTCAAGTGCCTTCCAAGACGCTACTAATACTTCCTGTCTAAAGTCATCTAAATCGTAGGCAATCCTCTTAAACTTCTTGAACTGAGCATTATATCTTTTAGTGGCTAAGTTTTTTATATACTTGAGTTTCTTTTCATACTTTACTAATACGCTCATATTGCTCTCCTTAATCTACAACGTCTGTCTAATTCTCTATGGCAGTGATGAATTCTTATTTTATTCTCAATATAGGTTCGGTTCATCCACATATTAGTCTTATCTGCTCTAAATACTGTCATCTTATCGCAATCTATCTCCAACCTTTCTATAATTCTTCGAAGCACTTCATCTCCTAGTGCTCTTAGGGTTTGTTCTCTCTTTGTTTTATCTATGCCTTCTACGCTTTGAACGAAACAAGTAGAGATACGATGAGGGCTTATCTTTGATTTACTATTTGCTAGTAACATTTACTAATCCTTTCTTCAAACTAGAAGTGAGTATTTTTCCTTTAGAAGTTATCTGTCTACCACTTCCTGCTCTGATTATAGTTTCGTTAGTTAACAAATAAGGTTCTATGTTATATAGATAGTTTTTAGGTGACGTTTGTAGATAACTACACAACGCTTGTAATCCTATCTTCTTATGCTTATCCAAGTAATCTAAAACTTTATAATCAGATAAAGTATATCCATCTTTAACTATATTGAAATTCTTTAACACTTCCTTTAGGTTGCCGTCGTAATAAACCATTGCCTCGCTTAACTTTATACCAATACGAGGAGTCAGCCTACAGTTTCTGGCTATCTGTTTAATCTTAGAGAAGTGAAACTGTTCCTCAGGGAAACTTTGATAGAGATAGTTTTTAATTATCACTTCAAGTTCCTTTAGATTATAATGCTCTAACTCTAGCAGTATCTTAAATCTATCATAGAAAGGCTTTCTGTTCTGTATAATCTCTCCAATCTCCGTAGTAGCACCTATTAAAGTGAACGGCTTGACGGGAATTCCATTAAAGTGGAAGTCTTCCATTACAGTATAGATACTTTCAGCGGTTGTTCTATCTATAGAATGAATCTCATCTAAGAATAGAACGCCACCGTCAGCCTTCTCTATTGCCTCTAACATAATCTCGGAATTATTCATCTCAGTACTTATTTTGTTAATAAAGAACTGATTTAATTCTTTGGCTATAATTTGCGCAAGCGTAGTCTTACCAGTTCCAGGCGCCCCATAAATAAGCGTATGAGGGAATACCTTACCTCTTTTTGAGGTACCAAGGATATACTGTTTGAGTAGGGACTTCGCTTTCTCTTGTCCTATATACTCGTCAAGTTCTTCAGGTCTGTACGTTGTTCTAGGATTATTTTTTATAGCATCCTCTAGATACTCATACTCTACTTCACCTTTATCTTTTTGTTTTTCTTTTTCGAATTGACTGAAGTCTTCTTTCTTCCAGAAGATACTCCATATAGCGTAACAAAACAAAACGAACATAAAAAATTCCATAGTACTCCTTGGTTATTAGTAAGTGTAAAAGACATAAGGGTTCTTTGTTCTCTCTTGTCTCGCGTCATAATTACTACCTATTGGTTTACCTAATGCTCTGTAATAAGAGTAGAAGATTATACCATCTGGACTAACTTCTCTATGATACCCTGCTCCTAGTTCCAGTCGTTCAATATTCTCAAAGGTTTCTTCAGATACCAAGAATACTTCTCCTTCGATGTAATCTCCAGACGATGCTATAGCGAATGGAATCATACCCGATACATATAGGGTGTAATCATTTATCTTTGCGTTCTCTATAAATTCATTGTCTGGGTCTCTACCTATGAGACCGTGATTTAACCCACCCTTCTTAAGTGTTCCGTATACAAATATTTTAATCATTTATTTCCCTTCTTCTGTTTGCTCGTTTCTCTTTGTATTTCTTACGGAAGAATTGAGCATACAACTTCCGTCGTCTTCTGTTTAATCGAGGAGCACTATTAACTTCTAATACATAATACTTCCCATCTACTCCTTTGATTATATCTACAGCTCCAAAGTCGTAGCCCAGTGCCTTAATCGCTTTCTTACCCACGTCGAATAACTCGTCGGCGCATGCTCCTTCGTAGTCCACTTGAATCCAACCTCTCGGTCTACTCCATACGTGACGATGATGTCGGTCAGCCTCTTCGTGCTTCACTTTCTTAGAGATACCTGCGCATTCATCTCCGAGTACGTGTACCCTGTACTCTGAATCTTTATAGATATATTGAATGAGGTAATCTCTTTTAGCCTTGATTCTATTCAACCTCTTACCTAAAGACTTCCTTGTCTTTAAGAAGATTGCGTCCCAGCCTTTCGAGTGGTGTGTCTTTCTCGCTAACAGAGGGAATAATGTTCTATCAATCTGAAAGATATTTTCAGGGATAGGATACACGATAGGAATATTCAATCCTGCTAATTGGAATAGTCTTAGCTGTTCTAACTTATTTGAGATAAGGTTAGCGTTCACGTCAGCGATATCACTAACTCCTTTCCTTCCATAGTTTACAGAGAAGTTTACATCTTCAGGAAGCTCACCTAATCTATTCACGGTGACGCAATTCTTAAGATGTACTGATAACTTCTCGGCTGTCTCTCCGTTTCTTGTTCCTAATATATACATTGGTTCTCCTATAATACTATGTTAGAGTTAGGATTTGATTTACCAGGTTCTATTTCGTATTTATAATACACTACTGTACTATTCCAGTCTTGTTCGGTAGGATAGTCGTGGGTATGGGTAGGTAAATCAAACCAGTAAAACCCTGCGTCTGTACCTGCTGAACTGGTTGCGTAAGTAGTAGTAGTGTAATAAGTATCTCCACTAGGCATCGGCTTATCCTAGCATCGCTGCGTATTCGGGTATACACTTCTCGCAAAGTTTTACCCCAGCGCAGGCTTCGGCTAACTTACTTGGGTCGAACCAATACCCACAGTTATCGCACTGTTCTTCTTCTTTCTTTGACCAATTAGGATTGCCCTTCTCTCCTATCATACAACCTCTGTCTACTAACTGTTCTACAGAGATTTTCTTTCGCCCCAGCTCTCTTCTACAAGCTTTACAAAGCATAAAGATTTTCTTCTTATATTCCATTTGCTTCGTCGAATGCTTACCCCCACAGTTCTTACAACATTCTTCAGCTTCAGTAGAAGGGCTGGGGATAGAATTTTTTTCATTCTCTGCCCTCCAGACGTTGCGTTCTGCTATATTTCTTTGATTAACTCCACTAAACCCTACTTGGTGGCGAGATACAGGGTAACAGGTATCCCACGATGTCGCTGGCGTTACTACTTGAGCCTTATAAGGTGGGTTAGCGTAGCCTACATTAGAGTAGTATATATCATCTTCTTCTTTCCACTCTCCGAATAGGTCAATCTCTCCATCGTTGGTCATAATCGCTAACCTATCACCTCCGATAAAGTCACCTATTAAATCTTGGATACCTTCATTCTCAAGATTATTCTTAATAGGCTCTTGTCCTAAGATTTTAAGGACAAACTCTGCGGTATCTGAGAAGATTTTATCGTTCCCAAACTGACCCATTACTCCGTTATGGGCGACAGCCATATCGGTTACCATCTTCGATTTTCTGATTAGTTTTTCATCCGTAGTTACAGGGAACGGATGCCGATTACCAAAGTCCGTTAGACCAGAGGTGGCTTTACGGAAGTGTACTACTAGTGCGTCCTCTACTTTGATATTCGTATTAATGAAATTAATCAATCCCTTGATTGTCTTAAAGTCTTTACGGATATGGACTTTATCTTCCCCTGCTTTCCACCAACAGATACCCATTCCGTCTTGATTTTTAGCCTCACCGTTCTCTAAATGCTCAGCTAACGGCAACGCCCCATTCTTAGGTTTTACTGCGATTAAACACATTGACTTACCTCTCTTTCGTTTGTTGTGTTATAAATTAAATCTCGTGCTTAGTTAAGTAGCGACTGAGATGATGATACTGATTATTCTTTAGTAACCATTCCTTAAAGATATTCCAACACCCTGGCTGCTTGATAGTAGCAACGCTGTATACTTTAACGAAGTGGGCTACTGCGTCGCAGAACTGTAGGGTTGCTATAATCCTAGAGTATTTGAGAGTACCACGGAATATCCTTAACTCTATGGTAGGCTTATTCGTTTGTAGATTTAAGATATTCATACGAGTATCTTGACCGTCTTGTTTCCTCTTATACTTCTTGAAGTCATAGTTCTCTTTCCTAGCATAGTCGGCTCCAGTGCCTTCCCTCTTAGAGAACTTGTATATCTGGTCGTAGTTAGTATAACAGAA
>Ga0307377_10003440_pt1 | contig 17875 bp, 14 predicted proteins | sample TR3MG_FD_202535 | JGI IMG/M metagenome (GOLD analysis project Ga0307377, IMG submission 202535) | Soil microbial communities from Risofladan, Vaasa, Finland - TR-3 | ecosystem: Environmental > Terrestrial > Soil > Coastal area > Acid sulfate soil | place: Finland: Risofladan, Vaasa | collected... | reverse complement strand
GCCCCTACTTTTTTCGCTCGAGGCGGGCCTAATAAAGAAACGAGAAGCGGCAGCCTTTAGGCCCACCGTTGGGGCCGCCGCCGCCGAGGGAGTTTTCGTAGGGCCGTACCTTCAGGTGCGGCCACCTTAAGCGCGGGCCGACCTAAAGGTCGGCCCCTACTTTTCTTCGCTCGAGGCGGGCCTAATAAAGAAACGATAAGCGGCGGCCTTTAGGCCCCCCGCTGGGGCCGCCGCTGCCGAGGGAGTTTTCGTAGGGCCGTACCTTCAGCTGCGGCCACGTTAAAGGCGGGCCGACCTAAAGGTCGGCCCCTACTTTTCCGGCGCCGTCAGGTGTTACCACCTGACGGCCTTCGCTCGAGGCGGGCCTAATAAAGAAACGATAAGCGGCGGCCTTTAGGCCCCCCGCTGGGGCCGCCGCTGCCGAGGGAGTTTTCGTAGGGTCGTACCTTCAGGTGCGGCCACGTTAAAGCCGGGCCGACCTAAAGGTCGGCCCCTACTTTTCCGGCGCCGTCAGGTGTTACCACCTGCCGGCCTTCGCTCGAGGCGGGCCTAATAAAGAAACGAGAAGCGGCGGCCTTTAGGCCCCCCGCTGGGGCCGCCGCTGCCGAGGGAGTTTTCGTAGGGCCGTACCTTCAGGTGTGGCCACGTTAAAGGCGGGCCGACCTCAAGGTCGGCCCCTACTTTTCCGGCGCCGCCAGGTGTTACCACCTGACGGCGGGGGATTCCGTGACAGGCAAGAATGCCTGTCCCCCCGTGGTAACACCCGACGCCACACTTAATCGTTACAAGGGTTAGTTAGCGTCCCCTCTTTATAATTGACGCCGTAACGCGGCGTAGGGTATAATGCTCATTAGTAACTAACTACTCCCAAAAGGTTCGAGGTAAATATGAATAAATCCAACGTCGCGTTGGCGATATTAGCCGTACTCGTTCCCCTGGCCGCGCAGGCCTCGCCGCCCCGGTACGTCTACGAGGGGCAGTGGGGTACGGAAGGCTCCGGCCAGGGTCAGTTCATATTCCCGACCGGCGTGGCCGTCGGCGCCGGCGACGTCGTCTACGTCGTCGACTCCGGCAACAACCGCGTCCAGCACTTCACGGCGACCGGAAGCTACCGCGGCGAGTGGGGCACGGCCGGGGCCGGCGACGGCGAGTTTAAGAACCCGCTCGGCATCGCCGCCGCCCCGAGCGGGAACCTCTACGTCGTCGACTCGTTCAACCACCGCGTCCAATACTTCACCTCCAGCGGCAGCTTCCTCGGCAAGTGGGGCGCGGAGGGGACCGCCGACGGTCGGTTCAGATATCCCGAGGGGGTGGCCGTCGCGCCGAACGGGACCGTCTACGTGGTCGACGCCGGCAACAACCGCGTCCAGCGCTTCAACGCCGCGGGGAGCTTTCTGGCCAAATGGGGCTCCACCGGGACCGGCGACGGCAAGTTCCTCTTTCCGCGGGGCGTCGCCGTCGCCCCCAACGGCCGCGTCTACGTCGCGGACAGCACCAACCGCCGCGTCCAGTACTTCACCGCGGCCGGCAGCTTCCTCGGGAAGTGGGGTTCGTACGGGACCGCCGCGGGCCAGTTCACGCTGCCGGTGGGGATAGCGGTCTCGCCGCGGCCGTACGTCTTCGTAACGGACCGCCACCGCATGCAGTTCTTCACGCCGACCGGGAGTTACGTGGGCGAGTGGGGACAGCGGGGCGAGGGCCCGGGCGAGTTCACGGACCCGGTGGCCGCGGCGTTCCCCTCGGACGCGCGGGTTTACGTCGCGGACCTCCGTAATGCCCGCGTCCAGTACTTCGAATGTGGTAACCCGGCGGTGGTCCCGGCGTCGTTGGGGAGGGTTAAGGCGTTGTTCCGATAATCGTCGGCGCGAGAATATAAAAGGCCGCCCTTCCGGGCGGCCTTCGTTCAGGAGGGAGAAAGGAGATTAAGGGTTCGCGACACAAGACCCGAACGTGAAAGCGTACAAAGAGACGCCCGGCCGCGTCGGATGCAGCGATAACTCGCCGGCGTCGTACTTCTCGGCGTCGAGCAGCCGGTACATCTTGCCCACGGAGACGTCGACGTACGCCCGGCCGTCGTCGAAGGCGACGTCGGCGCCGGCATCGCTTTCCGCGAGCGGCTCGCCGTCCCTGTATACGTAGACGCGCGCCGTTTCGCCCGGCGGCGCCGCCATAACGGCGTTTATCTCGTTGGCTTTATAAGGTAACAAGAGGTAATTCTCGGCCGGCGCGTTATTTTCGCCTTCGAACGTCGCCTGTTCTTCGCCCAGGCGCCATTTCCCGCTTAGGTATAGCCGACCTTCGACGTGTTCGTCCTCGTCGGCGTACGAGCGCGCTTCGTCCCGCGCGACCGGCTCCACGTTCCCGTACCGGCCGCGGCCGTAGCCGCAGTAAAGCTCGGGCGTGCGGGGGTAGCAGAGGGCGCCCGGCGCGTCCGCGGCTCGAGCCGGCGCCATTACCGGCGGCAGCTCCGCGTCCGGGTACTCCTCGCGAACGAGTTTTTGCAGGAGCTCCTCGGTCTCGGCGTAGCCGCCCTCGCCGACGTGGTTGTAGATGATTTTACCGTCGCGGCTTACGATATATTTGCGAGGCCAATAGCTGTTGGTGTACGCGCGCCAAATTTCGTAGTCGCTGTCGAGGACGACCGGATACTCGATGCCGGACTCCTCCACCGCCCGGGCGACGTTGGCGCGGTCCCGGCCGAAGGAGAACTCCGGGGTATGCACGCCGACGATTACGACGCCGTAGTCGGCGTACCGCCGATGCCACTCCGTGACGTACGGCAGCGTGCGTACGCAGTTGACGCAGGTATATTCCCAAAAGTCGACGACGACGACGCGGCCGCGCAGCTCTTCCATCGTCAGCGGCGGCGAGTTGAGCCACCGCTCCGCGCCGTACGCCGGGAACTCCGGCGCGTATACGCCTCCGCCTTTATCCAGCGCCATATCGCCCCCTTTGCACGCGCCGACGGCCCAGAGCAAAAGGAGCGGTATTAAGGTTTTTCTCATAAAAGCCCACTTTTTAATTATATTATATATGATATATAAAGTCAAGTATATTACGAAGTAATTTTCGGTTTTTTCGGGATTATTTCGTCGGGGGGATTTAAATTTTGTAGGATAGAGGGTTTTGTTATGGGCGTACTATTAACAGGCGGTTTTGATTTGCGAGCACAAAGACGGTTCTCTGTAAAGATGTGGTCCGATTAAATTATAGTGAAACGCTGAGCCGCGGCCTTTTCGTTTGCCTCGGCGGCTACAATGTGATATATAATATAAAGAAAGTGCCATAATTTTGGGCCACGCAACGTCACCTCGGAGGTTAGTTATGAAGGCTAAGGGACTAATACTGATTACCGCGGCGTTTTTCCTCGCCGGCGCCGCCGGCGCGGCGTACGAATACGCGGGTAAGTGGGGCTCGAGCGGCTCCGGCAACGGCCAATTTACTATGCCCCACGGCGTCGGGGTTGCGTCGAGCGGTAACGTCTACGTCGCCGATACTGGCAACTACCGCATCCAATACTTCACTTCGACAGGCTCGTTCCTCGGCAAGTGGGGCTCGAGCGGCTCGGGCAACGGTCAATTTAACGCGCCGTTGGGCGTCGCAGTTAACCCGAATACCAATCACGTCTACGTCGCCGATAGTGGCAACAACCGCGTCCAATACTTCACCCCGACAGGCTCCTTCCTCGGCAAGTGGGGCTCGGGCGGCTCGGGCAACGGCCAATTCATAAGCTCCACCTGCGTTGCGGTCGCTTCGAACGGTAACGCATACGTGACCGACATGGGCAACCACCGCGTCCAGTAAGTACTTCACCTCGAGCGGGAGCTACCTCGGCAAGTGGGGCTCGGCCGGCTCGGGCGACGGCCAATTTAATATGCCCTGGGGCATCGCAGTTACCCCCTCGAGCGGTAACGTATACGTAGTCGATAGTGACAACCACCGCATCCAATACTTCACCTTGACGGGCTCCTTCCTGGGCAAGTGGGGCTCGTTAGGCTCGGGCGACGGCCAATTTAATATGCCCTGGGGCATCGCAGTTACCCCCTCGAGCGGTAACGTCTTCGTCGCCGACCGTAACAACTTCCGCATTCAATACTTCGCCTCGAGCGGGAGCTTCCTCGGCAAGTGGGGCTCGTACGGCTCGGGCAACGGCCAATTTAATGGCCTCGCGGGCGTCGCAGTTACGCCGGACGGCGCGTACGTTTACACTGTCGAATATGTATACGCCCGCATCCAATATTTCTACGACCGATACGTCGGCGTAGCGCCCGCCTCCCTCGGCCGCGTGAAGGCGTTGTTTAGGTAGGGGCGAGGGGCCAGTCGCCCACGGCAAGGGGCTTAAGCCCCTTGTCCGCGAATAAAAGTACGGGCCGGCCTTCAGGTCGGCCCGTTTTATTACGAACGGGCGGCGGCCAGTTTAAAAATCCCGACGGAATCGCTATCGCTTCTAGCGGTCGCGTTTACGTTGCCGATCAGTTAAGAAATGACCGGGTGCAGTACTTCCGCGAAGCTAACCCGGCCGTGACGCCCGCCTCCCTCGGTAAGGTTAAGGCGTTGTTTCAATAACTAAAATTCGGGTGAAACGTAAGGCCGCGGCCTTTGACCTTTACGGAGCCGCGGCTTTATTGTATACTTCGCCGATTAGGCGCCGTTTATGAAAATCCTCCATCGATACGTTCTGGCCGAGCACGTCGGGCCTTTCGTCTTCGCCGTCTTTACGGCGACGTTCGTCTTGCTCCTCGCGCGCATCTTCAAGATGATGGAGCTCATCATCTCGAAGGGCGTGGACGTGTTGACGGTGGGCGAGCTCTTCTCCTACTTTTTACCGTCGCTTTTGGCGATGACGATCCCGATGGCGGTGATGGTGGCGTCGCTTATGGCCTTCGGCCGCCTGTCCTCCGACAACGAGATAACGGCCCTCAAGAGCGCCGGCGTGAGCCTCTATCGGCTTGTCTGGCCGGTACTCATCGCGGGCCTCGCGATGGCGGTGGGGATGTACCTCTTCATCGACCGCGTCGTCCCCGCCTCCAATCTGCGCTTCAAGGACCTCATGCTCTCCATCGGGATGAAGCGTCCCGACCTCGAGCTCAAGGAGCGCGTCTTCATCCAGGACTTCCCCGGCTACGAGCTGTACATCGAGAAGATGGACGACCGGACGGGCGAGATGCGCAACGTCACCATATTCCAGATGGAGGGGGGCCGCCTTAAAAGCACGATCGTGGCCGACCGCGGCCGCGTCGCCTCCCGCAACGTGCGCGGCCTCGTCGTCCTGGAGCTCTACGACGGCGAGATGCACGAGGTCTCGTCCGACGCCCCCGATACCTACCGGCGACTCCGGTTCGACAAGCAGGTCGTCAACCTGGAGTTCGAGTCGGAGCTGGTCCGCACCGCCCACGCCGCCAAGGGCGACCGCGAGATGACGACGACCGAGATGCGCGCCGCGGTAAACAAGCTGGCCGAGGGGATCGCGATGACGCGCGCGGAGGGGACGGCTACGTTCGTCGAGGAAAAATACCAGCTGCAGCAGATGGAGTTGCTCGAGCGCCGCAGGAACGAGTACCTGGTCGAGATCTACAAGAAGACCGCCATACCGTTCGCGTGCGCGGCGTTGGTCCTGGTGGGGGCGCCGATGGGCGTAATCATCCGTCGCGGCGGCAAGGGCGCGGGGTTCAGCTTTTCCATCGGCTTCTTCCTCTTGTATTACATTATGCTCCTCGCCGGCGAGGCCTTCGGCGACCGGGGCATGATGCCGCCCTTCCTGGCGATGTGGCTCCCCAACATCCTGCTCACGGCGTTCGGCGCCTGGCTCTTGACGCGCGCGGTCCGCGGTATGGTGTCGTTCGCGTTCCTCCGATTCCTCGACGTCCGGCGGTGGCCCGTGGTCCGAAGGGTTTTGAAAAAGCGGCGGCCGCGCTGGGCGCGCGAGGATGAAGCCCGCTCCGCGCCGGAGGGTAGCCGGTGAAGATAGGGCCCCGCATACTCGACCGCTACCTGTCGCTCGAATTCTTTCGGATGTGGTTCACCGCGCTGCTGGCCTTCGTCGTGATCTTCCTGGTCGTGAACCTCTTCGAGAAGGTCTCGAGGTTCCTCGAGTACGACGTGCCTATGGGCGTCGTCGTTAAATACTACCTCTTCATGATACCGTACATCGTTAAATGGATGAACCCCATCGCGGTCCTGCTGGGGGTCCTGTTTTCGTTGGGGACGCTGTCGCGCAACCTCGAAATCACGGCTATGACCGCCGCGGGGCTCAGCCTGCGGCGGATAATATTACCGGTTATCGTGCTCGGCCTGGCCATAAGCGGGGCGGTATTCGTCTTCGGCGAAACCGTGGTGCCGTACGCCGATACCCGTAAAGAGGAGATCGAAACCGTTTACGTGAAGAGGTTGCCGTTGTTGAAAACCATCCGCCGCATCAACCTGGCCTACCGCGGCAAGGAGGGGCGCTTTTATTACGTCCGCGTCTTCGACGGCATACGCAGCCAGATGCGCGACATCCGCATCATCGAGAAGTCGGAGGCGGGGGAGCTCCGCCGCCTAATCGTCGCCCGGGAGGCGGTGTGGCGGGGCGACCGGTGGCAGTTCCGCAACGGCTCGGTGCGCACTTTCCGGGCAACGGGCGACATTTCCATATCGTATTTCGACAAGGAGTATTTCGACGTCCCGGAGACGCCGGCCGACTTCATGCGCGAAGAAAAAAGCCCCGAAGCGATGAAGTTTAAGGAGCTCACAACGTACATCTCCAACTTGGAGTCGTCGGGCGTAGGCGCTACGAAGGAGCGGGTCGAACTCTATTTAAAAATATCGGTCCCCTTGGCAAACTTCATCGTCATCTTCCTGGGGGCGCCGCTGGCGCTGCAGAGCCATCGCGCCGGCCTGGCGTACGGCTTCGGCCTGGCGATCCTCCTTGGTTTTATGTTGTGGGGCGCGCTGGCGGTAGGCCGGGCCTTCGGCCAGAACGGGACGCTGCCGCCCTTCCTGGCGGCCTTCCTCCCCGACGCCATATTCGGCGTGATTGGTTTGGGGATGCTCTACCGGGCGCGGACGTAACTTATGACGCACGTGCGGGAAATCGCGACCGTTATCGGCAACGACGCCGACGGCGACGCCCGTCTCCTTCGTCTCGGCGCGCCCCGCATAGCCGCCGCCGCGCGGCCTTTCCAGTTCGTCCTAGCCAAGGTCCCGGCCGCGGGATTCCTACTGCGTAGGCCGCTCTCGGTCTTCGACGCCGGCGGCGACGAGATCGAATTATTAATAAGGCCCGTCGGCGAAGGGACCGGGCGGCTTTGCTGCCTGGCCCCGGGCGAGGGTTGCGACCTTGCGGGCCCGTTCGGCCGCGGGTTCGACGCCCCCGGGGGTTCCGTCTTCGTCGCGGGCGGGATAGGCATCGCGGGGTTGTTCTTCGCGTTGGCGACGGCGGCGCGGTCGGGGCGCAAGGCCGAGCTGGTATACGGCGCGCGGACCGCGGCTCAATTGCACGCGAAGCGCCAAATCGGCGAGTTGAACGTCGATGCGACCTTCGTAACCGAGGACGGCTCCGGCGGCCTGAAAGGTTTGGCAATCGAGTACATCCCGGGAGTCCCCTCGACGGGAACGAAATTGCTGTCGAGGGCGTTGGAAGAGGATTTACCTCGCTACGCTAAGGCCGTGATAGCCTGCGGCCCCCGGGCGATGTACGCCGCCCTCCGCAAGGTGCTCGGCGACGACGCGCAGTGGTACGCCCTTATGGAAGAGCGGATGGCGTGCGGCGTCGGTGCGTGCCGTTCTTGCGTCGTACCCGCCCGCGAGCCGGCCGGCTCGTACGTGGCCGTCTGCGAGGAGGGGCCCCTCGTCGACGCGACCGCGGTCGACTGGGACCGCCTCGGAGACGAAATTTGAGCGCCGATATCCGAATCGAAGCCGGCGGCCTCGAGCTCGCGACGCCCGTCATCCTCGCGTCGGGTTGCGCCGGTTACGGCGACGAGTGGCTCGGGCTCGTAGACCTCGACGCCGTGGGCGCCGTGGTATTGAAGGGCGTTTCGCTCGAGCCCTGGCCGGGCAACGCGCCGCCGCGCGTGGCGGAGGCGCCGGCCGGCGTAATCAACGCCGTGGGGTTGGAGAACGTCGGCCTCGGCGCCTTGGTTCGCGAAAAGCTCCCGGCCCTCGGCGGCCTTCCGTGCAAGGTCGTCGCCAACGTCGTGGGCAGGGACCGGGACGAGTACCGCGACGTCTGCGCGGCGCTGGCGGCCGAGAAGCGCGTCGACGCGCTCGAGCTGAACGTGTCTTGTCCCAACGTCGGCGCCGGGGGGATGGCGTTCTGCGCCGACGCGGAAGGGCTCCGCGAGCTGGTGCGCGATTGCCGCGACGTCGCGGGGAAGCCGCTGTGGGTCAAGCTCGCGCCGATGGTAACCGATATAGTCGCCGTCGCCCGGGCCGTGCTCGACGGCGGCGCGGACGCCCTCACCATAGCCAATACCGTCCCGGCGATGGCGGTGGACGTGGACCGGCGTCGCGCCGTCCTGGGGAACGTCTACGGCGGCCTTTCCGGCCCGGCCGTCAGGCCCATAAACTTACGGCTCGTCCACCTCGTTTACGAGGAGACCGGCGCCGACATTATCGCCTCCGGCGGCGTCGACGGCTGGCGAGCGGCCGCGGCCTATATCCTCGCCGGCGCCCGGGCGGTCCAGGTGGGGACGGCGTTGTTCGACAACCCGGCGGCGCCCGCCGAAATAGCGGCCGGTTTGAAGGAATACGTCGAGCGTGAGATGTTCGACGGCTTGAGCTTCCTGGTGGGGAAGTTGCGGGGAGACAGGAAGTAAATGCCCGAACTCCCCGAAGCCGAGACCATCGCCCGCGGCCTCGAGTCGTTGATACGAGGCCGGCGTCTGCTGGGCGCGCGGAGTTTTACGAAAGGTATATGCGAACGGCGGGGGAAGTACCCCGTCGGCGCGCGCGTAGCCGCCGTAGGCCGCCGGGGCAAGAAGGTCCTCGTCCACTTCGACGACGGGACCACGTTCTTGGTATCGCTCGGGATGAGCGGCCAACTTCGCCGCCGCCCGAACGGCCCTATGCCGAAGCATGCTCACATTATTTTAAAATTCGAAGGATTGGACTTGCTTTACGTTGACCCGCGGCGGCTGGGGCGCCTGACGCCTTCCCGCGTCGCGACGACGATGCTCGCGCCCGCGGCCGAGGTCGCGCGCTGGTGCGACGGCAGGTTGGGACCCGACGCCCTCGACGTTTCCTGGCCCGAGTTCCGCGCGCGCCTCGCGTTGCGCCGCGGCGCTTTCAAGCCGTTGTTGTTGAACCAGAGGGTAATCGCCGGCGTCGGCAACATCTACGCGGACGAGGTCCTCCACCGCGCCGGCGTCAACCCCAAAGCGAGGCCGGTCGACCTCTCGGCCGAACGGTTGCGCCGCGTGCACCGCGCCACGCAAAGCGTACTCAAGAAAGCAGTAAAGGCTTGCGGTACTAGCTTTCGCGACTACGTCACGCCGACGGGGGCGAGCGGCGATTTCGGCAACTCCCTCGCCGTCTACGGCCGCGAGGGTCGGCCCTGCCGTAAATGCGGCTCGCCGATTAAACGGTTGCGCTGGCCTCCCGGCCGGAGCACATATTATTGCCCGTCGTGTCAACCGGAGCCGGACGCGAGATGAACCGTTACGCGTACGTCGCCGCCGTATCGTCGGCGTGCCTATTGGCCGGCTGCGCCCGCGTCGGCGTCCCGCCCGGTCGCGAGCGCGTCGGGGACGACGAGCCGCCGCGGCTCAAGAAGGTCGAAACCGTGGACGCCAACCACCTCGAGATTTACTTCTCCGAGGGGATGGATGCGACGACGGTGCGGGAATCCGGCAATTATTCCGTCGTGGACGAGGCCGGCGGGGCGCTGGACGTGGAGGCCGCGGTCGTAACCCGGGCCGACCTGGTAACGTTGATTACCGCCGACCAGCAGGCCGGCGTTAAGTATACGCTGGTCGCGCGTAACGTCGCCGACGCCTCGGGCGGCAACCGCATCGAACGCTACAACAGGAAAACTTTTAAAGGGTCGGAAAGAAAAGACGATAAGCCTCCGGCCGTGGCGGCGACTTTCCCGGCGGACGGCGCCGAACAAGTGGGCCTGTTTCCCGAGATAACGGTCGAGTTCACCGACGTTATGGCGCCCGTGGCCGACGTCGCCGACGCGCTGGAGCTCTACGACGACCTGGGCGCGGAGCTCTCCGGCGAGGGGGGCTTCGAGGAACAACTCCTCCGCTTCCGGCCCGGGCGCCGGCTCGACTACGCGACGCGCTATACCGTGGTCGCCAAGGACAACGCGACCGACCTCGCCGGCAACACGCTCTACCGCGAGAGCCGGTTCACGTTCGTTACGCTCGAGGATACGGAGGAGGCGTTAATTTCGGGCCGTGTCAGCATCCTCGAGGAGGGCGTTTCGCCGGCCGGCGTCGAGGTCAGGCTGTCGCTTTCGCCGGACCCGGTCGCGGAGGGCGCGCGGCTCGTCGGCTATGCCCGGGCGGGCGAAGACGGCGATTTCGTTATGCGCGGCGTGCCGCCGAATTCGGAATCGCAGGCGAGTTATTATTTGGTCGCCGCAACCGACGAAGACGGCGACGGCGTCGCCGAGTTCGTCGGCGGTTACGGCTTCTCGGCCGGGAAGGCCGCGGCCTTGCCGACTATTCTCGGCGGTGAAAAGCTCGAGAACTTGGAAGTCGTGCTTAGCCGCGCCGACGTAGAGGGCCCCGAGGTGACGGAGGCGCTTCTGTCGCCGGACCCGACGGGAGGCCAACCGGCGTGCTACGTTCGCGCGTCCTTCGCCGACGCGGCGGGCTCGTTCGTCGCCGGCGCCGAAGTCTTCTTCGACGAGATATGGTCCGACGGGACCGGCGTTGCGTTGTACGCCTTGGGCGCCGACTGGAATACGAGCCCGGTTGCGACGGGCGAGCGCTACGTGTCCGACCTCCCCCGGGCGGGCGTTAAGAAGAAGGGAAGGCACGTCGCGTACGTCCAAGCTAGAGACGCCGCCGGTAACTGGGGGGACTTCTTCGAGTTGCCGTTCGAAGTAACGGACCCGCCCAAACCCGCGCGCACCATCGAGGGTACGGTTGGGTTCGAGATGTTGCCGGCGGAGGGGGCGTTATTAACCGCCACCGTAGAAAACGGAGACGCGCCCCGTGCCATCGCCGTCGCCGATAAGACCGGGCGGTTCAAGTTGGAGGACCTGGCCGCCGGGAGGTACGTCGTCGCGGCCACCCTCGACGAGGACGAGAACGGCCGGTGGCGGAAGGGCGAGCCGGGGGGCGTGGGCGCCGGTATCGTCGACGTTTCGACGGCTTCGGCTCGAGACGTCGATATCCGGCTGACGTACGGGCCGTCGTTGTCGTCGGCCAACGCGCGCCTCCACAACTTCGCCGCGGGCCCGGGGGGCGAGGCGCGCGCGGTGCTCACGATATCCGCGGCGGCGCGCGACCGGGACTTGGACCTGGAGCGCGTATGGGCCGTACTCCCGGGAGGCGAGGAGGTCGAGCTCGCCGACGACGGCGGGCCGCCGGACGCCGCCGCGGGCGACGGCGTCTTCACCTTCAGCCGCGAATACGTCGGCGACGAGCTCCCCGCGCTGGCGGGAGGCGAAGTGACGGTTTGGGCGGAAGACCGCCGGGGCAACCGCGTTCGGGTGACGGCGGCGGAGTCGCCCGGGTTGGCGCTCCGGAAGCTCGAGCCGCCCCCGGCCTTGGTGCTCGATACCGGCGTCGACGCGCTCGAGGTGTCCTGGGAACCGGTGGAAGGCGCCGCGGGCGGGTGCGTCGTGTTCCTCGTTCCCGCCGACCGGGTGGACCGCTTTACGGCGCCGGGCACCGGCGAAGTCTATTCGAATTTCCGGAACCCGGTGTACGGTACGACGTTGAGGATCCCGTACGGCGCTATAGAGGATTGGTGGGCGTACCCGGCCAAATCGCGCTTCGTCATATTCCTGGTCGCGAGCGCGGGCGACGGCGACAGCTATCAAGCCTCGGACAAGGCGCTAAGTAGCATAACGTGGTACAAACCGGTGCCCCGGTGAAACTTGTTGGCGGCAAAAGCTCTTATTTAAGGTGCTTTATGTAATGCCGAATTTAGGGATTTATTTTTTTTATTAGTGAAGGCAAAAAAGCCTTGATTTCGAATTGAGACTATGTTATGTAAAAAAGGAAAAGGTCTTTACGCAATGATTTTTGTATAAGGAGGCATAAAGTGAACGGGATTATTAAAAATTGGGTTATAGGCGCGTCAATAACCGCCGGGCTTTTATTCATATCTTGCGGAGACGAAAACGGGGAAGGACCTGGCGGCCCGGGCGGCGGCGTAGGGCCGGCTTACTTCGTCGTGGGTTACTGGAACGATTTATTAATTTATGACGAACAATTCCGGGAGAAACAGTCCGTTGAACTCGACGTGTTTAAAATAACAGTACTCGAGTTCGATAGAGAAAACCGTTTGATTTGGGTTTTAGGTTGGTGCAAAAATGATAAGTATAAAGTTTATACTTTTGATTTGAACCTCAGCAAAATAGCGGAAGTAAGTTTTACGGACGATATGATCTCGGACCTCAGTTGTACCCCTTATGGCGGAGGGCGGGCGTGGGTCACGAGTTCGTCGCGTGCCGGGTCCAAAGTTCGGCTGCTTAATTCTAAATGTAAAATATTAACGACCGTCGCTCTTCCTGAACTGGGTTACCTTTTTTGCGACGCTTTAAGTAAACCTACGAGCGCTAACGCGGACGGTTCTCTTTGGGTCCAGGTAGAGGAGAAGAGCGGTTGGTATCATAATAAGGGTATAAGGTTGTCTGAATCCGGGAAGATACTCGCGGAGACGCCTATTTTCGGTAGCTGGGGTTCGACCCTCCCGGCCCAAGACCTTGCCCCGGGAGGCGGTAAAAACTTGTGGGTTAATTGGCAAAGTGGGACCGTATGGAAGTTCGACGGGGCCGGTAAACGGGTCCTCGAAGTCGGCGAGAAATTCTACCCCACCGTGCATTTGACGGCTGACGCTTCGGGCGGCGTGGGAGGAACGCCTCATTCGGAGTATTTTTATTATTGCTCGGCTTCGGGTAGTATTTCCAAATCTAAAAAACTCTCGAATAATATAGACGGCGTCGTTACTTACGACCCTAACGACGATGCTTTCTACGGCTTTTGTAGAGTGGAAAACGAGGAGACTAAATACTATTACTATAAATTTGATTCCAAATGTAAGGTTATGGCCGAGGGCTACGTCAATACCGATTTCCGATACCCAGGCGAAGGTTACCAAATTTTTATATTGGATTATTAACGGCCGATTATTATTGCTAATAGGGGAATACTTAAGAGCCTGGGAAAATCGTATAACAAGCTTAATGTCGACGGGTTTAAATTACCGTCTTGGCCCCGCGTTTAAAGTGGGGCTTTTTTATATGAGTTATATATAAACCGCTTTAGGTTATGCGGGTATGACGCGAAATTCTCTTGGCGTACCCTTTGCAGTTATGCAGCAAGAAAATGCCGGGCCGTTCTTTTGGCCTTGCGGCGCCCCGGTTAATATATTATTGTATCCTGATTTAAATAGTGGGCATCAAAAGCGAGGCTGGCTATGGAAGCGGTCAACGTCAGGCCAATGGAGCAGAGCGACCTCCGCGCCGTTTGGCAGCTGGTCCAAAATAACAGACCCGAGTCCGCGCCCCCCGGGTGGCCGGCCGGCAGCCTCGAGCTCCAGCGCATGGCGTTCCTTCACCCGCGCGCGTGCCGAGAGGGCTCGTCGGTGGCGGAAGTGGGGGCCGAAGTCCGCGGCTCGCTCGTCTTCCATAATTACCGGGAGGAGGGAAGCGCGACGATTTGCCTTATCGCCGTAGATGAGCGCGCGCAAGGCGTCGGCGTCGGGCGGGCGTTGTTGGAGGCTTGGGAAGCGAACGCCCGGGCGCTGGGCCTCAAGCGGCTTTACGCGCCGGAAATGCCGGAAGAGGACGCGCGGTTTATCCGGTTCGCCAAAGACTTCGGCTTGAAGGAAGTGGGTAGGACCGTGTCGTGGGTGCGGGGCGACGAGCCGATGGAGGCGCCCGAAGACGAACATATCGTCCCGCTTGTCAACGTGCCGCTGAGCGAAGTTACGGGCGCTTTCAACGAGTGTTTCCCCGAGATGCCGCGCACGCAGGACGACCTGCACGCGCTCGTCACGCAGTCCCAGTGGGGCCCGTGGGCTTCTTTGGCCTATGCGGAAAACAACCGCATACTGGCGTTCCTGTTCACGACCGACCGCGAGGGCAATCCCTATATGCAGCACGTCGGGACGCGGCCCGAAGCCCGCCGCCGCGGCCTGGCGCTGAAGCTTTTAAAGCATGCGCTGCACGTCTTGCGGGAGGGGGGCGCCCGCGTAGTCGAGTGCGAGGTCCCAGAAGAGAACGTGGCCGCGGCCGAACTGGCTGCTTCGTTCGGCATGAAGCCGGGGCGTCGGCGCGTGGCGTTGGCGAAAGAATTGGTCTGAATTTAACGCCTTTTAGCGGGCGATATGTAAGCGAAAATCCGACGCTGAAAGGTGGTCGTCAAATCTAAAAAAAGGACGCCGCACGGAATACGTATTACTTCAACGCGGGAGCGTACGCTATGGACTATCGGGACGAAGTGGCCGGGAAGCGCCGGGGCATAATCGATTGGATGATGAAGTACGTCCCGGGGTATCGCGGCTACGCCGAAAAGGAGACCAGGCGCGAGGCCGACAAGCTCTTGCGCGAACACCTCGCCGGCCGGTTGCGGGGCGGCCGCGACAAGCTCCGCGACGTCCGCGACAGGCTCGTCGACGAGGCGAAGCTGGATAACCTCGACGACGTCGACCGCGTCGACCTCATCTTCGAGACCGTCGTAGACCGGTTGGCGTTCGCGTCGTACGGCTACGCCGGCTTCTTCGACGCCGCGCGCGTGGACGAGGAGGCCCTCGACCGCCTTTACGAGTACGACGAGGAGCTGGCGAAGGCCGTCGACGGCATCCTGGCGAAGGCCGAGGCCGTCGCGGCCGCGGGCGACGACGTCAAAAAACCCCTCGACGAGCTCAAAGCGGAGCTCCGCGCGTTCGAGGATAAACTGGACAAGCGCAAAGATACCATCCTGGGGGTGAGCTAAGTGGCCATATTCGACGTTATCGAGTCTATGGACATGGGCCCCGACGCCATCGTGCAGCGTTGGCCCGCGGTCGGCTCGGGCGAGATCAAACTCGGCAGCCAGCTCGTCGTGCGCGAAAACCAGTGGGCCGTATTCTTCCGCGACGGCAAGGGCTACGACGTCTTCGACGCCGGCCGCCACACCCTCACCACCGGCAACGTTCCGCTGCTCATCGACTTCGTCGGTAAGCACATCACCGACGGCAGCCCCTTCAAGACCGAGGTATATTTCGTAAATAAGCGTCCCATCCGCGACCTGAAATGGGGCACCGCGGAGCCCATCATCTTCCGCGACAAGGACCTGGCGATGGTCCGCCTCCGCTCCTTCGGCATCTTCTCCATCCGCGTTACGGATCCGATGTTCTTCGTCAATAAGGTCGTGGGTACCGAGGGCCGGCTGGAGACGCGCGACGTCGAGGGGTTCCTCCGCGCGATGATCGTCTCGCGCATGCAGGACGTGCTGGGCGAGGTCCTGACGACGGTGCTCGACCTCGCTTCCAAGTACGACGAACTGGGCGCCGCGATGAAGAGCCGCGTCCGCGACGACTTCGGCAAGTACGGCCTGGAAATCACGGACTTCTACGTCAACGCCATAACGCCGCCCCCCGAGGTCCAGAAGGTAATCGACGAGCGGACCGGCATGGCCGCGGTCGGCGACCTCAACCAGTACTATCGCTTCAAAGCCGCGCGGGCGGTGGAGAAGGCCGCGGAGCAGACCGGCGGCGGCGCCGGCGAGGGTATGGGTATGGGCGTCGGCCTGGGCATGGGCCTCTCCATGGCGCAGATGATGGGAGGCGCGATGCGCACCACCACCGAGCAGCCCTGCCCCAAGTGCAACCAGCCGATGCCGACCGGTTCCAACTTCTGCCCGAGCTGCGGCAATAAAATCGGCCTGCCCGATGAGACGCTCATCATCTGCCCGGAGTGCCGGGCGGACAACCCGGCGAAGGCCACGTTCTGCGCCTCGTGCGGCAAGGAGCTGCCGGTTTCGGGTCACTGCCCGAAGTGCGGCGAGGCCATGGACGAAGCGGACAAGTTCTGCCCCGAATGCGGCGAGAAGATGAAATAGGGTAAACCGTTTTCGAGTTTTAAAGGCCGCCCGCGGGGGTGGCCTTTCTTTTTAAATAAACCCCTTGAGGGGTAGTATTATATGGGCATATTATTCGGGGTAGGCAACGAGGATGGTAGGGGCGACTGGCCAGTCGCCCCTACTTCGGCCGCCCGCTCGGGCGGCTTTTTCACGTTGAAAAATTCCCTTGACAAGGAAGGCCGTTTAGGTATATTATTTAATTGAGGTAACGAGGAGGGTAGTATGGCATATCGGGAATTAAATCCAACCGGCGCGCCGTTCGCGGCAGCGGCGGTTTTATATTTTCCGTAAAGAGGTGTAGGTCATGACTAAGAAAATAGGCTACGCGGTGCTGGCGGTTTTGGTTATCGTGCCGTATTACGGCTTCGGTTGGACGTTGTCGTCGTCGCTGGCCGGCGGCGCGGCCGGCTTTTCGGTTATGCGCCTTGACGGCCCGAGCGGAAGGGGTTATAATTTAATGAAACCTATGGAGAACGTTACCGTTCGTGCGATATAAGGAGTTCGTTATGAACGCACGATTTAAATGGGGTATTTACGCCGTCGCGGCGCTGGCCGCGGCGCTTACGTCGCAGGCGGCCGCGGCGTCCGTCGTCAGTTCGTTCAGGATGACGGGCGCCGGAACGCCGGAGGCGACCGGGATATATCGCGATTGGACGTACGTATACGGCATCTTGTATTCCGCCGGCGCGGATTATCTGGTGACCTATACGCCGGCCGGTTCGGTGGTGCGTTCGGCGACGTTGCCGCGGTCGGATGCGCCGCGCGACGCGGACCACAGCACGTTGGGCGGCGGCTACGTCGACGTCTTCGATTTCGGAAAGAAGATGCTCGTGACGTACAAGAAGAACGCCGAATTCGTGAGTGAGAAGCCGCTGCCGTCGGATACGACGGCCTACGCTTACATTCCGGGTTCGTCCAAGTACTTCATAGCCCGTGACGAGATGGTCTTCCGTTATACCACCAACGACGTACTCGTCAACAAATTCTACGCGGGCGGGTACATCGGCGGCCTGGCCGCCGCGCCCGTATACGACGGCAAGAACGGCGAGTACGTAATTATCGGCCGGTCCGGCGCGGGCGGCTATTCGTACGTTTACACCGGCGGCGGCTCGCTGGTGGATTCGTTCGTCGTACCGGGTTCGGGTACGTACGCCTCGGTGGTAGGCCGGGCCGAGCCGAAGGAATCCCAAAGGGCGTACTGGTGCATCCAACGAATCGGTACCGGCCGGTGGGCTTACCAGGTCGACGTCGGCGGTACCGCGCCGGCCGTCGCGCCGGCGTCGATGGGGAAGGTCAAAGCCATCTATCGTTAACGCGTCGAAATCGACGCCGGGTATCCGGAATTAAGGGGTTGAGGTGATGACGAGGAAGGCGGGTATAGTGGTCGCGGCGGCGGCTTGCGCCGCGGCGTCGGCGTTCGGTGCGGTCGGCGACGTTATCAGCTCTTTCCCCTGGCCGAACGCCCGCGACGCTTATCGCGACGGCGATTACGTCTATTGCGTCGTCGGAACCAATACGCTGCGGCGGTACGCCGTCGGCGGCTCTCTCGTGGGGACCGTGCCGCTCGGCGGCCTGACCGCCGCGGGCGACGCGGACCACTGCGTCGCCGGCGCGGGTCGCATGACCGTACTGGGCGGGAGCAACCG
>Ga0307377_10003436_pt1 | contig 17887 bp, 15 predicted proteins | sample TR3MG_FD_202535 | JGI IMG/M metagenome (GOLD analysis project Ga0307377, IMG submission 202535) | Soil microbial communities from Risofladan, Vaasa, Finland - TR-3 | ecosystem: Environmental > Terrestrial > Soil > Coastal area > Acid sulfate soil | place: Finland: Risofladan, Vaasa | collected... | reverse complement strand
CTCACCGGCGCCACCTATCCGCAAGCCAGCCGCATGAGCCACGGGGCCGTCACCGTGCAGTACGCCGACGGTCCCGCGTCCACGCTGGAACTCATCAACCCCGCCACCTTCTGGCCCATCGAGCAGGATTACCTCCTCGACGACTACCTCTTCCGCGACGAAGCCGCACTTCCGGCCCGCCTCGATCTCCGCACCGGCCAAACCCGCATCCTCAAGTGGGAGACATTCAAAGGCGCGGGCCGCGACGTCCCCGGCGGCGCGGCAACTCTCCTCGAACTGCCGCTCGACCCAGCCAGGCAATTGCGCTCGCTCAACATCGAGGCCAGCCTCTACGGCATCGTCATCGCCCTGCTCGCCGTCACACTCGTCCGCCCGCAATAAAAAAAGAAGCGCCGGCCATAACCAGCCAGCGCTTCCTCATCGCAACTCTCATCGAGCCACGACTCCGAGCCACGACTCTGGGCCATCGACTCTGGTTGCCCCATCCTATCCGCAGCTTCATCGCGGATAGGGTGGGAAAGCACACCTGTTCACCGCAGCACGATGGAACCCTGTAGCAGCTTCTTTGTTACAGCACGCGATCCACCGTCTCGATGTCCACCAGCCCGTGGCAACCATAGATCGCCGGCAGCACGCGCTCCGCCGGATACTTCCGCCGCAGCTCCGCCACCTTGTCTGTGCCGCGCCGGTAAGCGGGCAGATACATCCTGCCCAGCAGCGGATGCCGTCCCCACGCGCCAGAGAGCTTGTCGGCCCGCTCTTCCGTCACCAGATAGTCTCGCCTGAGCGTCGTTGCAACTTCAGCCTGCGCGCGCTTCTCGCCCCAGGTCAGATACGACGACTGGTTCTTCGCGTCATCCTGCAGCAGCGCCAGCAGCACGCCAATCTGCAAATCCTCATCGGGCAGTTGATCTACTTCCGTCACCCCATGCGCAATCAGGATGGCGTTGTTCGCAATGCCCTCAAACAGCGTGGCCGCGCGCGTATTCATGGTCAGCACCGACGCCTCAAATCCCACCAGCCCGCGTACATACAGGTCCTGCAAGTAAGCAAACGTCGTCACATGCCCTGGCACCACCTCGTGGCTCACCAGTTGCTCAAACTCCGGATAGGTGATCTTGAGCGAAGCGTTGATCTCATAGCTGGCCTCGTACTGTGGCGACCCATCCGCATTTCGCGCCCGCCCAATGTAGTTCATCGAGCCGGAAAACCACGCATCCTTGATCGGCAAAAAGCCAATGTTGGCGCGTGGCACCCGCGCCAGTTCCACGGGCAGATACGGCGTCAGGTTCTTCGCGCTCAGTTCGTCAAACAGCGCTATCACCGCCGCGCCCAGCCCGCGCACACTCGCCATCGGAATCACACGCTCGGCCCGCCACGCATCCACCGCGGCAAGCAGATTCTTCTGTGCGTCGTATCCGGCGCGGCCCAGCAGTTCCGCCACGCGCGCACACTTGGCTTCTGGCTGCGAGGGCTCCGGCGGCTTGCCGGTCGAGGCCTCCACGGACCGCGCATACGGCACCGCATCGCCCTTGCCGATCACCTCCATCGCCAGATCCCACATCGCTTCCAGACAGAGCGCCAGCCCGTCCAGATACGCCCCGCGCAGCCCGCCCATCTTCGCCGCTTCAGAGCGCACGCCCGCAATCGCACCGGGCAGATTTACCTGCCGCAGATACGCCTCGGCCGCCGCGCGGTTCTCGTCCTTCTCCGCTACGCCGCCGCACGCCCGCAGCCGCGCCGCGGCCTCATGCGTATACGCCGCCGGCAGCGGCTCGTCGCTGAACCACGAGTCGGCGATAAACCGCCCCGTGCCCGAGGCGCACATCACGTCGCCGCCCCACAGCGTATCGATGCCCAGAACAGCGTCCGCAACATACTTTCCTGCCTGATCCATCACCCCTCCTTCTCCTGCTTCTGCGCCGTAAACCACACATACACGCACAGCCCAATGAACATCAGTGCCGAGACTGTCTGCGACACCGGATCGTTCGCATAAAACGGCGTGCGGATCAGGTCTTCGCGATAGCTGGGGAACAGCCGCAGCGCCGCGCCCAGCACACCGCCCAGTGCGCCTCCCGCCATCAACCCCGAGGCCAGAATCACGCCGCGCTCGCGAATCTTCGAGCCCCGCTCGCCGCCCGTCTTCTCCGCCTTTTTATTCACCAGGTGCGATAGGAATCCACCCGCCAGAATCGGTGACGTCAGCCCCAGCGGCAGATACATGCCCAGCGCAAACACCAGCGACGACTTGCCCAGCATCTCCAGCACCAGCGTGACCACTGCGCCCACGCCAAACAGCGCATACGCCACCGGCTGGCGGCTCATAAAGCCCACCACCAGCGCCTTCATGATCGCAGCCTGCGGCGCGGCCAGCACCTGCCGCGCATCGCCCGGCACGGCCTCGCCAAACTGGAAGGCATGCGCCAGCAGAACGATCGTCAGTCCCGCCGTAATCGCCGCCGCAATCACGCCCAGAAACTTCACCTTCTCCTGCGCGCCCGGCGTCGAGCCCATCCAGTAGCCCACTTTAAGGTCCGTGATGGTCTGGCCAGAGACGCACAGCGCTGTGCACACCATGCCCGCAATCGCCATCACAAAAAACATGCCCGTGGTGCCGGACAGGCCAAAGCTCAGCAGCACCACCGCAGAGATGATGATGGTCAGCATCGTCATGCCCGAGGCCGGGTTGTTGGCCGTCGTCGCAATCGCGTTCGCTGCTACAGAAGCAAAGAAGAACGAGAACAGCAGCGTCAGCAGCAACCCCAGTCCCAGCACCGCCCACGACACATGGAAACTGCCAAAGAAGAACGCCACGGCCAGCGCGCCCAGCACCACGCCCAGCAGAATGGTGAGGATCGGAATGTCGCGGTCCGTGCGCTCCGTGTGCGGCGCTTCGCCGTGGCGGAACGCGTGCAGCGCAATGCCGAACGCCCCGGCAATAATGCGCAGCGACTTCAGCACGCCCACTATGCCCGCTGAAGCAATCGCGCCCACGCCAATAAACCGCACGTAATTGCGATAAATATCCGCCGCATCCATGTGGCTGATCGGCACCATCCCCGGATACACCGCCACATTCACATGGCTGCCCGCAAACCAGATCAGCGGAGCCAGCACAAAGTTTGAGAAGATGCCGCCCGCGCAAAACACAATCGCGCTGCGCAAGCCCATCACATAGCCCAGGCCCAGGATGAAGCCAATGGCATCAAAGCTGAACACCGCCCGCCCGCGCTCGGCCAGCGTGCGCATCACTGGCACAAACTGGAAGTCGAGATATTCCTTCCACACGTGAAACGTGGTGACAAAGAAGTCGTAGACGCCGGCAATGCCCGTGGCCTGCAACAAGAGCCGTGCCTGTGTGCCGCCCTTTTCGCCCGTCACCAGCACTTCGGTGATCGCCGTCGCCTCGGGGAAGGGAAACATCCCGTGCATGTCGCGCACAAAGTAGCGCCGCAGCGGAATGAGGAACAGCACGCCCAGGCACCCGCCTGCCAGGCAGATGAAGATCGTCTGCACCGGGTGCGGATCGAGATGCAGAATGTAGAGCGCCGGCAGCGTGAACACCGCGCCCGCCACCACCGCGGCTGAAGCGCCTCCAATGCCCGTCGTAATCACGTTTTCCAGCAGCGACGAGCGCCGCTTGTACATGCGCGCCAGGCCGATGGTCAGAATCGAGATTGGAATCGCCGCTTCCATCCCCTGGCCTACCTTCAGCGCCGAGTAGGCCGAAGCGACCGAGAAGATAATGCAGAAGATGAGGCCCCAGAAGATGGCTCGCAGCGTCAGTTCAGGCTCGTGCATCGGGGCAGCAACGATGGGGGTATAGGTTTCGCCGGGTTTCAGCGGTAGGTAGGCGTTGAGGGGAAGAGACTTTGTTTCCGTCTCACTGATCATCGATGGGTCTTCCTCATGCCGGTTGGGCAAACGACAGTGTATCGCGCGCCGGGCGGCGGATGTGACAGAATGAAAGCAATTCCCCAATCGAATCTTGCATCAGGAAGGTGCATCCTGGACCAGGAGCCTTTAGATCGTGTACGCGCCAGCCGCCGCCAAACCGACGACGCCTGGTTTGCCATGCGCCTCTCGCTTGCCGTGGGCGTGCTCATGCTCGTCGGCAAGGTAGGCGCCTACTGGATCACCGGTTCCTCCGCCATCCTCTCCGATGCCGCCGAGTCCGTCATCCACGTGGTCGCGGTGGCTTTCGCGGCTTTCAGCCTGCACCTCAGCCGCAAGCCCGCTGCGCCGCATTTTCTCTACGGCTACGAGCGGATCGCCTTCCTCTCCGCCGGGTTTGAGGGCGCCATGATCGTCATCGCGGCCATCGCCATCATCTTCGCCGCCATCCAAAAGTGGATGGCCGGCCTCGAACTCGCCAACCTCGGCAATGGAACGCTGCTGGTGCTGGCCGCCGCTATCCTCAATGCTGGCTTGGGCTGGTATCTGGTCCGCAGCGGCCGCCGTCTCAACTCTCTCATCCTTGAGGCCAACGGCAAGCACGTCCTCACCGATAGCTGGACCAGCTTCGGCGTGGTGGTTGGCCTTTTGCTGGTCATGGGCACGCACTGGATGCCGTTTGACCCGCTCATCGCCATCGCCGTTGCGCTCAACATCCTGTGGTCCGGCGGCAAGCTCATGTGGCAGGCTGCACAGGGTCTGCTCGACTACTCTGACCCCGACACCGGCCATCAGATCCGCGAAAAGCTCGATGTCCTCTGCAGCGAATTGAACGTGAAGTATCACGGCGTCCGCTTCCGCGCCACCGGCTACCGCCAGCTTGTTGAAGTCCATCTGCTCTTCCCGCGGGCCATGGCCGTCGGTGAAGCGCACAGCCTGGCCACCGCCATCGAAGAGCGCCTCGCCGCCGAACTCTCCACCCCAACTGAGGTCATCACCCACCTCGAGTCCGAGGAAGACCACGAGACAGTCCACCACCGCGAGCACTACACCGGCTTGCCTCAATAACAAAGCGGCGCTCCCCGGCAGCATAAAGAGCCACCGCAGAGCGCCGCATCAGCCAGTCCTCGACGCCTGAAAAGCTGGCGTCACAAGGCGGTGCTTTCTACGAAACCTTCCCCACCAGCGTCAGGTCGATTCCCACTTCCTTGGCCACCTTCAGGATGAAGATGCTCGGGTCCTTCAGCCCCCACTTCACATAGGGAACCGTAAACTGGCCCTTGGCAGTCACGTTGCCGCCCTCCATGTGGATTTGCATTGGCACCGTGATGTCGTGCGCCGTGCCATGCAGCGTAAATACGCCCGACACCTGGATCGTCGAGTCTCCGGTATCCGACAGGCTGCCCGTGTAGCTCTTTGGCGCAAACGAGATCTCGGCAAACTTGTCTGTCTCCAGCACCGTGCTGTCCATCTTTTTATCGCGGCTCTTCTCGCCGCTGTCGCCGCTCGCCGCCTCCACCAGCACCGAGCCGGAGATGGTCTTGGCGGTCGGATTAAACTCCACCGAGCCACTTTGCACGTGGAAGATGCCATGCACCGAGTGAGCGTTGCCGCCCAGTGAAAAGTCTATCTGGCTGGCGGCGGGATTCACCGTAAAGGTCCGCTGCTGTGCCTGCGCCAGCGGCGCAAGCGTAAGGGGAAGCGCAAGAAAAAGGGTCTTGGCAAGAGTCTTCATAAATCATCTCCTGTGTGAGGATTGAGTCGGTTGGGTTCTTGATTTGATTGCGCCACGACCTGCGACAACCAAAGACTGAGGGAAGCAACCTGTCGGTCCGAAAGATACTCGTGCCCGGCCATGTCGGTTCCAGGAATGCCAAATTTGACGATCTGCGCCATCCGCGTCCGTAGCAGTTTGCTCGGGCCTGAAGGCGGCAGGTAGAAGTACGGTCCCACGGCCAGATTGGGAGGCAGCCTTTTGAAGCTGGCTCGCCAGGTCAGTCTCGTGCGTCCCTGCGCGCTGTGGCAGGTGGCGCAATCCTGTTGGTAGAGTTCTTCGCCTTCGGCTGCGTCCGCTGTGCGCACCGCCTCCGCGTTGGGCTGCCACATTCTCTCTTCAACCTCGTGCTGCTTTGCGCCCGCGCCGCGCAGGCTTTCAAGATACGCCACCAGGTCGTTGCCGCGCTCATCGCGAAACAGAAAACCATACGACGGCATAATGGATGCCCCGCTCACCTGCGGCGGGTTATAGAAGTGCATCTTGAGCCACAGCGCTGACCGTCGCTCGCCCACCTCGGAGAGGTCGGGCCCCTGCCGCCGATTCCCGATCAGCGGCGGATGTTCCTGCCGCACCTGGGCCATACTCTCCACCGGACCCCACATCAACTCATCTCCCGTGCCCGGCCTTACATATTGTGAGTGGCAAGCGATGCAGCCCTCTGCGATGTATACCTGCCGTCCTCGCTCCACCTGTGTCAATGGTACGGCGGCCGCGGGCTTCAGCAGCGTGTGATGCAGGCCCAGCGCAAGCAGCGCCACAGCGGCCGTCAGCGTCGCTTCGCGCATGCGCCGCCGCAGAAGGCCAAGCAGACCCGGCGTCAGCACCACCGCGCCCGCAGCGGCCACAAACGCCGGTGGCACATGGCCCAGATGCTGTCCCATGCCGATGCCCATTGCCGAGCCTACCCAGCCCGCCACCGCATAGATCCACCCCGCCATGCGCCCGCGCTGCGCCGTTGAGGCCGCAGGAGCCAGCAGAGAAGGATACGCAACCAGCGCAACCGAGTAGAGCGATACGCCGATGGGATAAAAGACAGACGCAATCAGCGCCCGGCTCGGATCCAGCAGCAGCAGGCAGGCCGCGCCCAGCGCAACAAAGGCGCCCGCCAGCACCGTACCCAGCCCGCGCCGCCCCAGCAGCAGAACGCTGAGCAACGCTGCGCCAAAGTGCAGCAGCCCGTTTGTCCACAGATGCAGATCGCCCTGCCACGTCCCGGCCTTCAGTTGCGGCGTGCTCTGGATGATGAAGAAGGCTGCCGAGTCCAGCCACACCAGCGCCGCGAAGCCCGCCAGCGCCAGCGGAAATGCCAGCGTGTTTTTTGCGCGAATCTCCCGCGCTGCAACCGGCTCTTTTGCGCGCACCGGCAGCAGCGTGAGTGCCGTGCCCCCCACGCACAGCAGCGCGGCCACCAGTGATTGTACCTCCGCCTGAGCCGTGAAGAAAACTGGCACGTTGCACGCGAAGTAGCCCAGTCCCGTGCCCAGGCCCACCATCAGCAGCGGGTTGCGCTCGCCAGTCCACACGCGCAGGTGCGTCACCAGCGTCACGGTCAGCAGCCCCAGGCCCGCGCCAATCAGAAACGCTACCGCCATCGCCGCGCCCGTGCGCATGGGGAGGAGCGCAAGCAGCGCGGCCACCGCGCAGGTCATAAACCCAATCTGCAACCGCATCGCCGGCGCAGGCCACAGGCGGATGCGCGGCGTGAGCAGGCTCAGCAGAATTCCGCCCAGCGCCATCGCCGCCATCACGGCCTTCAGTTGCGTGTCTTCGATGCCCAGATGCCCCAGCCGCGTCAGAAACGCAAACTGCGCGAAGATCAGAAAGTAGACATACGTCACCGCGATCAGCGCAGCGCCGCGCCAGCCGGAAGACCGTGTCTTACCGAACAGCATGTATGAGCCACCTCTTGCGCAGACCAATCGCCTGAATCAGCACACATGCGCCATCGAACAATGCTACGGCAATCCAGCCCGCTTCCAGTGCTCCCGCAATCACCTGTGTGGTTACAAACACAGCCACACTGGCGCGGAGAATCGCCGTCAGCAGCCACACCATCTCCAGCTTGTTCTTGCAGCCATCGCACCATGTCAGGTATGCGCCGCACAAGCAACTCAGCCCTACCGCCATCACAAACGCGCCAATAAACGAGAGGTAAACCAGTGCATCCGCCGGTGCGGTCAGGTGCATCAGGCGCAGCGTGAGTTGCGGCGCAACAATGAGCAATGCTCCTGTCATCGTGTCGGAGAGTCCGATGAGAAGTTGATAGGCAAACAGGGCAGTACGGTTCATGCTGTCTTCTCCTGGGGCGCGCGCACAAAAGCGTCAGCGGGCTCGCGTGTCACGGTTGTGGCGTCCATGAGCCAGTCCAGCGAGGCCAGCAACATGCCGATGCCTGTGAGCAGGCGCAGCGCGTAAAGCGTATTGCGCAGCGTCCCCGGCACAATCGTGAAGGCGGGGTCAAAGCCCTCGCGCCATCCGGCCACGGTCATCAGCGCAATGTAAGCAATCACGCTCGCGTGCCACAAATAAAATGACCGCGAGCGATTAAAGATCCATCCATCCTCGCCCATCATCTGCACCATTGCAAAGATGATCAGGCTGGATGTAAAGCCGGCCATCGCTACAAACGAGTGACCCACCAGTCCATCCGTAAACTTGATGTGATCCAGCACGCCCGGCAGGAAGAAGATCCATCCCGTCACCAGCAGCGCGCCCCACCACCAGAGGAAGGCCACGCGCCAGCGCCGCGTGTTCTCGTTCCACGCAAAGGCCGCATAATACGCGGGCGTCAGCGGCAGCCACGCCAGCAGGCTCCCCAGGCTCAGATACTGCGCCGGCGCGTGATGGCTCACGTCGGCGCGTCCCAGCGCCGCGCACAGCAGGCTCTCGGCCAGCAGCACAAGCCAACTCGCCGTTATGATTCGCGACGTGCCCGGCTTGCGCTTTGCAATGCCGAACGGCAGCAGAAGAAGAATCACCACCACCGCCAGCGATGACTCCAGTTGGCTCGCGCCCGTCGGTCCGCCCGTCGCGGGGTTCACCGGGGGATAGAGATTGGGATTGGCCGCAATGTAGAGCACAAACGGAACCGCCAGCAGCGTCGCCAGCCCGGCCAGTTGCGCCGCGCGCGCGGCCACCGTGCTGCGCGCGCGGCGCACGCTGGCCACAAAGGCTCCTGTCAGCAGCAGCCACAGCCCCAGCAGCGCGCAGGCAAACAGCACGCGCGCAAACCCCGACCAATCCAGAAACAGCTTGCCGCTGGAGTAGCCATTGAGCCACGACACTGCGCCCACACCCAGCGCCGCCGACCACACCCACACCACGGGCCTGCACCACCGCGCAATCTCTCCGCGGTCCGCACCGTACACCTTGAACAGAAAGCCCACCAGCGGCAAACTCGTCCAGCCATACAGCTCCAGATTCATGTGCACCATGATCCAGCGCCCATACGTCCACTCACCTGAAAGTTTGTTCAGCGCAGGCAGCAGCAGAAGAATGGCGAGCATCACGCCCACCGCGTTAGCCAGCGTCAGCCACAACAGACTGTGCCATGCAGCACTGGCAACGGCCTGCGAACTGTGCGGCAAGGTCTGCTCATCGCGGTTGTGCTGACTCATCGATCTTTCCATCGCGCATCTCCACCAGGCGATCGCAGCGCGCGGCCAGTGCACGATCGTGCGTGGCCATCAGCAGGGTTACGCCCTCGGTGGCCACCAGGCTCAACAGCAATTCAAAAACCTGCGCGCTCGTGTGCTCATCCAGAGAGCCGGTTGGCTCGTCGGCCAGCAGCACACGGGGCCGATTCATCAGCGCGCGGCACAGCGCGGTGCGCTGCCGCTCACCGCCAGAGAGCTTCTGGATGGGGTGATCCAGTCGGTGGCTCAGACCGGTGCGCTCGGCGAGATCACTGAGTCGCTCCATCGCGGCACGGCGCGGGGTGCCGGCTGCCACCGTGGGAATCAGACAGTTTTCCGCGAGTGACAGGCCCGCAATCAGGTTGTGTAGCTGAAAGACGAAACCAACTTCATGTCGCAGCAGCCGCAGCATCCCGCGCTGCTGGTCCACGTGGACGCCGTTCACCCACACGTGTCCGCGGTCCGGCGAGTCCAGGCCCCCAAACAGGTGCAGCAGCGTGCTCTTGCCGCAGCCCGAAGGGCCGCACAGCGCCACGGACTGGCCTTCATGCGCCGCGAAGGTTACACCCTGCAGCACGGTGATGGCGCCTTCGTCATAGCTCTTCCACAGGCCCTCTGCGCGAAGAACCGCGCGCTCTTGAGCAATCGATTGCGTTGAGGAATTCATTCGAAGCGCAATGCCTCCACCGCGCGGATGCGCATCGCATACATCGCCGGATACAGGGCTCCGGCAATTCCCGTCAGCAGCGCCAGCAGAATCACGATCAGCAGCAGCAGCGGATGGATAGTCGTGTCCACATAGCCGTCCAGTGCGGGAATCAGCTTCAGTGCGTACAGCACGCAAATGCCCGCAGTCAGCCCCGTTGCCGCGCCCAGCACGGAAACAATCGCCGATTCACCAAAGATCATCGCGCCAATCTGCACCGGCGAAAAACCATTCACCCGCAGAATCGCCAACTCGCGGATGCGCGTAAACACCGACATGATCATCGTGTTGGCAATGCCCAACCCGCCCAGCAGCAGTCCGCATCCACCCACCGCCCAGGCCGTAGCCTTCAGAATCTTGAACTGCGAGTACGAGTTCGTGAACTCCTGGTTCTCCAGCGCAATCAGGTTCGGATACTTATCCTTCACCATGGCCTTCAGCGCCGCGGCATCGTCCTTGTTGCGCAGTTTCACGGTTACCACGGAAGAGAGTCCTTCCTTGTGAAAGAACTTTTGCGCCGCATCCAGCGGCATAAATACGCCGCCGTCCTCAAAGCCATTCGAAGTCTTCAGAATGCCGATCACGCGGAAAGTCGCATGGCCGATCGGCACACTGCTGCCCACCGTGGCCGCGAGAAACTCCGCTGCCCGCGCACCCAGCACCACGCCATTGTTGTTCTGTGCAAAGTCGTTGCGGTTGCCCGCAATCCAAGTCGCTTTCTGAATGCGCGCGTCGGCCCGCGTTACGCCAAAGCAGGTCACAATCGGATGCCCCGCGCTCGACACGATCCCGAATAGCACCGGGTTCGCGTGCGCCACCATCGGCCACGTGGCAATCGCATCCGCCGCCTGCGCCGGCACGCTGCTGAAGAAGAGATCGGAGACGTCGCGCTCAAAGACGATAATCTGGCTGTCGTTCGACAGGATGTTCGAGAACATGCCGATCGCGCCCTGCAGAATCGTCACCACGGTCAGCATTGCGGCTACACTGAAGGCGATTCCGGCAATGCTGATGAGCGAACGGATGCGATGACGCCGCAGGTTGGTGGCAATCAGCTTGAGGAAGAGCAAAGCTGCCCTCCTTCAGCCAACGCGCGCGAGTTCTCCGTGACCCGCGCCAGTTCTGCCTCCAACTCGGTGCGCAGCCGGCTCAGGAACTCCAGTGCGGGCCGCGTGGCCAGCATCTTTCGCAGCGTGCTGTCGCCCATGCGAATCAACTGTACCAGCCGTTCAACCGCGCCCTCAACTCCCAGTGCGACGGCGATGTTCGGCCGGTCCAGCAATGCATCGCGTGCCGGCGTCTTGCCCGTTTGCTCCGCGTTCTGCAGCACGTCCTTCAGATCATCCACAATCTGGTAGCTCAGCCCCCAGAACAGTGCGATACGCTCGATTTGCTGCAACTCGCGCTCGGTGGCGCCACCCAGCATCGCGGGCAGGGCCAGGGTCAGCCGGATCAGCGAAACCGTCTTGCCCCGTGCAATCTGCGCCGTGGTTTCCGCCGTGTGCGGCAGCATCGAGTAGTGCAGGTCCAGGCTCTGCCCATTCAGCAGACCCTCCACGCCCAGGCATTCCTCAATAAAGGCCAGTGCCTGCTGCTGGCGCGCCTGCGGGCTGGCGGCTACCGCACGCCAGGTCAGAGCATAAGCGCGATTGATAAGCGCCAGCGCCGTCAGAATCGCACCCGCCTCGCCAAACGCAAGATGCGCGCAGGGAACACCGCGCCGTTCCAGCGCATTGTCCATGCAGGGCAGGTCGTCAAAGAGCAGGGAAGCGGTGTGAAAGTATTCCAGCGCGACGGCCAAATCCCGCGCGGCGCCTGCTTCCAGCCCATAGGCCAGCGCCATCTGCATCACCAGTCTCGGCCTCACCAGGCTGCCAGGATGGTCCAGCACATGCCGCAGCGCCTCTTCAAAATGCGGATCCAGGGTAGCGCGCAGCGGAAGCGAAGAACGAAACGTCTCCGCCAGTGCGTACATATTCAGAGATTCCGTCGTCTGCGCCAAAGGCACTCTCTTCCTCAATTTCGTTCGGTAAAGGCTGACTGGGGGGCCCGGGGAAGCAGAAGCACCCGCACGCTGCAGTGTGCTTATTCAATTCATCTGTTCAGACGAATTTCACGAGCCTTTGGAGAGCATTTGGCCGTCCTGGACCCATGAAGTTTTGTTCATCTTCTCCCCGCCAGCGTGTGACTGCGAGAGCCGGAGACTCCATGAACTCAAGTCGCAGAACCGTTCTACGCAAAGCAACGGAGATTTCAGCAAGGGCGACAAGGTATCCCTTCACCCATGAGCGGGGACGAACCTTGGCGGGTTCATCCGCATTCTCCTTTCAAGCATAGTCAAGGCAAATGAAGTTGGATAAACATATTCATGACAAACCGTTCATCCTGGAAAATATGGCAATCCCGGCCGAATTTTTCCGCAGGATGGAATAGGCTCCGTGAATGCACTAATATCCCATCATGCGTTTGCTTTTGGTGGAAGACGAGGCAGACATCCAGAGTTTTCTGCGGCGATCCCTGGAGGAAGCCGGCTATCAGGTGGAGACTGCGCCGGATGGCAAGGCGGCCGAGCAGTTGGCCGCCGAGGGCGCCTTTGACATTCTTATCGTCGATCTGGGCCTGCCCGACCAGGACGGCATTGACCTGATCCTGCGCATGCGGCAGATGGGCGTGAAGGCGCCAGTGCTCATTCTCTCCGCGCGGCGCTCGGTCGATGATCGCGTGCGCGGGCTGGAGCAAGGCGGCGACGATTACCTCACCAAGCCCTTTGCCCTTGCGGAGTTGCTGGCGCGTCTGCGCAATTTGCTCAGGCGCGGCAGCCCCACCGGCAGTGATGCCACGCGTCTGCGCGTGCTGGACCTGGAACTGGATCTATTGCGCCGCGAGGCTTCGCGCGGTGGCGAGGTGCTGCAACTTACGCAGCAGGAGTTCGTGCTGCTGGAGTATCTCTGCCGCAACGCCGGCCGCGTTGTCACACGCTCCATGATTCTGGACAAGGTGTGGGGCATGCGCATCCAGCCGGACACCAACGTGGTCGATGTGCACATTTACCGGCTGCGCGGCAAGGTGGACGGCAAGGGGCAGCAGCCGCTGATCCGGACCATGCGCGGGGTGGGCTATGTCCTCAAAGACCGCTAAGCCCAAGATGCGCAGCGCCGCCTGGCGCATCTCGTTGTGGGCCACGCTGGCCTTCGCCTTTGGCACCATGCTGGTCTTCGTCTTTCTGCATCACTTCATGGCCAGCGACATTCAGCGCCGCAGCGACGCCTGGCTGGCTGGTGAAGTTGAAACGCTTGGCGACGTGGCCGAGCGCACGCCGCGCAACGCGCTTTACAGCCGCGTCGTCAGCGAGGTGGCCGAACTCGCCGCGCGTGAGGTGCCCAACAAGGCTCCCGGAGAGAGCGCGCCGAATGACTCAGTCTTCTTTCTGCAGACCGGATCGGATGGCTCCATGCAGCTTTGGGTGGGAGCTGGCGACGGCCAGGCGGACCTCCGCGCCATCCGCGCCAAGAAGATCGAGCCTGACCAGCCGACGGATCTGGATGTGCAGGGTTTCCCCATTCCGTTTCGCGTGGCCTCGATCCACATCGACGATGGCAGCAGCATCTACCTTGGCCTCTCTGAGCGCGATGAATTGCGCGTGCTCCGCAGCCTGCGCCTGCGCTTCATCTTTATCTGGCTCTCCCTTGTCCTGCTGGGTTTCGCGCTGGTCTTCTTTGCCACGCGGCGCATGTTGAGCCATGTTCGCGAGATTACTGAGGCTGCCTCGCGTATCGGCCACTCAGACCTCACCGCCCGCGTACCCACCACCCGCCGCAACGACGAGGTGAGCCAGTTGGCGCTCACGCTCAACCGCATGCTCGACCGCATTGAAAGCTCGATGCACCAGTTGCACACCATCACCGACTCGCTGGCGCACGACCTGCGCAGCCCGCTCACCGCCATCCGCGGCAAGCTGGAGATGTCTCTCTCCGGCAATGCAGAGGCAGCGCATACCGAGCCGATCGTCTCCGCCATCGACGAGCTCGACCGTCTTACCGATTTCCTCAACAAGTCGCTCGACGTGGCCGAGGCCAAGGCCGACGCGCTGCGCCTCACGCGGAGCGAGATTGACCTCGATGAGCTGCTCCGCGTCATGATCGATCTTTATGAGCCGTCCATGTCCGAGCACGGCCTGCATGTCTCGTTGCGCAGCAGCGGTGCGGTCCGCATCTTTGCCGATGCGGCGCTCGTTCACCGCATGGTCGCCAACCTACTGGACAACGAACTCAAGCATCTGCCCCCGGGCCGCATCGTCACGCTTGAGGTCCGCTCCGAGGAAGAGATCGCCCAGCTCATCGTGGAGGACGACGGCCCCGGCTTCGATCCCGAGGTTCGCCCCCACCTCTTCGAGCGGCGGGTCAAGGGCCGTGCCTCCGACGGGCACGGACTTGGCCTGGCTTTTGTGGATGCCGTGGCCCGCGCCCACGGCGGCGAAGTCACCGCAGAGAACCGCAAAGACGGCGGAGCCCGGCTCGTTGTCACGCTGCCGCAGGCAGGCTTGACGGAATCACGCCAGGCGGCGCGGCGCTAAGCGCCCGCCGGCTCTTCCGTAGATCTTCCTTTAAGCCTTTTATTTCTAGATAATTAGGCCGATTTATCACCTCTCGGCGCTGCCCGCCTGCAGCGCCCAAACGGGCCGTCCTCTGTCGGATCCCGGCCGTATCTCATCCAGCGCCATTTTGCACGTGCATACGGCTTTACACACCCCCACCCGCCCGGTAGACTTGAAGTTTCGGGGCCATGTGCACTTTTTACAGCGTGGCAGTTGTCTTTCCCTGCCGCGGGCCGGTATTGTAGGCAAGCGGAACGGCAAAATGGGCCGGGGCCCGAAGCAATTTTGAAGTTCCCAAGAAAACGAGGAGAAGCAGGCATGGCCGTTGAAGAAAAAGTAAAACAGATCATCGTCGAGCAGTTGCAGGTGGATGAAGCCGAAGTGACCCCTGGCGCAAGCTTTCAGGAAGACCTGGGTGCTGATTCACTCGACGTGGTCGAGCTCGTGATGCAGTTCGAAGAAGCCTTCGACCTTGAGATTCCCGACGAAGATGCCGAGAAGATCAAGACCGTCAAGGACGCCGTCGAATACATCGAGAAAAACGCGAAAGGCGGCAAGTAGCCATTGACTCAGGTATCGACCCGTAGAGTCGTCATCACCGGCCTGGGGTTGCTCTGCGGTGTGGGCAACACCGCTGCCGAAATCTGGCAGCAGCTCATGGCCGGAGCCAGCGGTATGGCGCCCATCCAGGGCTTCGATACCACTGGCTTCTCCGTCACTTTTGCAGCCGAGGTCAAGAACTTTGACCCCCTCAACTTTGTGGATAAGAAGGAGGCCCGCAAGATGGGCCGCTTCATCCACTTTGCCTTTGCCGCCGCACATGAGGCCATGGCGCAGTCGGGTCTGGAGATTACTCCGGAGATCGCTGACCGCGTCGGTGTCTTCATCGGTTCCGGCATCGGTGGCTTTGAGATCATCGAGCGCGAGCACTCCAATCTGATCCATGGCGGCCCGCGCAAGATATCACCCTTCTTCATCCCCGCGGCCATCGTCAACATGGCGGCAGGGCAGCTCAGCATCCGTTACGGGGCCAAGGGCCCCATCTCCGCCACCGCCACGGCCTGCGCCACCTCCGCCAACTCCATCGGCGACTCGGTGCGCATGATCCTGCACGGCGATGCGGATGTGATGATCGCCGGCGGCGCGGAGGCTGCGGTCACACCGCTCTCCGTAGGTGGATTCGCCTCCATGCGCGCGCTCTCTGCGCGCAACGACGATCCCACCCACGCCAGCCGCCCGTTCGACAAGGATCGCGACGGCTTCGTCATCGGCGAAGGCGCCGGCATCCTCATTCTTGAGGAACTGGAGTTCGCCAAGGCCCGTGGCGCCAAGATTCTCGGTGAGGTCATCGGCTACGGCATGAGCGCCGACGCCTATCACATGACGGGTATCGCCCCGGAAGGGCAGGGAGCCCAGCGCAGCATGCGCGCCGCCCTCAAAGATGCCGGCATCCGCCCCGAAGAAGTGGGCTACATCAATGCCCATGCCACTTCTACTCCGGCGGGCGATGGCAACGAGTCGCGGGCCATCGAACTCGTCTTCGGCGAGCACGCCCTCAGCCACACCCTCAAGATCAGCGGCACCAAGTCCATGACCGGCCACCTCCTCGGCGGCGCAGGCGGCCTCGAGGCAGGAATTACCGTGATGGCCCTGCAAAAACAGATCCTTCCCCCGACCATCAACCTCAATGAGGTCGATCCGGAGTGCCGTCTGGACTACGTGCCCAACCAGCCCATTTCCCACAGCTTTGATATCGCCCTGTCCAACTCCTTTGGCTTTGGCGGCATCAATGCCACGCTCATCATTCGCCGCTGGACCGAGTAGGCGGCGCTTTTCGCTTCAACAAAACGGCGCACATTCAATCGAATGTGCGCCGTTTGCTTTTTCTGGCTGTCCTGGCCCGTTCCCACTCTTGCGGCGTCTTTCGGGTGCAAGGGTGGAAAGCCACTCGACTCAGGACCAGCCGACTTATCCTATGCCCGTTCTCCGCCGGTATACGCAATCAGTTCCTTGTACCTGCCCGTCTCATACCACGGGTCTTCCGCCGTTTTCAGCCAGTGCCCCAATTCCGTCTGCAGCAGCCTCAGCTCCGCCGAATCGATCCCGGACAGCGGCAGGTTCTTCATCTGATAGGGATCGGCCACGTTGTCATACAGTTCGGTCTCGCCCTGCGCGCTCACAAAGTAGGTGTAGCGGTCCGTGCGCACGCCCCGCCCGATCTCCATCAGGTAGACCGCGGACTTTGGCCTGGCCGTCTTCGCCGTTCGCCCCCCCAGCAGCGTGCCGGAGTAGTCCACCCCGCGCACTGTCGCCGGCGTCTTGTCCTGCAAGCCCATCATCCCCAGCAGCGTCGGCATCAGATCCACCCGCCCCAGCAGCAGGTCCTCCACGCCCGGCTTCAGCCGGTGCGGAAACCGCATCATCAAGGGAATCAGGAAGGACTCGTCGTAGATCACGCTCTTGGCCATACGGCCGTGACTGCCCATCATCTCGCCGTGGTCCGCAGTGAACACCACAATCGTGTTCTCCGCCTCGCCGGACTCCTCCAGCGCCTGCAGCACGCGCCCCACCTGCCGGTCGATACCGGTAACGAGCGAAAAATAGACCGGCGCGCACTTTCGCGGGTCATTGTGCGTAGCTGCCAACGCCGCTTCACTGTCAACGTTTGGCCTGTTCAGCAGCTTGCTGGCCGGCACGTCCGCGTAGTACTTCCGGTAGATATCCTGCTCGCAGTCCTCTGGCCGGGAATACGGCATATGCGGCGGGAGCGGCGACCAGATCATGCTGAAGGGCTTGCTCGCGTCGCGCTGCCCGGCGGTGTTCTTCAGGTAGCCGATCACCGCATCCGCCTCCAGCTTGGGCGTGAACTCGTGCCAGTCATACGGCTGCCCATCCTTCTTGCCGTCCACCAGCGCGGGATCGGAGGAGTAGCTCAGCGCGTTGAAATGCCGGTCCTTGATGTCCTGGAACCAGTAGTGGTTGCCATGCCGCCCCTTGCCCGGCGGAATGTACGTGTCGAACATGTTCGCGTAGTGTCCGCCCGGCGCCGTTTCCGTGCCCACGTAGTTCCCCTCGGCGTCAAACAGCGGCCGGGTCTGCTCCCAGTGGGTCTTGCCCACGTAGCCCGTCTCGTAGCCCGCGCCCGCCAGCACGTCCGTCAGGCACACGATGTCGTCGTGCATTCCGTCCGGCTTGTTCTCCAGGCAGTTGCCGACCACCCCGTTCTGGCTCGGATACATGCCGGACATGAACATGGCCCGGCTCGGGCTGCATACCGG
>Ga0307377_10003435_pt1 | contig 17888 bp, 35 predicted proteins | sample TR3MG_FD_202535 | JGI IMG/M metagenome (GOLD analysis project Ga0307377, IMG submission 202535) | Soil microbial communities from Risofladan, Vaasa, Finland - TR-3 | ecosystem: Environmental > Terrestrial > Soil > Coastal area > Acid sulfate soil | place: Finland: Risofladan, Vaasa | collected... | reverse complement strand
GGTTGATCACGACCAGGTAGGGGGAAGTGCCGATTGACAGAGAAGAGGTTTCAGTGAAAGTAGAAAGATCAATCTTGTCTATTGAACCTGTGCCCGAATTCCCCAGGTAAGCGAACGATGATGAAGAATCTATTGCCAATTGATATGGATCATTACCGATCGTCAGAGTTGACGGGGATGTGAACGTCGATAGGTCTAATTTGGTCAGATCGCTTGTTGAACCGGGGATGTACGCATAACTTGATGTCCCATCGATAGTCATCGACGCGGGAGAGGATACGCTAAAGGTCCCCACGACCGTGAACGTCGATAGGTCTACTTTAGAGACTGAATTTCCCGACGAATTAGAAACATAGGCATATTGTGAATTGGTGTCAACCACCACGCATACCGGTTGTAATCCGACGGACACTGAATTGATCGCAGTGAAGGTCGAGAGATCAATCTGGTATAGCTCATGGTTTCCCAAATTTGTCACGTAGGCGTACGTCGATGTCGTGTCGATGGCCACGAAGGATGGATTAGAAAGACCTGTCAGAGTTGAAGAGACGCTGAAAGTATTAAGATCTACCTTGATAAGGGAATTCCCGTTGTCATCAGCGACGTATGCGTACGTCGATGTCGTGTCGATGGCCACACAAGTCGGGCGTGTTCCCAAGGTCAACGTTGATGAAAGGGTGAAAGTTGATAGGTCAATCTTCGCTAGAGAAGAATTCGACGAAGCCGCATATAGAAAAGAGTAATTGGTGTCGATCGCCATATATTGAATCTGGCTTGCCACTGATATTGACGTCCCCACGACCGTGAACGTCGATAGGTCTACTTTAGAGACGGTCTGAAGTGTAATATCCCCAATGTAGGCGTAGCTCATGACTTCACCGTCTTGAAAAAGTTGAGCGTCAGTCCAATGGCGCTTGAGACTGTCAAGGGGATGATGTAGAACTGGTCGAGGTCAGCCACCGAAATAGGAGACGTCGGGGTGAAAATGGTGGGAGTCGAGGTGATTGTGATGGCCGACAGACCCGGTATCGGAGTCCCGTTCTGGTCGATGGTGAGGGTCATCGAACCAGACAAGAGGTAGGCGTAGACCTCGGTGATCGTGCAGGTGGTGCCGGCGAGAACGTGCATGTTGAATGGAGGTATGTCGGTTGCCGAGCCGGTCGGCACGACGATGTTCCCCATGACCGCGAAGGTGTTCTCAGAACCGAACGACGTCAGCGGGTAGATAGGACCGTTAGGGTCCCCCCAAGGTGACCGACGTCGTGATGGTCGGCCCGGTGTAGGGGGTTGCTGCCTCCTTTGGGTCATCGACACCTGAGAAGATCGCTGTGCATTTCGTCCCGACCGCCAGTCCACTAGCGCTCAACTGAAGGGTCTGTCCGGTTAGTAGTTGATAGGGTCCAGCGGGCCCGGGGGCGTATATCTGACCGAAACTCTGAGCCCCAATCGATATGGTCCACTCCGTGCCCTGGGGAGATCCTAGGATGGTGACGGTCCCCTGCCACGTGCGCCCGAATCCGGGACCATTGATCTTCATCGTGCAGTTGCCGGTCGAGTCAGCGGTGGCCCCGAGGGTCTGGTAGAGCTGGACGGAGACGCCGGGCATCAGGCCGCCTCCTCGCTCGTCTCAGTCTCGACCTGCGCCGGCGCAGGAGTCCTTGACCTCGAGGGCTTCACGGCCCGCACTCCCCTACCGCCAGCCTTGGCCACCAGAATCACCGGCGCGATGGCCGCGGCACCCTTGCCACGACCTCCGAGGGATCCAACGATCAAAGACGCTAGACCTATCACGATGATGACGCCGCCCGAGAACAACGCGAGACCGCCCAGGATACCCTTGGCTTGGCAGTAGGTCAGGCCGCTCGAGGTGTGGGGAATGGTGAATATCTGGTGGGGCTCTCCTTGGTTGCTACCGGTCTTCGAACCGCAACCCGATGGAGTCGTGGCCTTTTGGACGATAGCAACTGCTGCCGGGGTCCATGAGGAAGGATACCCGTTGTTATTGGCCGTAGCGGTGAATACCTTGATACCACCGTAATGACTACCGTTCCATGGGCTCGCCACAATCTGTTCGTTGATGGCGGACGTAGAAGTACCCTGGCGAAAGGCGGCTACGAGGTTCTGGTAGTTGCTCTGCCGAAGCGTCATCACGGTGGCGTCAATACCAGCCTGAAGGTTTCCCGACGCGCCGGCGAGCTGAGCCCCGTTCGTCTGAACCCCGAGCGGGTTTCCCTGGTTATGGGCGAAGTCAGGAAGGCTCGGACCCCCCTGTTCATTGGCGAGCCAGTCGCGCATCGACTGCTCCGTCTGGGGATTAACTGGTGCACCAATACCGACGAGAACTCCGTCAATGAACGTCTTGGAGTTGGCTGGAGGGCTGAACGTTGACGTCGTTCCCATCAGTGCCCCCCTGCTGCGGCCTTTGTCTTAGCCCGGTGGTAGATGTAGAACATGTCAGCGTTGGCGACCGTTGACCCCACCAGGGGCGCTATCGACCCCATGAGGGCCGAGGTGATGAACGCGAGAGCCGTCGAGCGGACGATAGCGAGCCTGACGTAGTGCTGGGCAGACTCAGCCTTTCCGGGGTCTCCCCCGAAGGTCTCGTGAGTCCATGGGCTGGAATTCAAGGTGGACATCGTGTCGTAGGCGATGTAGACGCCCGCGGCGAAACCAAGTCCCAGGACTCCCCTGTTCGTCTTCGTGGCTACGCCGGTCATCTCGCCAGCCATGGGTTATCCGTAGATTCTTGGAGGTCCGACGATCTTGTTGACGGGCGGCAGGTTACGCGGCCCGAACGCAAAGCTCTTGGTTCGGATGATGGGGTGAGGGTATCCGCCGTGGGGACCATTGCTCTGGGTGTAGTCGAGCGGCGTCAGCGCTGACTCGGAGTGTCCCTTGGTGAACATCACGGGCATTGGTGCCATAGGTCGGGTAATCATGCGGGCCTCACTGCGTTAGGTAGGGGCTGGCTCGAGGTGGGACGGTGCCAGTTGTCCCCGACCGGCTCGGCCATGTGGTAGGTCATCCCACCCTCAGAGGAGTGATACGAGATCACGCTGACATTCCCCGCGAGGCTATCGACCCCGTTGATGGGCTGATCGATCAGGTCCTGGCCGTACCAGGGGTGGAAGCGCTCCGTGGACATACCTTGGGAGAACCGGCTGTTGTCGATGTCACCGTACATGTCTCTCCTAGAGTCCGTGGATCAAGGTGCCGTGCGAGGTCGTGGTGCCCGGCCCCGTGGGAACCTTCTTCACATTACCCTCGCCTGAGGCGTTCTTCAAGGCCGTAGGAGACGTGGGAACCGCGCCACCGCCGGTATAACCAGCACCACTCCCGGTCTTGGTACCCGTGGCGACCGAGGGGTAACCCGACTTGGCCTGGGAGTGAGCGGCGAGGTTGTCGGCGGTCGAGTTGGCCCCGTAGTTGGCGGCAGTCTGACCCTTGGGAACAAGGATGAACAGTCCTTTACCGTTGGGGTCGTTGGGATTGTGGACAAGAGTTATTCCTTGGTTCTCGAGTTTGCGGGCCTCCTGGGGGTTCTGAATCCCGAGGTAGGTGTTGCCCGTAGCGTTGTCGGTGAATCCCGCAATGGTCTGGTATGACTGACCCGCTATCGTCACGGCCTTGGATCCAATGGGAGTAGTGGCAGAACTCAACTTAGATACGGATGGAGTAGATCCTGGAATCAATCCCTGCGAGGGGCCGGGCTGGATGACCACGCCCGGAGTCGTAGTGGTGGTAGTGGTGGTCGGGTTAGGAGTGCCGCCACCCCCATACCCGCCTCCGCCTGAACCGTCTCCAGTGTATCCCCCGCCTGATCCCGCCGGTGCACCGGAGGAACCGGTAGGGGTGGCCGTCGATGACGTCGAGGACGAGCTGCGGTTCTGATACCAGCGATAGAGAAGGAACGCACCGACGCCTACGGCGGCGAACACGGCGACACGCTTGCCACCGGTGAGCTTCTTGCCCTTCTTCTTTCCCTTGGGGGATTCGGTGGGGGTTTCCTCAGCCACCTTGACGTACCCATCTAAAGGTCGGCTTGGGCTGAGTGGTCACCCGGCCACGAGAGGCACCGGTGCGGGTGCGAATAGCGGGCTTCACCACTGCGTCCTGTGGCGGGTTGGGCTCGGCCAGGGTGTACGTCTGGCCCGGCACACCGTGCTTGATACCACCGGCCCATGGAAGGACCCGAGGCAATGAGGGACGGATGATCGACCACGTGGGGTACATGTTCGGCACCGCGGCAGTGTGACCGGAAGTAGGTCCGGGTGGGATCGCCATGACGATCGGAGGACCGGGGGTCGGGACGACTGAGTTGCCGTAGACCGCCGTCACACGCTTGTTCCATCCACCAGTCGCCCGTGTGGGGGTCGTGGCGAGGGTGAACGCTGCCGGAGCAGCGCGGCGAGGGATCCCGCGAGACGTGAGACGAACGGCGACGGCCATTAAGCCTTGACTCCGATGAGCTGGTTGCCCGTGTTCTTGCTGAGGCCGGTGATGCCCGCAAATCCCGCCTTGGTGCCAGTCGGGTGCGTCACCAGGTCGGCCACGATGAGACCGGTGATGATGAGCCCCACCGCTGACCAGAATCCGCTAACTCGCATGATGTCCTCCTATCCTCCCAGTGTAGTTGACTTCGTTGGCGAAACGGGAGAAGTTGTCGCCGCTTTTGAAGATGTCGCACCCTTTGCCTTGGGGGTGCCCGAGGGATTGAGTATCTGGGGCAGGGCGTTCATATAGGTGGCGATGACGTAGGCCCATGCCGCCAACGCCGCCGCTCTCGATGCCCCGCCCTTGTCCTTGGGGACCAGCCCGAGAGTACCGAAGACCAGGAACGTGGCCACGTAGTCAGCCGGCAGGGGTAGACCAGCAATGGTGTGGTCGGGGGTCTTTCCCGATAGGTCACGCCACGTGATGAGACCTACCTCAACCATCCAAGCGAGAAGGACTCCCATCAGGGGGCCGCCTGTGGCGGGGCGTTCTTGATTGCTCTGAAAGTACCTGGACCTAGGGAGACTGTGGCGTTGCCGCTCGCGTCTTGCTGTGCCGTTTGCTGGCTGATTATCCCCTTGGACACACCTTGACCTAGCAGGCTCGTGACGCCCGACCCATAACTGATGGTCGAGGCCGACGCCGCTGAATCAGGGGTGTTGCCCTTGTAACGGCCAGGCCAGAGTATGTCGAAGAACCCGGCGTTCTGGCCGCGTACCTGTGACCACCCGTAAGCGGTCAACTGGTAGCCCAGGAAGATCAGGACGCCGCTAACGGCGACCACCTCAGCCCCCAGTTTTGGTGATGGAACCGGGCTGACCGATGCCCTTGCCCGGCACGAAGTGGTGATAGATCCACACCGTAGCGAGTCCGGTGATGAACCCGGTTGCGAAGGGATGACGCTTCATGGAGTTGCCTTTCTATTTGGGGAGAGACCAGCGCAGGAACGCCAGCCAGATGACTGCGACCACCGGGACAGCCGTGGCGTAGTGCCATGCCTGCATCCCATTGGTGTTGGCCGTATTGGGCGACTGTTGAGCGCCGTAGGCGGTCTGTGCGACGGTGGCCGCGGGCTGGCTCAGCGAGCTACCCAGTTTCAACCCACCGCCAAGGTTGAGGTTGAGCCCGGCCATTACTGGAAGTCCTGAAGACCCTGAATCAGCGTGCCCGAGGGGATGACCTGACCGAGCAACGCGTTAAGGGTGTAGGGACCGGTGCCGCCAGTACCCCAGGGCGCACCCTCGATAGTCATCGACGTACCCGGCGAGGTGGACAGCGCCACTTCGTAGGTGTCGAGGAGACCCAGGACCTGCTGGCCGAGCGACGTCTTGCGCGACAGGGCGATGACGCCAGTCGGACGAGCGGGGAACGGAGACGAGAGACCGACGCCGAAGGCAATGGCCATGTCGTCGTAAATCTCATCGATGTTGGTCGAGATCTCGCCGATGCCGTCGAGGTTGAAACGGAAGATCTGCGGCCAGGCGTCCACGCGTGCGCCGGTCGAGTCGCGCAGGATGAAGATGATGGTGTCGAGCCATCCACCCTGGCGCGGGATCGTCACGGTCTGCGTGGTGTTCGACGCCGGCTGCGGGTTACCCTGCTGGAGGAACCACTGGCGAGTGGTACCCAATCCGGGGGGAGCGATGTCCTGTCCCTGGGGGAGCCAGTAGTAGTCGGCGTTCAGTCGAACCTCGAGGCTCGGGACCGTGGGCGGAGCGGTCGTGTAGACCGATGCTGAACCGGCGAGTTGCACCTGGATCTTGGGGAGGACATCACCGTCAGCCATTCCCAAGACGCCGTAACCCTTGGCGAACTCGAGGGGGATGGCCGTGTTGAAGGTGAAGTTACCCGTACCCGCCGAGGTGGTGCCGGTGGCGACAGCCGAGAAACTCGGGAGGGAGTGCGTGTCGGCTGAACCCTGGAGTCCAAACCCTCCCGAGAACATGGGGATGAGGCGCAAGGTCTCATAGCCCGGACCCGAGACGATCGGAGTACCGAGAGCGTCCCAGATGGTGAACAATTGAATGGCGTTCTCCGGGGCGTCGGCTGCGGCGGCGACTGAGGTGGAGTTTCCGTTCACACCACCCGAGGCGACCACGCGAAGGCGGAACTTCGAGGCGTAGCCAGGGATCGCCACGAGGGGCTGGTTGATGAGCTGACCGAACGACTGATTAGTCAGGTCATAGATGCGGGCCTTGCCCGGCTCAGAGTGTCGGATGAACGGTCCACCGGTGGGCTCGACCGTGGTCTGAGCCTGCTGGGGAGTGGCGACTGTCGCCGTGGTCGTCGTTGCCATTTCTTATTCCTTCTCTCGGTTCAACCCGTGATTGATTTGACTACTTCAGCAAAAGTGAACAGCGCCCCACCCTTGGTATCGGTGAGCAGTGTCTTGGCGGCCCAGAGTCGCAGGCCAGTAAAGGCCGCGATGACGCCGACGGTTACCCCAACGCTGAGGTCGAATTGTCTCTTGTTCATCGGAGCCCTTTCGTTCAAGGCCCGCCGATGAAGGACAACCCGCTAGAGATTCCTACATCAGCGGGCTTACCTGGACAATACCAGATTCGCGACCTTAAGCAAGGATTCCATGTGAGAATTTTCTGCTTTTTGGGAAATTCTTCGAGCCCACCGGCGGGACCGGTCAGACTCCTTGGTCCAGAACTCCGGCTCGAGGAGCGCCTGGACGCGGTTTCGCACCACGTCCTTGTCCACCATGACTCGCCCAGGTATCCGCTTATATAAGGTGTGGTCGGTCACCGCGACGAGGGGGATGCCACCTGACGCCAGTTCGACGGCGTGGGTCTCGGTGCGGGCGTCGTTGTAGGCGTGGTCCGAGACACAGATAGCCCCGATGCTCAATCCCTCGAGCGCTTGGGCCAGGAGGGGGATGACGACCGAGCGCCGCTCCACCAGTCGCTCGTCCGGCCATCCACGATCGACGAAACGTCCCTGGATTTCGTCGGCCCCGACGTGAAGGAACCGTAGATCCAGGTCCTCGAGCAGAGGGAGGATGAGGTTGTCGTACATCTCGAGGTCCGCTTCCATGCGGCCACTCATCCACAGGCGCGTCCCGATCATGTTGCCGGGCCGGGGGTTGGAGTTGAGTCCGAAGGGATCGTAGCAGTTGGGTGCGGCAACGACCGGCGAGCGGTGTCCCAGTTCCCTGACTCGCTTGGCGAGGTGCTGGGTCGATACCATCACCGCGTCGGCTTCCCAGAACCACTCGTTGTAATGGTCGGGGTCCGAGACCGCGAGGGCGTCGTACTTCTCGTGAGCCCAGACATCATCGTCCAAGTCCGCGATGATTATTTGACCGTTGGCCTTGGCCTGGTCGCTCCACTCCTTGCGCCACTCGCGAATTGGGCGCACCACGATGATCTTAGGCGTGACGACGGTCTGATTTGGTGTGATGAATGATAACTTCCCGCCGTCGTTGTCCTCCTCCGTCGCCATGTGGGTGCAGGCCGCGGCCTCCCAACCCCACTTGTGATTGGCCAGGAGAGCAGGGCGAAAGGCCCGGTAGTATTCGCCGCCAAGCAACGGGTGGCGGGCACACAAGTAAGCAATGGACGTCATAGTTTCTCCGGTTTGGTAATGAGGATTGGGGCTCGAGGATTACGACTGACGACGAGGAACCCGTATGGCAGGTCGGCCAGGGCTTCGACCGCTCCACGCATGGAGGCGCGGCTACGACCCATCATCTCTCCCAGACGGTTCACCGCGTCGACGTCGCGGGTATATCCAATCGCTAGCCATGTGGCCTGGTCGGTGGATTCACGGGGCTGACCCGAGACCCGCTGCATGTCGGTGATGACCGATATCTTTCGGTCGCGGGCTAGCAACGTGAGCTCTTCTATTTCGTCCCAGAGTCCACCGAACTTGGGATGAGCTAGGATCTTGAGGTCGGTGGCCACGACTGTCCAGCCACCCTCCTCGAGCATCGATCGCAGGACTCGCTTGCAGAGGTCGTAGCGCTTCAGCCGGTCGGCCTCGCGCATCCCAGTACCCCCGACCAGACGGCGGAAAGCCTTGCCGTCTTCAATCTCCTCGCGGTCCTCGCGAGTCAGGGGCCATTTGGTGATGCGTTCCCATCCGAGTTGCTTCAGCGTGGCGTCTCCGCCCTTGACGTCGAGGGCCAAGACGTACTTACGGGTCTTGACCAGACCTCCGACGAATGTAGTCTTACCGCCCCCGGTGGGGACGATCGTGGCTACGTGTTCGCCGGGCTTCCATTCGACTGCCATTCTCTTGAGGAACTCGGGCCATTGGAGTGCTTCAAATTCACTGAGTCTCGCCACTGGTATCCGCCTGGACCGGAGGTCCGAAGATGTCTTGGAGGATCAAACCGATGGGGTCGTTGGTCTCGGCGTAGCGAGGGTCCACCTTACCCAGACGCGACAGGGCGTCGATGGCTTTCTGCTCACGAGCCCTCTTCTTCTCGAATGTCGGGATGGATGAGATAACGACCTCGAGCGTTGCTTCTCGCAGGTCCTCCTCGAGCATTGGCAGTAGCGCCGGATTGCGCGAGATCACCGCGATGAGAACCGGGAAGGCAATTACCCCCCCGAACTTCTCCCACTTGTCAGCGGCACCGGCGAAACGCTGGACGACCATGCGATCTACGAACGTCCCGGCAACGACCTCATCGATCGCGGCGCCAGTGGCCGGCGCGGAGAACGTCAGCGCCCGACCTAGGGGAGCGTCAGCCTGGGTGACCATCTTGGCCACGCGTCCGAGGTTGCGGGCGATGGAGTCACCGGCAGGGATGCGCTTCTTGGAGGAGGTGACCGGACCAGTTACCGTCTTGGTGGCGCGAGGCTTGGACTCCTTGGGAGCGGGCTTCTTCGCTGCACCCTTGGGCTTCACTCCGGCCTTGGTCGCTACCCGCTCGTCGTGGTGCTTTTCCTTCTCGTGCTTGCCACGCTGGAAGTACCACGAGGCACCCTCGAAGGTCTGCGAGCAGTACCGGCAGGAGTGGACGGCGGGAGCCGGGGTGGGAGTCTTGGGGGCAGTCTCCTCAGAGGAGGTGAACTCGTCAGCCAAGGCGTCGCCGACGCCCGAGAGCATGTTAGTCATCGTCGCCGTCCCTGACGAAACTCTCTATATCCTCGTCGAGCGGGGCGACCGGAGTCTCTACCTCGTCGTCGCAGTCCGTGCACTCACGTTCAGCGAGCATTTCCTTTTGGGCGGCGAATGATACCACGAGGCCGACGCCGGTCAATATCGCACCGATGGCCAGTTTGATGATCGGCTTCATTCCTTACCCCAAAGAACCTTCTCGATCCAACGAACCGGAGCGGAGCCGGGGATGGTCTCGGCCTCCTTCTTGTCGGACTTGGACTCGGGCTTCTCAACGATCTCATCCTTGAACGCCTTGATTGCCTCCTGAACGATGTTGAGGGTCCGGGCCTCCTCCTCGCGGGCGGTCATCGGCTTGTCGCCATCGCCCTTTGGTTCGGCCTTGGACTCCCCCTTGGGGAGCATCTCGGACAGAACCTCACGGATGGTGGAGCGCAGATCGTCCCCACCCTTCTCGGTGCTATCGGTTGCCGTGGTCTCGGGCTCGGTCTCGGGTTCGGTCGCGGGCTTGGCGCGGGCTGTTGCCATCTTCTCCTCTTTTCCTCACTTGTGAGTCTTTCATGCGTTACTATAGCCCTTATGAACCCGGTTCGCGAAGAAATCGAGATCCCTGACGACGAGGCTCTACGCCGAGCCAAGTTGACAAAGTTGACCATGGAGACTGTGTTGCTCGCGGTGACCACGATTGTCTACGCGAAGTTCCTGTTGAGTGATGATATGAAGTACGAGATCAAGCGCCGACTGAAGAAGTTCCGCTATTCCTATTTCGGACTTCCCCCGCTCAATGAGAAACAGATCCAGGAGATCGAGCGCCAGGTTTTGATCGAGGCCATGAGGACTGTGAGGTATGGACAATGAAGGCTCACTATTATTTAACTGGACACCACACCAGCGTATGTGGCAGATCCACCATTTATGAAACTGAATTAGTCGGGGACGTGCGCGAGAGTGAAGTCTGCAAAATATGCCTTTCGAAAATGACTGAGGTTCTTAAAAGGGAGTTCGCATGACCATGGAGGCCGAAGTCGGTGGAGGGATTGAACTGGGTGAATTCTCACTCAAGGCATTGGCCGGAATCCAAGGAACCTTTGACGGGGTATTACAGCACTTGGAGAAGATCGCCCGCTACGAGGAGGCGTACCAGTTCGGCCCCGTCGAGGTAGCCCTACGTGGTGCGTCCCAGTCGAACGCCAACGGCGCCACCCTCGTCCTAGATATGGGTGGACCGTCCTACGAGCGTATGTGGCAGGTGCGCCGGCTCGTGGTGGGAGGTAGCCAGTGGACCTCCACGGTCGCGGGGTCGGCGCTCGTCGTTGTTTCCCCCAACCAAGTAACCACCCCGCCGCTCTCGGACATCGCCGACCAGGCATCGGCGCTTCCGCTGCTTGCGTTCTACTCCACGGGTCAATTGATCGTGCGCCACCCCAATCATCTATTCGTCGTCATCCTCACCCCGACCATCTCCACCAACTACGGTGTGGGTGGCGCGGCTACTGACCTGCCCGACAAGCGCCACCGGATCACGGTCCCTGACTGATGAGTGGCTTCCCTCGAAGTGATCCATTCAACATCCCCCTCTCCCAGAAGGGGGCCGCTAGTGGAGTAGCACAGTTGGATGCGAATGCTAACGTTCTACTTAGTGAACTAGGTAACGTCACCACGACTCCCTACGACGCCCTCGTAGCATCCCTCAACCCCGAAGCCTGGTGGAAACTAGCCGACGCGGTTGGTTCGACTACCGCTCTTGACTCATCGGGTAATGGCTACACTGGCACGGTCAATGGTGGCGTGACGTTCGGTGAGCCTGGTGCGATTAGTGGAACACCGAGCGATACGGCGGCGCTGTTCGATGGTACGACTGGGCGCATCACCACTTCTTATGAGCCGTTGGGGAACGTGGTGACTATCTCGGCGTTCTATAGAGCTAGTTCAACCCCTACTAGCACGGCGATCATCTTTGACACTGGGGCCGCTGGCTCTAGCAACGGTTTCGATGTATATATGAACGCTTCTGGCAAGTTAATCGCACAGATAATGGACTTGGCCATCTTCGACCCAACGGCGTCGAACGACGGTAAATGGCACATGGCTACCGTCGTTGCCAATGGCACCGCAGGGTATCTATATCGAGACGGCGAGTTGGTCGCATCAGGAACGTTCGCGGGGAGCGCCACGGCCAATTATGGGCTAGCAATCGGTTCATACGGTGGCGGCCCCGCCGACTTCTTCCCCGGTGACATTCAAGAAGTCTCCATCTTCCCCACTGCTCTCACTGCCTCGCAGGTGTTGGCGCTCTACAACGCGGCACCGAAGTACGGCGAGCAGAATAACCACTACGTCACCAATCCGGCCGTGACTAGCGGGACCGCGTTCACCCCATCTACCGCTAGCCCGACGAATGTGACGTTCCAAATCAACGCGGCCTCTGCGGGGTCGTACACCTTGACGATGGGGAGTTCTACGGGAACAGAGATAACTCTTGGCTCAGCGGTCGCAGTTGCGGCTGGGAACGACGTACTCGTGACGATCTCGGTCCCTCGTTCGTATCGAGTGGTGCTGACTCTGACGACGGTGACTCTGGCGTCAACGACGGTCCTGACGAATCCACTGAGTTAGCGCATGGCAATAGTTTCTGGAATCGAAAAAAAGATATGAAGGAGAAATCATGACAGTACTAACCGGAGCCGACAGCTCAACGCCGCAGCCCGCCCAATACAAGGGCAAGAAGGTGTGGGGCGTCTATGTGGGGGGCGCTACTCCCCACGTCTGGACCAAGGAGGAGGTGGCTGAACTCGGAGCTCACGGAGTCGAGGGAGTCATTCCCATCGTCGTACCTCCCCAGGATACTCCGTGGTGGGATGAGAACTTCGGCTACGCCACTCTCGAGGCGCTGGTACGTGAGGCCATGGCGTGGGGGCTGCCCGAGGGTTCACCGCTCTGTCTCGATGTCGAGGAGGCGCAGGCCGCCGCGATCTTGAAGAACGGCTCAGCCGCCGACGTTATGCACGCCTGGGCCGTCGCTACCCGAGTGCACAACTACCGCACCTGGACCTACGCCAATCGCGATTTCCTTGCCAATGACCATTGGGCGCTGCGCTGGCTTGCCGAGTGGCCCGAGGTGACCCCGACCGAGCCGGGCCTGTTGGCGAACTACCAAGGCTGGCAGTATCGCGGAGGAGTCGATGGCATCGACCTAGACATCTTCGAAGAGGGACGCGACTACCTGACGCCGGACCTCAAGGTAGTGAACCTCCCCGTCCCCGCACCCATGCCTACCCCTGACCCTGCAGCCGCCGCAGCCAATGCGGAGACCAAAGTAGAGGAGCAGACTGAGGCGTATGCCGCTAGTCACGGCGGACCCCCCAACGATGTTTCACGTGAAACATCTGAGAATGTCGCCGGTGCCGTTGCTCAGGTCGCAATCCCCGAGCCAACGCCTCCCACGACGGCCCACCCCCAGGAGGAGTCGGCACCGGCGAGTTTCAACCCATCGGGACTAATCGATACTCTCAAAAGTGCCGTCGCCGGTCTCGAAGCCTGGTACAACCAGGAGTCTTCCAAAAGCTGATTCATCCATCCATGAGAAAGGCATCACAATGAGTTCCACCACAATCACCTATCCGACTCTGGCTACCCTGAAGTCCTGGGCTCGTCAGGTCGCTTCAATTGCGGGTATCGTCGTCTCGCTCGGTAACGAGCTGCATTTGCCGGTGAGTACCCGAGCAGTCCTGTTGGCCGGTTCGGTCTGGATCCAGCACGCTCAGCACTTGATCGACGCGACCAACGACCCCACGGTCCCCACGACGCCGGTCCCCACGACTCAGCCGACTACCCCAGCCGCCTAGTCCCGTGCCGCATTGGGTATCCGACGCCGTCGTGGCCTCTCTCATACCCATTGGGGTTGGGCTGATGGCCACCATGTATCGCGTGGGTAACACCATGGGAAAAATAGACCAGCGTCTCAACGATCACGAGAAGGACATAAGGGATCTACAGGCGAGTTGGGCGTCATCCCAGACGGGTTACCGACAGCGCGAGAACTGACCGACATGCGCTAAAGTGGTGTCGGGTGTCCTGTCCGACACTGTTTAACGAACCCCGGTCTGTTGTCCATGCAGGCCGGGGTTCGTTGCATCTATAGTGAAATGTTCGGAGGTGTCAAGTGGCAGGACAGGGCCGCAGCGTAGAACAGTGGAACGGACTTGCACGCTCCACGCAACGACGCTGGATAGCCGCGTATGGCGGCTCAGAGGATGCGGCTCTCGAGGCGTACCGAAACGGTGCGAGTCTCACTTCCGCTCAGCGCGGACACGCCCACACCCCTGAGAGGCCGATCAACGCCCTCCTACAGCCCTGGAAGTTCCCCCGGTACGTCGCCACCCACACCGAGCAACTCAACACCCTGGCGAGGAACAGAGGACTCAAGGAGCATGGTCAGGGTCCGCGGGGTGAATCCAAAGCAACCAAGACCTACAAGGGATCGGGGGGAGACTTCACCTGGGTAGTCCCCGAGGGGACCGTAGGTCCGCCGGACTGGCATTTCTCAGCCGTCTTTAGAACCGAGCCCGAGGCGCAGCTCTACGCCCGCCGGTCATGGGCCCCAGCCGGAGTGGTCATCATCGTGGACAAGGGACCCGATCACCTATGGAGATATGAGGTGTGGTTCGGCTACCCCGAGGGGAAGAAAAAGAAGAAGAAGCGCAAGAAGAAGTGACTTGATGTAGAGCGCTAGTGGGTGTAAGGTGGTGCTAAGGCAGTACGGACAGGAGGACAGAATGGACACCAAGGAATTCTCAGTAACCATCGATGATGGGGGCGAGCCGATCGTGGGTATCAACTACGCCGGACGCCCGTGGTTCTCGCTCACGATGGATGAGGCCCGCGAAGTCGCCTTCGCAGTCGCGGCCTATGACTGGGGCAAGGACCACGAGGATGAGGATGTTGCTCCTATAAAGATTGACCCGGTGATCTTGTGCACCAACTGCGATGTACCAATCGAGGTCGTGGAATACCGGGGAGAGATCTACTGGTGTCACGTGGGGCTCAGTGCCTACTGCTATAGCAAGTCTGGACGCGCCATCTTTGACTCTCGCGGAGTAACCTGCGTCGCCACTCACCCCGACAACGTCAAGGCCGCCGACTGGGGCAAGGACCACGAGGATGAGACGATGGACGATGACGCTTTCGTGGAGTTGTTCGGAAACGTCAAGGCTCAACTCGACGGTCTCACGGTAATTAAGACCGTCGAGAAACTTACCCACGACTTCGGCGATGGAAAGGGGGAGGTACCTGCACACCGTCATGTAAATGGAGGTGGATTGGTCTCCGACACCGCCTGGGTCTCCGGCACCGCCTGGGTCTCCGGCACCGCCTGGGTCTTCGGCGACGCCCGGGTCGCCGGCAACGCCCGGGTCGCCGGCAACGCCCGGGTCTCCGGCACCGCCCAGGTCTCCGGCAACGCCCAGGTCTTCGGCGACGCCCAGGTCTTCGGCGACGCCCGGGTCTTCGGCGACGCCCGGGTCTCCGGTGACGCCCGGGTCTCCGACACCGCCTGGGTCTCCGACACCGCCTGGGTCTCCGACAACGCCCGGGTCTCCGGTGACGCCCAGGTCTCCGGTGACGCCTGGGTCTTCGGCGCCGCCCGGGTCGCCGGCAACGCCTGGGTCTCCGGTGACGCCCGGGTCTCCGACACCGCCCGGGTCTTCGGCGACGCCCAGGTCGCCGGCAACGCCCGGGTCTTCGGCGACGCCCGGGTCTTCGGCGACGCCCGGGTCGCCGGCAACGCCCGGGTCGCCGGCAACGCCCGGGTCTCCGACACCGCCCAGGTCTCCGGCAACGCCCAGGTCTTCGGCGACGCCCGGGTCTTCGGCGACGCCCGGGTCTCCGGCACCGCCCGGGTCTCCGGGGGGGTGACAAAGTGAAGTCCCTATTTCACCAACTCGAGGCCGGGGTCTTCTTCATGTTCCTGGCCACCCTCGTCTCCTGGGGAGTCATCCTCTATGAGATAGGTCTGGGACTCACCGCTATTTGGATCTTAGATCTAACGGTCGTCTACTTCATCGGCGTAAAGAACGGGGCTGATCGAGAGCTTCGCCGCCAGAGTGATTTCGACCGCAAGATCTCTCAGTTGAGGCCGCGATGACCGGGCCGAACCTAGACGATTACAACGATGTCCCCTCACGTCTCGCGGAGTTTCGCGACAAGTACCCCGAAGGGACGTTGCAACAGATCGACCTTCAGATTTTCGAGATCGATGGAAAGTCCTACGTCTGCTACACCGCCGCGGCGTTTCGTTCTCCCGAGGACTCACGCCCCGGCATGGGTACGGCCTGGGAGCCGGTGCCAGGGCCCACCAAGTTCACCCGAGACTCCGAGGTCCAGAACGCTGAGACCAGCGCATGGGGTCGGGCCATCATCGCGGTAGGGGCAGCGGACGCAAAGAAGATAGCCTCACGTGAGGAGGTGAGGAACCGAGTCGGGGAGGACGAACACCCCGAGCCTTCCAACACCGGGCTACTCATAACCAAACTGGTCAACTCGGGATTCACCAAGGCCATCCAATCAGACATCGTGGCTAGCGCTATTGGACGTCGGGTAAGGGACTTGGGAGAACTCAGCGCCGAAGAGGTGGACCTGGCTATCCGGGCTATCGACGGAGCCGTTGCAGATCGTGAACAACTAGAGGAGGAAGAGTGAGGGTATTAACCGGAGCGCCCGAGTCCAGCGGGCTGAGCGTACAAGAGCTCGACGGTTGTCGGGACTGCAAGAGGATCAGGCGGCGTCTACGCAAGTTGCCGGGCTGGTTGCTCTGTGACTTCCACGCGGGCCACGTAACCGGATACGAGTTGGGATATAACGACGCTCTAAGACGAGGTGATCCCGATGCCAGTTGAGATCCCCACATCCTCCGGTGAGAAGTGGGACACCCTGGCGAAGAAGGTGAAGCGGGCCAAGGGTTCGTGGGTGGTGGTGGCTGAGTATCCCGAGACGCGCCGGAGCGCCCGCAACGAACTGGTGAAGAAGTATCTGGAGCGCCGTGGTCTTGACGTTGAGGTCACCTCGCGTCTGGGTCATGGATCGAGTGAGCGACCCTGGAAGGGGTGGAGGACGTGGGCGAGGGTGAAGATATGAGATGGGTAAAGATGTGCCCTGCCTGCGCCAAGGCATTGGATAACTTGGTGAACAAGGGATTTATGAATTTCGAGGAAAATTGGTTTTGTTGTTTTAACTGCGGCGATGAATTTAGAATATCTATTGCCATTGAAATTCAAATGCCTGTGACGGTGGTCTTATGACCCTCATCGATGAACTCTCGACCCAGGCCCTCGACCGCGATGAGGAGCAGGGATGGACCCGCGAGATAGTGGGATCACTTCCCGAGGCCCGAAACCCCGAACTACTCACGCCCTTCGCCAAGGCGTACATGGGAGAGAACGCCCTGACAATTCGAGACACCAAGATCCGAAAGGTCGTGGGGTCCGAGGTCTCGCCCGGAGAGTTGGCCCGTCTCTACATGAAGGGGATCATGTCACAGAGTGAGGGTATGTTGTCGAAGAAGATTCCCTGGCGTCGAGACGCGTTGCAATTCCTCGACCGTCACCCGGCCTACTACTTCGCCGGCCAACAGCCCGGACCGTTCGTCCTCGTGGACATCAAGGCGTGTTACGCCACGCTCTACTCACGGCTGGCTCTCGACGTCACCTACCGACCCGAGTGCGACCCCCCGCTACTCGGGATTGGACGAGGATCATTCGTCAGAGTGGATGAGTGGAACTCGACCAAGGGTCCACGTAATGCCCTCTGGGGTAACCTCCTGCGCCCCAAGATCAGGGAATGGCGACACGGCGAGCCGATCGACGACGCCCTGCCAAATCGCTATTTCGCCCCCGACCTAACAGGAGTAGTTCTGGATGCGACCCACGCGATCGCGTGTCACGCTCGAGAGAATGGGGCGATGTCCTGGGCGGTGGATGGGGGAGTGTTTCGCCCCGACGACGCTCACCGATTCATCGAGTGGCTACGAGAAACCTTCAACCTCGAGGCCGAGGTTAGAGCTGAGGGACCTGGCTGGATCTTCGGAGCCACGTCCTACTCGATAGGTCCAGTCGTCACCGAGGATGTTCGAAAGGGACTCGCCCATCAGTGGCCCGAGATGAACAAACTTCGACGTATTCCCAAGAAGCGCCGGGCGTGGCTCGGAGATGTTTTCAGCGAGCGCTCATGAGTTTCACCTACGAATCCCAGGTGGCCATAGGTCGGGCAAAGATAATCTTCCAGCGCCACGTCGAATCCGAGAGCCTGTGCAAATGCTGTGACCA
>Ga0307377_10003433_pt1 | contig 17890 bp, 14 predicted proteins | sample TR3MG_FD_202535 | JGI IMG/M metagenome (GOLD analysis project Ga0307377, IMG submission 202535) | Soil microbial communities from Risofladan, Vaasa, Finland - TR-3 | ecosystem: Environmental > Terrestrial > Soil > Coastal area > Acid sulfate soil | place: Finland: Risofladan, Vaasa | collected... | reverse complement strand
GAAGCTCATAGTCACGTTTATTTACTTCAAGAATCTTTTTCTGATAGTCAGTTAGTTTCTCTCCTATCTTCTTACGCTCCAGTAGTTGCTTGTATATTGCTACCTCTTCGTGGCTTAATGCTGCCCGCCTGTTGCGGCGCTGCTCGTCCATCTGCTTGAGGATTTTTGCCTGTTCTTTTGTGCGTGAACCACCAAACAAAGCTTCCCCTGTACTACTCTCAGCTACCACTCTGGCGAACGACTTGTCTCCTCCTAGTTTACGCTTAAATTCATCAGACGAGTGTTTAATGATGAGGCCGGTAACCTTTGGTCCAATGGCACTGTAAAGACCTGCAGTAACTGTGTCTAGCATGCCTTCTCCAGCACGCTGCGCCCCCGCTTCTAGTTTAGCTGCTGCGTTCCCCTTAGTGCTAAGTCCTGTTTGAATGCCATCAAGTACAGAAACTATTGCACCAATGCCTACCGCACCTTTCAGCATTCCGCTACTATTCAAGCGTCCACCCATCCTCGCAAAGCGCCCACCTGCTGCTGGCGTCGGTGCTGGCGCCCTCCCTGGCACTGGGCCCCACCCGCCAGTTTTTGCTGCTGCTGCTGTCGTCGCTGCCGTCGTCGCCTCTGCTGCCGTCGTGGTCCACTTGCCAGTTGTACTCGGTCTTGTCCTCGACGTTGGTAGTTCTGGACCCCCTCCTCCTACTCCAGGTATGCCCTTACCCATCCTGGCGGTGTTTAAGGCGATCCGACGCAATAGTAAAGTTTGGATGACAGCTTTCGCTCCCATGGTGACGACGCCCGCTCCAAGAGCCACCAAGGCTGCCCATGGGTTAGCTTTAAGCCAGAGTGTTAATCTGTCGATTAGTTCCGCTACATCACTCACTCGTTTAAATGTTTTGTCTACTGCGCTCTGCCCCTTTGCTGTCAGATCCTCTAGCTTCTTTCTTCCAGCCGCAGCTTCCTGTTCTGCCTTGACTTGTTCTACGCTCATTTCCGCTGTTGTTTCCCATGCCTTCATCACGGAGCTGCCTGGCTCAAACGCATTCTTTAAGGTCATCGCTCCCAACATGTTATCTTCCATACCAGGTATGTCAGATATCCACTGCGTCCTTACTCCTTTATCCACTTTTTGAAACCGACGCATAAGGTCAGCCATCATACGGGGGTCACCCATCATAGCCTGCTTGATCCCCTGCAGGGCGTGTATTTCTGGCATTCCTCCCTTCAGTTCTTTTTTAATAAACTCAAGGCTTTTCTTGGTGTCTCCTGTAGACTTTGCAATGTATTCCTCTAGGCGCCCCCTGATATCCTGTGCAGATCGTACACCGAAGACGGTCTTAAGTTGCCCACCTCCCATAGTTTTCATCAAGGTAACAAACGCAGAATTCATGGCGTTGACGGCGTGCACACTCATCCCAGCCTGCTTGCCCGCCAGACTCAATGGCACGAGTACTTGCGCAAATTTTGCTGCGTTGAAGTGCCCCATCTTGAAGGCTTCGTTCGCCTGCCCCATCGTCCTCATAAAGTCTTGTTGAGAAACGTTGGCTTTCTGAAACGCTGCAGGCAGCTTGTCCAAAGCTATTTTGTACGTGTCATACGCCTTAGCTACCCTTATGGTTTCGTCCTGAGCTTCCTTCATTGTCAGGTTGGACGCCCGCATACGACTGTTCATGTACTCTATCATCTTCGGTGCGTCAGTACCCATGACCTTGGACAAGACAAGCACGTCTTCAGTCATTGCCTCCATCGCTTTGCCAGAGTCCTTGTACGCCATAATATTACTATGAAACGTCTGTCTGACCGCACCCTGTATTGCAAGGGCTTCTTCTTGCGATACCTTGTACTTTTTGACCATCTTTCCGGCGAGGTCGTACTGACCCCTTATAATCCCAAGAGTCTTGGTCAGCCCTTTACTAGCTTTGTCCGTTGCAGCGGTGTTGGCCTGCATAGACTTCGTCTGCAGGTTTTGTCCTTCACGGAGCTCCTTGACAAGGCGGTTGTATACATTCGTTACCGATGTGAGTTCTTTGACCTTGCCGATGGCACCTGTGGCAATTCCCTGGAATTGCCCCAGCATTGCCTTGGCACCAAACGACTCGTCGGCGTACTTTGCAAGCGACTTCGCGCCCTCTTTTAACCTGTCGTTTAGAGTTTTGACTTCCTCCGCCGTCCGCAGGGCACGAGTCCCAAACTTACCAAGGTTGGCCTCGATGGGTACAATGGTTTGGCTGTACCGCTGGCTGGTGTCAGCGAGGTCACTAAGAGCCCTACCGGTTTCCTTTATCGATTCGGCGCCTTTTTTAAAGATGCCTGAGTCACCATCGTCAGCCATAATAATTCCTCATCGTTGTCCTAGTAATAGTATCGCTACTTTCCTATTACTTTTGGTCGAATGAAGCTGCCGACGAAGTTCATGAACGCGTCGCGATCGGTCTCTTCGTACAGGTCAACAATCTCACTACGCTTGGCCCACGTCGGCGCGTTGATGCCTACCTTGCTACCAAACAGCTTCTTGACGTGCTCCATCAGGTTCGGTTCAAGAATCGCAGCCAAGGGAATAAAAAGCTCGTTCGGTGCTGTGCGCTTTTTCCCACCACCCCTATCTTTAGCAGACTCCACATCGTCCCGTGTCCAGTGAACGCCCAGCATCCTCTTGAGCTCGGTAAACTTCTCCTCTTCTACTAGCGTTTGCCAGTAGTCCATGAACACCAGTGCGGTCTTGTTGCGCCACAGATCTCGAGCTTTAGCTTCTGTGGGCAACACACCTGCTCGCGCTAAGACTCGTCCCCAGATTGCGAGTTCGTCGTCGTCTCTGCTTCTTGGGATGATATCGCTAAAGGGAAGAGCTCCTCCTTGTGGATCTGTCGATCCTTCATGAGCTCAGTCTTCATCTCAAATAGCATGGCCAACTCTTCGTACGGACCAAACTCTTCCTCGAGAAACTTGTTAAATCTCTCAGCGCAATACAGACGAAGCTCTGTTGGGATGTCGGAGGGGTCTAGCTTAGCGTGGCAGCTGAAGCACTCCTTCTCATCAAGGTTAACCTGAGCACCACAGGCACAGAACTTCCGGTGCTTGTAAACGCTGATTGTTTGTTCGTCTGTCACGTTCCCATTGGCGTCTGTTGTGCGTACCGTGTGGTCTTCTACAATAGGAATGCTGAGGAACTCGTAGATGGGAACGTCGTCTATCGCGACGAGTCCTGCGGAAATCATGAGCGCAGCAATGTTAACCCCTCCATCGCGCAGGTTCTGTACTACCCAGTTGTCCAACCTCGCGTTGGTGGCAGCGAAGGTCCACTTCGTTCCTGCCCACTCGACGGACGTTGGCTTAATCTGCTCAAGCCCCAAATTGGCTTTGAGCTTTACCATCGCTGGGTGGTCCGTGCGAGGTTTTATAACTTGGTTAAACTCGTAGCCATCTGCGATTTTCTCAGCTAGCTGCCGTGCTTGTGCCGCCCCTTTGTAGTCACCTCGGTTGCTTGCTTCCGCTTCCTGGTCGAGTAGCTGCCTGATCATATCCGCGCTGTCATGGAACATCTCTTCATGGGCTGCCTTTACCGCTGCTGATTGCCTGGACGTCCGTCGTGGTTGCGCTTCGTCTACAGGCTGCTGTGCGCTATACTGCGTGGTCGGCGGCGCGTCCCCTTTCATAAAACCTGGCATCATCGCTTCGGCTTTTTCTCTGGCCTGCGGGTTCTCCCGCTGCTGCGGTCTTTCTGTGTTGCTTTGCTGTACAGGCTCCTGTCCGTCTTTGCTGGTCATGCTAGGACCAAACATCGGGACACCCTCACCCGCTTGCATACGATGGGCACGCTCGAGCTCTGCGTTCGACACAGGACGTACTCGGCGCCCCTGCATCATCTCCACTGGAGTGCTAGCTACAAAACCTGAAGGGTCGTCAACAATGTTCCCTGCATCCTCAGAAAGTCCAAGGTCTTCTCCAGCTTCTTGCTGCGCGGCCACTGTTTGATCTGTGTCTGCCCCACTTCCGGGGACGCCCGTTCTTTGCGTCGGCATGTGTACTCCTGGTTTCTTGTGTTTCTTTTACGATGCTAAGAAATCCCAATCACCAATGCCTCTGCCCAACTTGTTCGTAATAGCAGTTGGTACCAGAGGACAGTAGTAGTGAGACCCTTCGCGTTTGGCTGGTTGAATAGGATGGGTTTGGCTAAGGACGTCCGCCCATTTAGGCTCCTCAGCCATAAGGTATGGATGGAGCTCCACAAACTTGTCTACGTCAAGCTGTGCGTGCTTGCGTTCGTCTTCGAACTTCATGATCGATTGGTGAATTCCTAGGAGGCACATGTTGTCAATCACTATGTAGTCCCCCAACACCAAATAGAAATCGTAGCCGAGGGTGGGAAGAAGACACTCTCGGATTATGGATTCGGGTAGCTTTCTTGCGCTGTAAGATATTACAGGAAACTGTGCGATCCCCACGATGACATCGTCAGACAACAAGCTTGTGCGCGACCTCTGCAAACGGATTAAGAGCTCGAAGCTATCCTCAAGGTCGACGTCGGCCCCTAACCCATTAGCAGTCTCCGCTGCTTGTTTATCCGTTACACGCCATCCTCGCCTCTGCGCTTTCTCGAAGAAAGGCGCTAGCACAGTGTCGTCTTCCTCGTTGAACAGCGTACGTGTAGTGGGTGGCTTTACGATGTTGGGGTTGGCTGGCAGTGTGGTTACTGTAGCGCATTTTGTGTGGGGGATCAATTTCAGGCGAGCCACCTCGGTGTTGCTAACAATCCACTGAAGTCTATTTTGTATGAGCATCAGGCGGCTAACGATGCTATTGCGTGCAAAGACTGCTAGTGACTCTGCTACTTGTAATATTTCTTCCGCAGCATGTGCCAGCTGTTTGAGAACATTTTCTACTTCTGGGTCGTCCACTTCTCGTTTGGCTCCCTGTTGAAAACAGATGAGAGCGCTTTCTAGTTTTGACTGCACTACGCCCACTCTGTGCATTACAGACTTTGGTAAGTGTTTACCATTACGTACGTGTCTGCGCGTCCTCTCATCCAGAAGGAATTTTTGTATTTCGGAAGCAGTGACTGCCGCATCGGATACCAGTTGAAGGACCCCGTCTACTATTAAAGCTACGTAGCTCTTACGGTTGTTCCCACTTACCTCCTTGCTCAGTTCAGAATACTTCTTAAATTTGTATGAGTTGGTTGGTTGTCGAATTCGGCTTGCTGTCATCGTACGGCTCTCCTGAGTAAACTTGACCGCGTAAACACTATTTTACAAGCTGGATCTACAAACCGAAGCACTTAGCTAAAAGAAACTACAAAGAGTTTAGCAGATCTAACTGGAGATCTCCAACCCCTTTACACAACAGTTTTTGAATGAAGGAAGCAGCAGACTGTCAGGATTTACAGCCTGCGTGTAATATTACCAGGAGGGAGCTACGAGATGATCTGGCGTGCGACGTAGTTGAAGTTGAAGTTCGCGATGACCCTCGCGTTACCTTCAGCTTCGTAAGCAGTTTCATTTCGGTCTGTTAGCCAGCAGCCACGGTATACCCAGATGCGATACTCTGCGACACCACGGTACCAGAATTCGTGTGCCGTGAAAGGCTTCGTCTGTTCGATGAGATCGTTGAGTTGTGTGCTCCTGTTCCCCAGCCCCAGCTGTACGTCGATCTCCTTGTTCCACATCTCAGCTACCGTGGCCGCGATGGTAAGACCTTCCCATCGACCAGGCACGTAGTCTACGGGTTTGCCCCACGTGAGGTCGCTGAGCTCGTAGACATGCTCACCACCACGTGCCCATGCTCCTGTGGTGTCCCAGCTTTGAATACGCCCGATTACGTTGCCTTCAACACTAATTGCAATACCATGGTAGGTCTTGCTCGTCGGGGCGTGGTCATGCTCGTAGTCGAGCTTACTTGACGTTTGCCCGTAAGGGTTCCCCGCGAAAGGTTCGTAGGCTTTTCCTGCTGCATCTGCCATGGGTCACTCCTCTAAACTACTGCAATGCTTCAAGTACCTGCATCAGGTCAGGCAGTGCAGCTTTAGCGTTTTCCAACTTCTTAGTAGTGGTCACACTTTCGCTCCAGGCGGCGGTGCGTAGCGCACTACGTAGTTTGACTTCTACGTTGGGCTTCTGCTCCGTGCCAGCAACCTCCAACGTGATCTCCCGGACCAACGTACCATTCGGCCCCTCGGGCAATTCCTTCACGCCAAGGTAAGCGCAAGCTAGCTTAACTGCTTTGGGTGCCAGCTTTTTTCCGATCTCGAGAGCATCCGTGTGATGTCCAGCTACCGCGAGGCTGCGCTGTATCTTTTTCAATTCTCTGAAAGCGTTAGCTTTTTTCTGCATACTCATCAGCGCACCTCGCTACGCAGTCGTGGCCTTGATGATCTCTTGCCCAGCTGGCAGCATCACTTGCACCTCAGTCTTACCAAACAATATAAACCTAACTATTCTTTCAGTTGTAAGATCGAGGTTCTTGACGGAAACCACATGGCGCGTCGCCGCTGTAGTATCCAAATCAATTTGTGGAGTGAAATCAAAGTCGCGTAGCGTGCCGGTGGGAATGTCCTCATCCACAAGGTCATACGTGTACGTTCCGCTGTAAAGAGGGTCGTTCCCGAATCCCAAATCGAGCACGTGCACAATTTTCAGATGCACTGCAGATCCGCTGGAGTTGTACAGCCGCAGGAGGGGATCGAAGATAAACTTCGCAGTCTGCATTTCGGTTTCGACCGTGAATGAAATTGTCTCATCGGGGTCGAGGCGATACGGCCACAGAAATTTAACAGGAACCATACTCATGGTGGTCGTCCTTAGTCGGGCTTTCGCTCTTGGCCATCGCTATCCCACGTGTTCGTGTGATCCTTTACCGGTTTCCCAGGCAGCATCGGATTACTGGATATGCCGTCGTAGGGTAGCTCGTCGCTTATCGATACTGCGTTTTTTACACGAGTAGTTCTGTCGTCCTTCAGTAGCACCTCGAAGGCAACAAACAGATGCTTCTGGATGGGAGGATGAATGAAGAAGACGTAGTAGCCTCCCTCCTCTTCGTTGTAGTCTCGTTCCTCGAGCTCCTTCACCAGAATTGGTTCGTTACTCTGAAGAAGGGATATCGAAGCAGACTTCAACGCTCGGTGGAGGGAGGTACCATCGTCTTCTTGAAGTATAGCTGTCGCTTGCACCATGTCTTGCGTGCCGTGGTACGTCGCTATTACTTCAGCAATCATCAGCTACGCACTACCGGTTTACTGCCGGTCATCCCAGAATTTCGTGTCTACGGAGAACAGACCGTACAGGCGTTTGATGGGATACCTGATGTTGTACCAATAACCAAAGTGGTACAGCGTACGGTCCTGCTCGTCCACGAACACGTAGATATCTGAGGAGGGATCGATAGGACGCGGTGTCGGGGGATTTTGCTCATCCCCGTAGCGCGAAATCACACCAGAGGAAACAATTTGTGAGAGCTCATCTGTAAGGAATGCTCGCACAATTGCTACACCTGCTGCAGCACTGGGAGGAACGATGGCAATGAGCGCTGCATCCATGTCACGAGCTACCTTGCGTGTGACATAGATTTTCTGGTTCATCGCGCTGATCTCTTTCAGGTCCTGCGCGGATGGGTCGACGGTGGTCGACTGGTTGAAGCGGAACAGCCCACCACCTACAGAGGAGGCGTAGAGAATCTGCGCCCCTCCCAGAAGAATCTCCTCCTTCTCATTCCACACCTGCATGTCGTCAAACGCTGGTACATCCTTACGCAGCAACGTTGACGCCGGGTCACGGAAGGCAGCGTTGTAAGCAGCTGCCCACGCCGCGAAGAATGAGCCGTCCAACGTAACCGTTGTAACAGTGCCGTCATCCAGCACCACCGTCCGGTCCACAGAGGTGTTGCCCATCAGAATTACGTGGCCTCTACCTGGGTTGTCTCCAGCAAACTGGAGCGTCTTCGTCGCCAGGTAGATCAACGTGTCAGGAGTATTGGAATCCCCGAGAGGAGTACCAATTGGAGCTCCCTGCCACATCATACGTTCTGCGTTCTCGAATGGGTCTGCCATCCGCTCGACAGACGCTTTCGTTTCTGCGAGCGCCGGGTAGAAGTTGACCACTACAAGGTCGGTGATATCTCTCACCGCTTCTGTAGCTTGGACAGCGCGACGGAAGTCTGCGGTTGAGAACACACGGTTGCCCGCTGCATCTCTAACCTGGCAGAAATAGGCGCCGAAGAAACTGGTATCGAAGGCGATGTCACCTGCGAGCCAGATGAAGTTGTCTGTAGACTTCGGTCCCAGGCCCCTTTCCATGTCCTCTCGCGTGAGGTAGCGGGTGGGGTTATCGTACTCACTTCTGAGGCGAAGTCGTTGCGCACTGACGTAGTAGATTGAACCTGGGTCAGGTTCACGTCCACGATGCGTGTACTTGACTTCTACGTCGGTATTTGGGTCCGCAGCCAGCATGATGTACGGAGTGTTCTCACCCTGGTCTTGCACGATCGTGTAAGACAACATGGTTCCATCACTGGGTTTTCTCACCCAAACTACCGATTCAGGTGTGTCAGTGAGAATGACGTACCAACTGAGGGGCACACCTGTGACCTGTCCCATCGGGTCCTGGAACACCTCGTCTGCTGAAACAGTTTCCGTTGCTCGGGTACGCAGTGACCAGTCAACGAGATCCTCATTCACCGTGGTGAAATTGAATTTGTCGTTGGTAGCAAACTGCTCCGTCAGGTCAGTAGTGGGGAAGTTGCGAATCGACAGGTCGATGTTGTCGGTCATGCTTTGGTATGGGTTTGTTGCCGCTACCACAAAGCTACCGAAACTTCCTTCGTACGTGTCCGTGTACCACGCAATCGCCACGGACTCTAGGCCAGGAGTATTTACAACAGAACCTACCGTCAACGAGTAAAGGCGCTCGTCCTTCGCCGTGTACTCTTTTCGTGCGGCGTATGCGGTGAAGATCCAGGTGTCACCCTCAACGAAGTTGACAGTTTGACGATGCCTGTTGTACTTCGCTTTGAAATCGGTGAGGAACTGGATTGCAGTAGCCAAGTCCGTGATCGTGATGTCCTCTAGTGTGAAGACGTCATCGATTGGGATATGCGTTACCGCGTCACTGATGTGTGCGGTGTACAGTGTCTGGAGCTCTTCGCAGGCAGCGAGAAGCTCCGCAAGGTTCGTCGGCGCACCGATGGTAGTCTGATGCTGACCCTGCGCAAGAGCGCCGCCACTATGCCATGTGACCACTGCGTCGAGGTCGTGCGCGTCGTAGTCAGTCTGCGCTTCTGTACACAGGGCAATCGCGGTTGCGAGGTTGGCTGCAGGCCCACCAGTGATGTCGTTCACGAGGTCTGCTGTTGTGTGGCCCGACCCCAGGTCGAAGTCTACGTAGACACCGTCTTCCAGGTGGATGCCTGTAAGCGGGTACTGTACAGTATTATTCTCGCGAATCTGGATGAGTCCTTCTGTGTAGGGATCTTCATCCCACGCAGACCAGACTACGTTGAACACACGGTCACCAGTAGGACCATCCCCTTGTGGACCTGGGCCAGCTGGGTAGTAGACCTGCAGTTTGTAGTGCCGGTCCCACGTTCCCGTGTAATTGGTGAGGTCACTCATCGTGATGCTACCAGAACCAGTAGCGGCAAGACCAGTAAGGTGGTTACGCCCTTCAACAGGCTCCGTCACCTCAGAGAACTGGTTGTCGTTGTCGTGGGCACTGGAGAGCTCGATGAGTCCTGGGCCAAAGCTGTCCCATGTCCAGATGTCATCTGTGTTGAAGTCAGCAGTTAAATCGAAGTCAAGAACAATTGCATCTAGGAAGCCATACCATCCTGGTGCAACTGCAGCATCCAGCTGAACTGTTTCAATGAACGGTCCAACTAGAGGTCTGGTAACGGTGAACTGATAGGAACGCCCTACGGGAAGAGCCGCTGTACCCACAAACGAAGAGTGCTCGGGTACTTTGTTAAATTGGCTATTTCCTCCAGATAGAGGAGTGATCACCAACTCAAAGGTTGCGTCTATACCGGCATTGAACGCACGACAGTACAGCGTGTACTGCATCGAGTATTCAAAGTCGTAAGCTGATCCGCTACTCTGCGCTACAGTTGCCACACCAGTACCAGCTGATTTCGTGGGTCCGGTGTTACGCCCGGTCAGGTGCGCGTTGCCTGGGTCCGTGATCAGCGCGTCGGGGTCGCCACCTGTTACGTCGCCTAGGATGTCCGTGACGATGCGGTAGTCAGTGAACTCCTTGTAGAGGTCTTGCCCTTCCGTATCTCCTACGAGGACCATCTGACGTAGCTGATCGAAGTTGAGTGGATCTTTGATGTCGTCCCGCTCAGTGCTCTGGTAGTCGATAAGATACGAAGCGTTCTTATCAAATTCAGTTAGCTGAATTTCTACCCGGTCCCATACACCAGAACCAGCCACCGACTCACGGAAGGCCCACTTGTCTGTAGACACAACTTCCCTGTTCTGCTTGTACAGAACAGCCGTTTGAGACTGGTCGTTGAGGGCATTATATGGGAGGGGCGCCTGGTACGGAGGAGTGAGCGAGAAATAAATCTGCCGGTTCTCCACGTACGACCGACGGTGGGGCACGTTAGTCTCGAGCGCCAGTCGGCTACCCACGCCAACGTAGCAGGGGTACCGGGGGTTGCCTGGGTCAGTAGTGGGTCTAGGGATCCGCACGTAGCCAATGTACACGCCCGGTCGCACATATCGACTATTCGTTAAACGGAAGTCGCCAATCGCCATGATTGCTCTCCTTCGCTACACTTGTTTATTCTGCTGACGCAAGGTCGTTATCAGAACTGCGTGGCTTGAGTTGTGGAAGTATCGCTAGACTCGATCGTCCAACATAGACTAACTAGTTTGCGTTGGTGTAAACACAGAGTTAACCAGATATTTGTAGGGCATCAACGAGCGACCACAGTAACTTCTTTTTCCGCTACTATGGTCCCTCCAGTGCGCCGTGTTCGACTCGGGTCCGCTGGTACTTCAGTTGCACCTTCTGCTACAAGTATCCTGAACGTGCCTAGCCGTTTGGGCCAGATTACCCAGCTGGTTTTATCCACGTAGATTAAAGCAATTTTTGAATTGTCACTGTACACACGGACTGGGTAAGGCATCTGCGCAATAGTAAATCGCGTCTTCTTGTTGAACAGTACCTTGTCGGGAGCGTTTAGTTGAATGCTACCCCGTTCTGGAATGTACTTTGGGTAGGCTTCGTACTGAATGTACGTGCTGTTCTCAAAGTCTACCGTCATGCTACAGGAAGCCTGCCACAGCTGTATTTTGGGGTCTCCGTGCAGGGAGGAATGCGATTTCGCGCTCATCGAATGCGAGAGCGGAATGCGTACCTCCCAGTAGACACCCCGTCTATCTGGTGGAGGTTTTAATATGTAGTTGCACGTGAACCGCTGGAACTGGCCGAAGGCTGCGCTTACGAAAGCTTCCAGGTCTTCTATCTGTTGCTCATCTGTGGCTGCGCAAACAATTTCTATTGGTATGGGGACTACGTCCATCACCCGTACTATCTGTGTGTGGTTTCTATCCCGTGCGTTTATCCCAGAGGTCATGCTTCCCAGCGACGCTGGTTTGTACTCGTAGCCCCCGTCCTGAATAAATATTTGTGGAGGGAACTCACGCATGCCTGAGAAGTAGCGGGCGATCTGCAGGTGGCGTTTATCATCATCACGATCAAAAGCTTCGTTTACTGCGAACTCCGAGGTGAATGAAGCAAAGCGCTCAAAGAATTTTTTGAACATCCCCTTCTCGTGGACACACGCCTCGAGGTACTTTTGGATGGTGAGCTTCGTAATTTTTAGGTACTGGGAGATGTCGCCATGGTACAACCCTGCAATAGCGGACTTGTCCAAGTCATCTACCCGAATAAAGTGTGGTAGGTTTCGCTGAAGGTCGTCTGTCATTCTAAACTCTCGAGATCTCTTCCTTCAGGGAGGGGAGAAGCTAAAACGCCGCCTACAAAATTCGCGATAGAGCAGCGGAAGAAATTGGGTTGCTGTCAACCAACCTATGGTCTCAACCTTCTCGGGTTAGGGACAAGTCTCTTCTTTTAGGGAGAGGTAGTTGACTTACTAGGACTTTGGTTCAACGTCGGGAGTATTCTTTACGAGCTCGAGCTTTTTCATCGTGAGATACACTGCTTTGTAGTAGCTGCCGTAGGTTCGCTCTTTGAAAAGCGCACCGCTTTTGGCATCTGCCAGTCCCTGCTGCAGTCTTTTGTCTACGTGTTTCGGGAATGGGCACATCCAGAAGTAAAAGCTCTTCGTAAACTCTTTCGCCCTGTTGTCGAGATAGCTGTCGTTAATGTGCATCCCGTTCCAGTGTCTAACCGCTGTGGACAGGTTGTACATTTGGAACTCCCAATGAGCGCGGAAGAATCCGAAGGGTGGGAACGACAGCAACGCACATGCTGCGATGAAGATGAGCCCCGACCACCAAGGAAGCCACACGAAGAAGGGCCAGCTGAATAGCAGTGCAGGGAGAAGGTAAACAGGGGTGCCTAGAAGATAGAGAGCTCCGAAGAACAGTCGTGTGAGCTTCTTGGCTTGCACCCCATGACCCGCTTCGTGCCAGAGGGTACGCCAACCTGGCTTGTCTTTCCCTGGGTAGGCGACAGTGTACCCGATGGTGGTGTAGTACCGCTCCATGTAGTCGGGATTGCCAAACACTTTCAAGATCTTCCCGATGGCTTTGTGCATCCACGAGTCGTCCTTGGAGATGACCTTGAGCTTCGGTACGAACTCCTTGCAGGCTGCTACCGTAGCCTCGTAAATTTCTTGGTCGTTTGGCATGTTTACCCCTTGGCTTTGTTGGCCTAATAGAGATTAACTAAAGTGCGCCAGAAAAAGTTGGCCCCCCGGCAGATGGAGGATGCCGGGGGGCCTGTCCAAGGGGAAAAGAGATGGGTCGCCGTAATGTTCACCACCCGTTGGTGCGGTGTATCCATCGGATGCTGAAATAGCAGCAGAAGCTCATTAGAGACCTCTTGCTAGCTACTAAAGGCTAACCTGTTTTTTCGTGTAATATCAGAAATGGGAAGGAAGGAAAAATTGCGCGAGAGCGAGGAAGGGCCCAATGGGGGACTGGGGAGGGGGAAAGGCTGGGCTATACCCCACCCTCGCGCTATGGGTGTTCTGATAATGCTTTAGCACCTTCCTCTAGCAGTGTCAAGCAGAAACTCTAGAGGGCGTAATCCTCAAGCAGCTTGAGCTTTGCCCCGTTTACCACACCACTGGGATGTGCTTCCGATGTTCCCATTGCATCCGTGACGCGCCGAGAAGACACTGCCTGGTACCACCATGTGGGAGCGCTCGAGCGTGAACGTGTCTGCGCCAGCAGCATCAGCTGAGCGGAAGGGTCCGACGCCGGGATGGTGTTGGAGACGAGGTCCTTACATACTTGGAGTGTGGTCTTTTTGATGTCTTGGTTTTGTCGTGCATACTCAGCCCACCACATCGTTTTGAAATCTTCATACTTGATGTACCGGCCAAGGACTTCATCCCACCACGTACCGTAGAAGAGCTCGGGGATGTTCTGTGAAACAGGGCGTCCGGCTGCACCTTCCAGATCTTTCCAGAATGGGCGGCGGCTTCCAGACCACATCGTACCGTTTTGGATTCGGCTGTCGCAGAATAAAAGAACAGCCCGTTCCCACCATACTTTCTTCGACTCGTCGTTCTCCCATCCATCGAACAGTGCGAACTCACGAAGCTCACGCATCGCTCCCGTAAGAGTGTTCTCCTCAAAGTATTTGACCTGTGTCTGAATACCTTCGGCGCTGCCAAACCAGTCTTTGATCGTGGGGTTGACCACAGCCTTATCAGTGCTGTTGTACACAGCTGCAAGGTCGTCACGGCCACCTAAACGAAGCATATATGCGCAGCTTCCTAAGCTGTTACACTGGAAAATCCCATAGTTGGCTCCTGCGTTATCGCCAATGTCGTTCTCTGCCATGCCGAACGCATCCTGACGGTTGCCCACTTCGTAGTAGGCGATGAGGCTCATGATGCGATAGTTCAGGTCGGGAACGAACGATGTGGCCTGCGTGATCAACTCTGTTGCCGTGCCTTTGCCGATCACACCATCTACAGGTTCAAGGTTGTTCTTGGTCTGAAACTCCTTCACGGCAGTTTCAGAACCCGCACCGTACCAGCCGTCGACACTACCATCGTACGCAGCAATAGATTTCAGCGCACCCTGGTAAAGAAATACCTCTGGCCTCTTAGTCGTCTTTCTGATCATGGCTGTGCTGTACCGCTGATACTCCATGGGTCCTCCTCCTGTTGGTGGTTCTACTGGGGGATCTTCTTCGAGCGGGCGTAAGAGCTCAATGGCATTCTCGTCAATGAGCGAGATGTTCCAAGTGGTGGTGACGGTAGCGGTGAACACACCACTTACCGTGAACTCCACCACCAAGTCGTCCCCCGACAATTCTGTTACTGTGAATGTTTGTCCTACGCCGACCGCGATTTTTACGTTCACGTCGGTCCCTACTGCATCAAAGTCAAACGCACGTTTAATACGAATGACATCCCCTACTCGCCATTCAATCATCTGTTGCTCCTTTTACTGGACCCGTTTCAGGTATTTCTGTGCCACCCAGCGACGCACTTCAACGTCGTCTGATGCTGGGAAGCACAGATACGCTTCCCCATTTTTCACTTTTTCTATGGTTGCTTGAGCTCCCGTAGGAAGTGAGAGCTCCAAAGATCGGCTGTGGTAAGTTGCTACAGGGTGGTTGACTGGTAATGTGACAGTGATGCTCAAATCGTAATTGAGCTCCACGACATCCCCGCAACGGAATTGTCTGGGCATAGCTAATCCTCCAAGTAGAAGATTAACTATTTATTTTCGGGAATTCGGAAAGGAGGGAGGGCTAGTCTACGATATACATCTTGCGGAACTTCTCATCGGTAACCTTGTATCCATCGGTACCGTCTTCGTTGTTGAAGACGATCCAATCGCCTGCCTTGTAGTGCGACTCGCCTTCTTTAGTTTTGACAGCACCATCCTCCGTGGCTTTCTTAGCCCAGACGGAACCTGTCTTGAAGTAGATGCCAGGGGTGTCGGGGTCCACGAGGGTGTACGTACTTGCGAAGCTCTCCACGTCGATGGTGTAGCACTCGCCGCCGTTGTTGACAAGCCAGTCACCCTCCCTTGCCGTATTGATGCCACCCCACTTTTTATACTGGAGAACCCCTGCTGCGTTTGTGTTATAGAGTGCCAGGTTCAGCTGGACGGCCACGATGGTAGCGTCTTTTCTGCGGGCGTACTTGGTCAGTCCATTTTCCATAACTCACCTCCCTGGTTTCATGCTCATCTGGTAGAGCTTGTTTCCACGATAGAAGTGCAGCTGCCCCTTCACGCGAGCCAGCAGCATGTCACCGCCAAGCACTGGGTCTTCAAGGTAGCTCAATTTATTAGAACGCCTGTCCGCTTTGAACACCTCGAGTTTTTCATCCTCGTTCAGACAAACTGTTACACCAGAATCAAGTACGACAAAGTTGAGCCCAGATGGCGTGATGTCCTCCACCACGCGCACATCGTACAGCACGTCCTCGAAGCGGAATACCAGACGGTCGTACTGCCCCTTCTTTTCTCCGATGACCATCAGTACCCCACGGTCGTACCTGGCGTCGACCACCCGGTACCCCTTGAGCTCATCAGGCAGTATCTGGTGCGTGACACCGCTTTTCGGGAACACCGTCACGACCATGGTGCCCAGCATATCCTGGATCACCACCCCCGAGAACATCTGAGTAGCGTTCTCTAGTACAGTAGCCGCCAGCTGTGTCGTCGCTACCACGTCGGCTCCCATGTCCACTAGGACAAGCTCGTACACGTTGTCACGTACACGCATGTACACACGACCGTCGTACGCCATCATGTCCGAAGGCTCCAGTGGGAACGCAATGCCTTGGCGGTCTGTTAGGTTGTAGAGTTTTGCTCCACGACTAGTGCGCGTTACTGATACCGCTTTGCTGCGTCGTGGACTGTAGGCTATCGAAGTCACCGCTGTCCCAGCTTCTGGAATCGGGTGCCCGTTCAGCCACACGAAATTGTCTGTCACCACCGCTGTGTGCTGCCCGAAGTCCCACACGCCGCGTATCACACACTTGTCATCACTGTACGAACTCACCTCTATGATGTCTAGCAGGTTGGTCCCGATGATCTCCCGCAAGTCGGGTACCAGTACCATCACCATGCCAGATTGCACCGGGGGCGCGACACGCTTCCCATCCTCGAACACCGCTCGGTACCAATCGCGGTACTCACTTGGAATGACCGATACCGGATACGCAGCCTTAGGTACGCGCACGCTCGAGTTGAACACCGACACATTAGCTATCATGCGTGCGTCGAGCCCCTTCAGCTGCTTGTGCTTCCCCTTGAAAGGATGGATGCCACAGAACATTTGGAAGCTCACTACGCTAAACGCAAACCAGTCCGTGAGTGTTGTGAACCCTCTTGACCCCTTCATGTGCCGGTCACGAATGCTTTCCATCAACGCTGTCGCTGGGAAGCTCTTTGTTTGGTAGGAATCTGCATCGATGAAAAATATCTCATCAAACTTCTTGTCCACCAGGAAATTCATTTCGTTGAGGTCGACAAGCAGTATCTTCGACTGGTGAACGTGATGCACACCCTCCTGTAGCTCGCGTACGAGGTGGGTGATTTGCCCAAGGTCCAGCCCGTTACGCTCCCGGAAAGCTCGAGGGAACAGCTGGCACAGTGCGTACCCTCCCTTCACGCAGGCCATTGTGTATCCAATGGGAAGCCCCTTCGCGTTGGTGAGCACATCAACTGGTTTCACAATGCGTTTGTCTTTGAGAACAGACAACTCCTGGATCTTCGCCACCGGGATCATCTTCTTCCGGTCCGCGTAAATCTTGTACGCTGTGCTCCCCCGTGCGTACACAGCACCCTCACCCCCCTGGCCAAGGTAGTTCCGCTTGTCGAGTTGTACAGCTTGTCCGTTCACATAGACTTGCATGGCTACTCCTCCTCTACGTACTCCTCTGCATACACTGCTGCCATTGAGAAGTCGTCATAATGTGACCACCCGTGCTCAGCGCAGTACTTGCTCAGGAAGCGTTTGCACCGTCGTGTGACAAACTCTCCCCTCACACTTTTAAGTTTCATCAATTGCTGAAGAACCTCTTGCAGTGGAATATTCTCCAGCTGTCCCAACACATTCTTTTTCTGGAAAGAGTGTACACCGTCTGAAAGTACAGCCACCATGTCGAAGTGGCTTCTATTGAACCGCTCGATATGCCAAAACGTTTCGGGGTCACGTGTTACACGACTGTCCAGACGTCGGTCGTCCATCTCAGGATCAGGTACTCCCGCTCCCATTCTGCCATCGTACAGCATGAACTTCATCGTCCGAACGCCACATCCTCCTTCGAGAACGCCTGTGTTTAGCTGTCCTGTGGTGTACGCCTCGAGTCTTTTCTGGTCCATCTGGTAGCTGAGATATGCAGGAGCATTGTGGTTAAATTCGATTTCCTGTGTGTGAATAGTTCCATCACGGTGACGAGCTACGATTACACCATCCCCTGAAGCAGCTACGTTGATAAAGCGTGATGTCGTGTACACGAGTAGCAGAGTGGAATCCAGGCATTCCTGAGGAAGTATTCTCCCCATCATGGCGCATGCGTGCGGTAGGACAGCGTGCTCGTTGAATTCATAAGGAGGGGACAGTCGCAACGCTTCCTGCGCACCAAGGCACAAGAAGCGGGCTCCTATGTCAGTGTGTCTAGAGGAGGAGCACCCGTCAGCTACAGCAGCAAAGAATCGCTCCTGACCTCTGGCATAGGATTCTGCTACTTCCACTGTCCCAGCCAGCGCGTAGTCTTCACAGATTTTGTGGCTGCTGCCGATGGC
>Ga0307377_10003432_pt1 | contig 17891 bp, 14 predicted proteins | sample TR3MG_FD_202535 | JGI IMG/M metagenome (GOLD analysis project Ga0307377, IMG submission 202535) | Soil microbial communities from Risofladan, Vaasa, Finland - TR-3 | ecosystem: Environmental > Terrestrial > Soil > Coastal area > Acid sulfate soil | place: Finland: Risofladan, Vaasa | collected... | reverse complement strand
AAAGGCTTTCTCGGTTCTCCTTGCTAATTCAGGTTTAGAGGAAGTTAAATACATAAACCGCATGATAATATATAGAGAAATAGGAATCGTAAAAATCACAATATATTCTTGTAGATTTATAGTAGGTTCGAAAAGGTTAAATTTTAATATGAGATAAAGAGAATAAGTCATAAACAAAGAGCCCGCAATTAGAACATAAAATTGCTCTAGAAGTTTTAGAGAGTATTGATCGTAAACTCTTTTATGCTCAACAGCTTTATCCTTCCCAAGATATAACAGATCACCCTTTCTTTTAGCAATGCTTAAAAACATAGCAATTTCGAATATTGCTAAAAATAACCAAGCGGAGATGTATTCGTCTATTATAACAACTCCAGATAATGCTCTCCATAGGTAACCCGTTGATAAGACCAATATATCGATAAATGCATAATTTTTGAAGAAATGATTATAAAGTTGCCCCGTTAAGATTACTAGAATAAGCATAATTATGATGCCAATATTTGGAATTAAAAACAGAACAGGATAAGCTATTATTCCTAAAAGTATAATTGTTATTATTATAATTAATAGTAACACCGCCGTATACATTGGTAGTTCTCCAGACGCTAATGGTTTTTTTTTCATTTTTTCTTGATGTTTTTTATCTTGTTCTATATCTCTGATGTCGTTAATAATATAGTTAAATGAAGAAGCACAACATAACAAAATAAATCCTAAAATTAATGGTAAATAAAGTGAGGAATCAAAAATTTTCCTACTAAAAAACACACCAACGAAGATTAAAACATTTTTATAATATTGTCTTACTCGCAGAAGGTGGGAAATGCTTCTAATTTTACTGGTCATAATTAGATTTTAAAGAGAAGCATGCCAATTAAACTTTGTTGAGATAAAAAATCTTTTCGGGTTTGACTTTTTTCAATATAATATAGCCTAATTTACTAAAAATGCTCGTCTCTGACTTCTTTTGAACGTTACCTGTAATGTGTTCGAAGGATAAGGCTTCTAACGATTTATAAGGTATTTTTATGTCTTTACCGAATATATTTTTGATGGTTATGTAATTGGATACCTCACTTTTTCCCTGATCCGGTTTTTTTTTAAAATGTTCAATATCTAATTTTATATCTTGAATATAGCCAATTTCTAAGTTATTGACTGGTTTTTTCAAATAAATATAAGTTCTAAGCTGTTTTTCTATCAACCAATCAAAAATTTTTAATTCTGATTTTCGAACTGTTTTATTTCTGTTTATCGTAATATAGGTATTTTTTGGCTTAATTATCAAATCCTTAAGTTTATAATGAAATGTTTTATCTCCATCATTTTGAGGGAGCATTTCAAAATATAATTCAGAATTTTTAAAATTCTGTGAAATTTCTACTTTCAAACATCTAAGTATTATTGTTTCTCCTTTTGTATTGAAAAAAATATCTTTATCAGTAAACATTTTAATTGTCGATATAGAATTAGGTAATTTCGTTTTCTTTAACCGTTTAAAAATCTTATGACCATCTTTATCCAAAAAAACATATTCAGCTTTCGTTTGATCCGAACTTATATCTATATCTATAAGATTTAAGATGCCTTCTTTTTCCAAAAAATAATCGTCCCTTAGTGAAATTTGAGACTTGGTATATTCTGAAGAATTTAGATGGATTTTATTATTGTTTTTGAATTCTTTCACGATGTATTCGTCGATTTCACATATATCATCATTAAATCTTACACTTTCTAATTTACCTACAATAATTTCGTCTGTAATCTTATGTTTAAATATAAAATCCTTTTCGAGTTCCAGTTTATAGAGTTCGATTCTGTTTAAATTTTGCATATAAGCAGAAATATCATTGATATTGAAATATTCTTTAAATTTTTCGCTAGCTATAACTTTAAATTTAACGCGTGCTTTTTCAAACAGTTTAGCATAATGTTTTTGATTTGATTTTTTTAAGCACAAAAAAGGGAGAAACATTTCTTTTGTTGGTTTTAATGTATCATCTAGGATAGCAGCAATTCTATGATATGTGAGAGGATGAGAGTTTATGATATTGCTAATCAGAGAGCTTCTTTTTGGTTTAATTATTGATTTGTTAATGTAATCTGCTGTATCTAAGTAATTTAAAATTTCATTATTTTGTGTAATTTTTTCCTCGCTTAAAAGCATCGTGTTCAATCCAAATTCACGTCCAGTAGCATAGAAGCTTTCTAAATTATAAAGTGCTTTTACGAGTTCTTTTGCGTATCCAATTTTCTTTGTTTTTTGGTCGGCTTTCCCTTCTAATATTCTAACAAACATAAACAAGATTATATATATTAGTAAGTTTAACAGAATAAAAAATATAAAGGGAAGCTGAGGATTACCAAATGTATAATCGTAATATGTAGCAGGAATACCAAACAGCATTCTAAAGATTAGGTCACCAGTGGTTAAAAAAGTCAAGATTAAAGTGTGCTTTCCCTTCGTATGTGCTAATTCATGAGCAGTTATACCTTTTATTTCATCTTCGGGTACTAATTTATAATTTTCTGCGATAAGGGCAATTCGTTTATCAAAAAACGAACCGTATGCCATAGCATTTATTATTGGATAATTACCTATCCCAACTTTTACTTTTCCTTTTATTCCAAGGTCTGATTTTACACCCTCAATTAAATCTAATAGTCTTTTATCCTTAAGTGGTTTAATTCCAAGCATAAAATCTAAAATTGGTCCAGAAATGAAATAAATAATCCAATTTATCGCCATTAATATTGTATACACATTCATGAAAAGTTCCCAGACGGAGAAAGTGTTAAACAGCAAAGCTTTCTGTGAGATAAAATTAAGAGGGGTATATTGGTTAATAAAAACAATAGCTAACCAAGCAATAATATAAAGAAATAGTGTTAAATATTCAGGAGACATAAATCTCCAAATAACAATATATTTTCGACCAAATAAAATAAATCCTAATCCTAAAATTATCCAAAATGAAAAGGAAAAAGCTGTGTTTATTACAATTGGGTTACCGATAATATTCGATATAATACCCGAGACAAAAATTACATTATAAGTTACCAAAGAAATTATTAAAATTTTATTCAAAACCGGATAATCCTTCAATTCTGCTATACCAAACCATAGGTATATTGAAAATGCTCCCATAATTGAAGTGAAGACATCTTTTGAAATAAATAAAATAAGAAAAAAAAAGAAAAGAAGAGCAACAAAATCGCTCATTTCGCTCCTTTTACCAAACTTAGCCCATCTATATAATTCTTCAATTGATAACAAGTAAAAAATGAAAAGGGCATAAAAAATCCAATCACCTAATAACATAATCCAGTCGTCTAGAAGAGAAATTGAAACTAGCGAAAAAGAAATGGTAATTAATAGAAAGAAAATAAATAAACCAAAACGAGCGATTTTTTTCATCCTTCAATCCTTTATTTTAATAACTTTTTAAATATGAACAATTTATTTAATGATAAAAATTCAATTGTCATTTTAGCAAAAAAATCTAGGTTAAACCTCTTTATTTTAGTCAAAGTTATTTCTTCATTTTACTAATTTCAGACCAAAAGTATTTAATAGTGATATAATACCATAGTAAAAGTCCTGGTATTACTATAATTAAGGATATTAGAATATTAGTAGGTATTATTAAACCAAAAATATTAATATCTATAAAATCTATGGGGATGATAAATAAATCAATAGCGACAAGATATAAATACCCTACTACGATTAAAATTACCATGAGAACTACGATCCCCCTTATTCTAGGATACCTATACAATAAAAATACGGTAATTAACCCAAAAAACCCCGAAATTATTGTTATTGTAATAAGAGTTATTGTTGAATCCATCAATAGCGTTGTTAAAATAGCAAAAAAACCACATATTATCGTAATTATGTAAAAATTTTTGACCAAATCTGGTTCTTTCATTGGTCCTTTAGCTAATATTAACCTAGGTAATGTCAAAACAGCGCTTTTTAGATCTGAAGCCTTTATAAAATCGTTTTCTACTAATAAAATGTCGCTTCTATTGTCTGAAATTTCACTACTTTCGAAAAACCCCTTTACAGAATAAATGACATAAAAGCTATTAAATATATGAATAAGCAATGCACAAAAAACTGCTGCTTCAAGAGAACCAATCAGAGCGATAGAAGCAAAAATTGCTCCAATACTTAGTGTTCCAACATCCCCTGGAAAAATTTTAGCTGGAAACTTGTTATATAAGAAAAATGGTATTAATATTGCTAAGGATATAACTGTAAATAACAAACCTTCTGCGGAGTCCCATATAATAGAGCAAATCATCAAGGAAAATAAAGCAATAATCGATGTCCCTGAGCCTTCACCATTGTATCCTTCTAACATATTGACTGTATTAGCGAAAACAGCAACGATCAAAGGAACGAGAATTGGATATACAACATTTAATCTTAATTTTCCCAAAAAGGGGATTGTAGGAGATTCGATTTGTATAAAACCAACAGAGTTTGCCAAAAATATCACTATTCCTGTTAAAATTGTTAACAACAGCTTGTATCTTGATCTTAATTTGATTCTGTCATCTATATAGCCAATTAAACCAGAAATTACTACTGTTAAAACAAAAATCAAGATTTCATTAAAGAAATCTGGGAAAAATATAGTAAGTAAAATAGCAGTAATTGATATACCAATGATAATAGAAATCCCACCAGATTCCGGAACTTCATTTTTTAATGTCTTATGTATATCTATCCCCGTGTATCCTTTCCGTTTCATGATTCTTATAATATAAGGGATAATTACTAATGTTATAACAAATCCTACAATGAAAGATATAACTAGGTAAATTGTTTCTAAAATACCCCAATTCATAGAGGATAGCCGAATCATATTAAATCATTTAGTTTTGGATTAATTTTTTGTTCTCATATTCAAATAAATCTTTTTAAATAAATGTGTAAGTAGCCCGGCACGGAGTTTCGATTATCGAGATGACTCGATAAATTTCGAACCGTGGTCACGGGGTTCAAGGCCCCAGATGCTTGGCCACTACACCACCGGGCTTTACCAATTATTTTTTATAGATTAAATGGTTTTAAATTTTGTTTGAAAAATGTGTTATCTAATAAATCTTTATTGGTTTTCAGAAATAGAATATCTGCTTCTTCATCTCTATATTCATCCGGTAACATCTGCGGAATAGTTTCGACGATTGGGAACCATCTCTTACACTGAGAACAGAACAAGATACCCGTTTCAATTTCTATTTCAGTTTTGAATTTGTTTAATAAATATAATTCTGGCAAAATAGTATCAATATGTTCATTTATCAAATTGTTTGCGAAGGCTTTTATTTTTTGTTTTATATCATTTTGTATAATGTGAATACATCGCTTACTTAGCTCAGATGAAGATCTATCGCGTATATTATCTACTTCTTTTACACTAGAAATTATTGTATTTATATAAATACCAAGTTTACTTTTTTCAATCACGATTTCATCTTTCAGAAGTAATTCTTCATTTTTTTGCTCAATTTCAATAACATTTTCCTTTTTAATACTAATTAAGTCTTTCTTATCATACGCTTCTAATATTTCTTTAAAAACATTTTCGTTTGTTTCAAAAGAAAAGATTATCAACTCTAGAGGAAAAAATTTATCAATCGGACAAGCTAAAATGTCGCACAACCACGGTCTCATTAATTCACCGGAATTTTTATTATTTACAATAAATAACTTCTTAGTTGTTGAATATATTTGTCGATCGTTCTATCTAATTTTTTTCGTCTATTGAAGAAATCGTCTGATAATTTTTGGTAAGCTGCTTTAGAAGGTAATTTTCCTCTTTTATATCGCGACTCCAAGAGATTTAAGCTATCAGAAATACTAATTCTTTCGGCATCTAACACATCAAGTCTTTTTACAATATTATTGAATATATCGTTCGTTTCCATCAATATTTTCTTAAAAGGGTGGATTTCTTCTTTAATCTGGTCAATTTTTGCCGTGTTTTTGCTTAATAAATTCTTATAAGTCTTTTTTGCTAACTTCTTGTGTTTTGTCTCACTTTCTGCTTTTCTAATTTCCAACACTAATGCATTTCTTTCTTCGTACAATGAACAAAATTCTCTAATTTCACTTGTAGGGATGAATTCTTTTTTGAAGATCGATACTTGTTCCTCTCTTTTTAGAGTTTTAATTGCAAGAACGAAAATCGACGACAATAAGGCAATGATCATAACGAACACAATAGGTCTAAGAAGTATTTCAAATAAATCAATAGTAAAAGTAAGTAGTACATCTTTCTTTACTAGTGGACTTATGTTTTCTGTGCTGTATACTAAAACTTTGGAATTTCCCGAGTTCTGCAAAGCTTCTGGTAATGAAGACATATAGTCAACACTACCACAACCTTCGATAATTACACTGGTAGTTTGTTCGTGTATTAAATATTCATATTTTGTCGTAAGCAAGTTTATTGAAAAGGATTGTTGGAGCCAATTGTAGGATATATATTTTTCAGGGGGTAGATAATATTCAAGAAAAAACTTAAATTTTGATGCTGGTGTCAGCGGAACTCTATTCTGGTATAATTCAATAGAAACAATTTTTGTAGAAACATCATCAATAGATTCTATGAGGGACACTCCTAAGACCTCTCCCAGATCGTCATAAACTTTTACATTCATCGCATCGATTGGAATTTTCATTGATAATTGAGCGACTTCAACAATCCCAACATTTTCAATCGTAATTTCTTCAACATTTTTAATAATACCCCAAGGAGATATGTAAATATATTTGTCTATCTTTTCTATTTCTAATTTTGATGTATATCTATCTATTACAGAAATAGTTGTTTCGTTATTCTCATCTAAGTTTAGTAAAAAGGGCTCTAGATAGTTATAATCTTCGCTATATTCTAAATCGTATAACACATTAGTTTCCCCTATTGGAGTTCCCATTGGCCCAATTTGTGTATGATAATATAATGCTGATCCTTCGGGTAACAGATAATTTGATTTAATATTTCCTTCGCTCTTGTAAGGTAAAAGAGGGAACAATGATCCTTTAAATACTAAAAGTTGAGTGATGTCTTCTTCAATAAATGCAAGTTGATAAGACATTAAATTCGTATATGAATGCAGAACAGTAAAAGTAATTTCTTGTGATGGTAATAAGGGCATATCAAAATAAATAGTTATCATTTCGTAAATGTCCATTATTTCGTGGGATCTTTCGATTAATAGGGTGTTCTGTGTTTCACCAAAAGCGTTAAAATAAATTAAATTATTTGAATCTTCAACTTTTAATCCAAATAAAATTGAATTAATCGGATTGTTATTATTATTTAAGATTGTTAGCCTATCTTTTATATTTACTAAACCATAAGAACTTAAATTAGTATTTCTTACCATTTCTACCACTAAAAGGTTATCTGCTCCTTCTAAAGTCCTTGATAGTTGAGGGTCTTCAACTGAGAAATGATGTTGATAATTGTATGAAAAATCATCTTGAATAGCTGAAAATACGATCATAACAGATAAAAACCCAATAAATATAAGGAAAAAACTTTTTCTTCTCATAATTCAATTCCTTTGTAAACTCGAATTAACTAACAATAATTAATACCATTAATAAAAATTTATTATATTTATTTATATGATTCGAGATAAAACTTATTATTTGTGTTGTTTTAAATTTATTTAATTTATAAAAATAATTGAGAAAATTATAAATGTCGTCTCAAAGCAGCCAATCAAAACGTAAAAAAAGGAGAAGCGGAAACGCACCAATGCCTCAAGGAGGCGCTGGTTTGATGAGGTTTTTTGAGGATAGTTCAATTGGAATTAAAGTTAGCCCGACCACAACTGTAATTATAGCTGTTGCTTTAATATTAATAGTATATTTAGCTTGGTTAGAAATTTTTAGTTGGCTGTTTACCCCCTCCTAACTTTATTTATAACATTTTTTATGAATATGATTACATTTAAACATGCGTATGTCGGAATTTCAGGCGTTACTCAAAAAGCTCTACCTTCACAAGGACCTAAATCGAGGGATTAAAAGCACGTACATCTGGCTTATTGAAGAAATTGGTGAGCTTGCTACTTTATTAAACGCCCAAGAATTAGATAAAACAAAGATTTCTGAAGAGTTAGCAGATATAATAGCTTGGACAATTTCTATCGCAAATGTCTTAGATATCGATATAGAAAAAGCTATAGTGAGTAAATACCCCAATAAGTGTAAAAAGTGTAATTCCTCTCCTTGTAATTGTGTAAAATGATTAAATTAATATTTTTTACAATATATATTAACTAAAAATCGAAAGAAAGTGAATCCATAGAAGTGAAACGGGAAGATACAAATAATTGTTTTATTCATAAGAATGCTATCGTGGATAAAAATGCATTTATTGATACATTTTCAACAATAGGAAAAGGAGTTACAATCGAAAGCGGAGTTTATATTTCTAAGGGTGTCAATATTTACGGAAACGCTTTAATTCAATCGGGGACTTATATAGGGGAAAATTGTATTATTGGGCACCGCCAACGAGCGGAATTATTAGAAGTTGTAAAGAGTCAGAGGAATGGAACGGATTACGAGAGTCCATTAGTTTCTATTGGAACAGATTGTACCATAAGGGCAGGTAGTATAATTTACTCTGAAGTCTTAATTGGGAACAATTGTCAAACAGGACATAATGTTATGATAAGAGAAAAAACATCAATAGGACGTAATACAATTATAGGTACTAACACGGTTATTGACGGTAATGTAGTAATAGGCAATGAAGTTAGTATTCAAACGGGAGTATATATTCCGTTATATTGTAGAATTGGAAATAATGTATTCATGGGCCCTTTCAGTAAATTAACGAATGATAAATACATGTTGCGGAAGGAATTTGATTTAATTGGTCCAACAATTGAAGACGAAGTATCACTCGGTGCAAACTCAGTTATTTTTCCGGGAATAACTTTAAAAAGGGGAACTATTGTTGGAGCAGGTGCAGTTGTTACAAAAAATACTATGGAAAGAGATATAGTTGTTGGAAACCCTGCTAAGTTTTTAAAAAAAAAACCTGCAGATTGGATTTAAATTGCGATGTATGCTTCTTTTTAAAATTTGTAAATAATAACTGAAAGAATTAGTAGAATTATGAGTTTGTCAGGGAAGAAAATTTGGATTGATGTAGAAGAACCAAAAACAGGTATAATGTTTAAATCTCTTATAGAAAAATTTAGAAATGATGGAGCTGATACCCTTGTTACCGCGAGAGATTATGACTCAACCTTTCAAATTCTAGACGATTTAAAAGTAATTTATGAGAAAGTAGGGAAACATGGGGGCGCCACTTTAGAAAAAAAACTAAAGTCCTATATCAACCGTTTGGTGGAACTATACCCTAAAGTTGTAAATTTTAAACCTGATTATTTTATTACATTTTCATCTGTTGAAGGTGCAAGAATCTCATTTGGGTTGAATATCCTTTCAATAGGTTATAATGATGAACCTCGCAATGTTCCAGTATGTAAATTAATATTTCCCTATTTAGATAATATTATTACTCCAACTTGTGTTCCTGAGCAACTGTATATAGATCTCCACGCAAATCCAAATAAATTAATAAGATATAATGGTATAGACGAGATAGCTTGGTTATCGGAGTATCAACCAAATCCTTCCATTCTTGATGAATATAGCTTAAAGAAGGGAGAATATGTAGTTATACGAAGTGAACCCTCATTTGCTAGCTATTTTATTGATATTCTTAAACCAGAAGAATCATTAATTAGCAAGTTCTTTCCTCCCATCTTTAGAGAATTTCCAAATCATAAATTTTTAATAATTGTAAGAACTAAAAAGCAAGAGTTATTTCTAAACGAGAAATTGGAGAATTACAAAGGAAATTCCAACGTAAAAATAACAAGATACATGCCGAATATGGTTGATCTGTGTTTTTACAGCAGTTTAGTAATCAGCGGCGGTGGAACAATAGTACGTGAATCAAGTCTATTAAATGTACCAAGTATTGAATTTTTTCCAGGAGAGACCGCACCCCAAGAGCGTTTTTTAATAAATAATGGCTTCCCTTTAGAACATATAAAAGAGATTGACGAAATTGTAGCAAAATCTGTGGAAATTCTCTCAACCAAACCGAAATCTGATAGGTTTAACAATAGCTTTCGAGAAAAAATATTGAATTTTGAGAATCCAAATGATGTCTGTTATAAAATTGTTAAGAAAAACCTCTTGGAGCGTTCTTAGAGACTCATAAATTTTTCGTATTCGTTTTCTAATCTTTTGCCTACAGCTTTCCAACTATATTTTTGGATATATTTTTGAGCATTAATAACTAATTGATTTCTTAGCTTGTCATCGCGCAGTAGGAGATTAATTTTCTCTGCTAGTTTAATGGGATTTCTAGGCGGAACAAAAAGTGCGTGGTCCTCTAAAATTTCTTTATATACTGAAATTGCTGAACAAATAACAGGAGTTCCACAAGAAATAGCTTCCAAAGAGGTTAATCCAAATCCTTCAGATGAAGATGAATATGTAATAAAAATATCTCCCATAGAATAATAGAGTGGAATGTCAGTTTCGGGGATAAAACCTAAAAAACGAACATCTTTATAATCTGCAACCCAGTTATTGTATTCTTTTTCCATTAAAAAATCAGGCTTTCCACCAATAACTAAATTGAGGTTAGGACATTCGCTTTTAACTAGCCTGTAAGCTTCTATTATGCTTTTCACACCCTTATACCGTGTTATTCTCCCAATATATAATAAAACTGGACCAAAAATATTTAGTTTTTCCTTTAAATTTTGAGCTTCATTCGGATACGGTTTGTATTTTTCATCAATACCGTTATAAATCGTTTTAATTTTATTCTTGTCAATATTGGGAATAAAATGCTGGAATTCCTGCTTAACAAAATTAGATACTGTTACTATCGAAGATGCTCTTTTTGAAACAAATTTAATTAATAGCTTTTCTAATGGAATTTTTGTGAGTTGTGTTTCAAAAGGAGTAAAATCGTGAATTGTACAAATGAATTTTTTCTGACGGGATAAAATCACTGGTAAGGCAGCCTTTGCGCTATTTGCATGCACAATATCGAATCTATTGCTTCTTAAGTATTTAATGACTTTAAAATAAAAATGAAGCACCCATAGAAACCTTTTTCTGATTAAATCGAATTGAATAATGTCTGGGTTGTCTAAGTCTTTATTCCATTTACCGGTAACTAATTTAACGCTATGTCCCTGTTTTTTTAAATATTCAAAAAGGGCTCTGATGACTTTTGCCTCGCCATCCACACTATCTGGAGAAACAGTTAAAGAAATAAGGCATATTTTTAGTTTTCTCATAAGTTCTCTGAGATTAAGTGGTTTTATATCTCCAATTTCAAGTTAGCTGTTTAAATCCATCTTCAGTTATCAATATCGTTTCTTCACTCTGAGCGACAAACTCTCCCTTCTGTTCTGCTAGAACATAATGAACTTGAATTTTTCCTTGCTGAATTAATTCTTGGAGTCCAAAAACAACACCCATTCTAAAGTCTTTAGCTAACCATCTTTCTGCAAAAGGGAGAGTTTTGTAATTTTTATTGATATGTCCTAGAATTTGCTTAGATGTTTTTCTCCTCAGCGGAACTCTTCCTGCGTAGGGGTTTAATTCATAGATATAGGAAGCTTTTGTATTGTGAACGCTTCCTTCTCCTGTTGAAGCAAAAATTTCTATAGCAAAAACTTCCCCTTCTTCCATAATATCCCCACCTTGGTTACCCAATTCAGGCAACTGTTTTTTACCGTGTACAATCCATCTTTCAATTTGATGTCCGCCTAGTTCTTTTATTGGGTTAAATTTAAATCCTTTTACGATGTCTTCTATTTTTTTTCCTAATTCCCTAGTGTTGACTTTGGGTTTAGCTAACATTTTTGCTGCTTCAAGGGCTACTTCTGTTGCTTGAATTATATTTTCAAGGGATTTTTCATCATTAAAATTTACTGTAAAGGCAGTATCAACAATGTAACCTTCGATATGAACTCCTAAATCAATTTTCACAATATCTCCTTCATTAATAGTAAGTTCATCGTCTTTAATTGGAGATGTATAATGAGCTGCTATATTATTTATACTTACATTGATGGGGAAAGCCCATTCTCCACCTAACTCGATGATTTTTGCTTCTGCACTTTTAATAAGATTAAATACATTTGTTCCAACCTCTACTTGCGGCCTAATGAATTTTTTTACTTCTTGAGCGATTTTACCCGCTTTATTAAGAGATTCTAACTTAATTTTTTTCTCTTCGGCTTCAGTTTCTGCTTCTTCCTTACTACTTCCTTGATCAGATTGATTTTTCAATTTGTTTATCTCATTCATTAATATATGTTAATGTTAAAATCGATAAAAATATTTTTTAATTTAGTACAACATACATTATAAAATACAAAAAATAAGGTAAACATTAATAATTAAATTAAGTTAATTTTAATAGATCATATAAGTTATTGATTTATCACTCATTACGATGATTTACATTTGAGTGAAAAATTTTGTAAGGCTTTAAAATTCTCGTTAAAATGATAGGAGGTAATTATGGTTGTCTGAGAATATTAGCGAGCTCACCGATCTACTAAGAAAATTATCAGCAGTAAATAGTGATATAGAGGGTTCCGCTATTGTTAGTGTTCAAGGACTTCCTATTTGTTCCGTTTTAAGCCGTAATGTGAATGATGGCATAGTTTCTGCGATGTCAGCAGCTATACAGAGCGTTTCAGAGCGAGCAGTTGAGGAACTTGATAGAGGCGAGTTAAAAAGAATTCTTATTGAAGGTCTAAATGGAATTATTGTTCTTTCTAAAGCTGGTGAAAACGCTATTTTATGCACGCTTTGTGGCGCTAATTCTAGTTTAGGTATGGTTTTTCTAAATATCCAGAGTGTTTCCAATAGGATTGCTTCACTTTTAGATTAGGAAACGCAATAATTTTTATTTTCTGTATTCTAAAATTAAAATGTAGAGAAAAAAAAGTAAGTATATTAGGTTTTGTCTAAATTTAATCTCATTTTGTCTTCAAATCCCTAGAAGGATGTTTTTCGAGATATACTTTTATTACAGCCATAAAACCATTACCAATTCCTCCACCAATAGCCCCAAATATAGCTGCTAATAGTATTATGAGTATTAAAAATATCCATCCAGAACCTCCTCCAAAGATTAACTCTCCAAATTGATCGAGTGTTAAATAAACATTTCGTGTAAACACTCCAACTATAACATAGATTCCCCATGAGAGGGTGACACCACTAAAACCACTTAAGATCCCGCGTTTTAACGATTTGTTAAGCATTCCTGCAATAATCCCAGGTATTATTACTAACTGCCATACTGGAATTAGAGTTAGTAACATTGTTAGACATAAAACTATAACTATACTTATGTAGAACTTTCTATTTTCAATTTCCATGCCATTAACCTCCAGTTGGAAAGAAATATAATTTAGATTCAATTGAACTAGTAGGAAAGTTGTATAATGTGTTTGAGAAATATTGATAATGGTATTTACCTTGTAAGAAAAGTTGTTCTAGTTGATCTGAATAGTGTTTTGAATTTGAAAGACCTCGTTGTCCTGATGGAATTACGCTTAATGAATTATTTAAATCGCTAAAGTCGATAATTAGTCTCTCAGACGCTCCGCCTCTCGCGTACCCTACTCCATTTTTTATATTTACCCCAGAGGGATTGATGGTATACCCCTCCCCATCGGCTTCATAAGGACCTTTACTTAAGAAATCTAACTGAGTAAGAGAGGTGAAGTAAAGTTGATGAAGATCGCCCCACCTCCAAGTTGTTGGATCATCTGAATTATAAAAATCTTCTAACCAATCTATAGTAGCATTTAATGCTTGAATCATTATATCATCTCTTGTTTCATTTTCAGGCGTGGAGATATTATTGAACCAATGAGAAGATTCATTTTCTTTCATTAAATACTCTAATACCACAATTCTAGAGCGTATATTAATTCCATATAATGTGGATTCGTCGTCAAACGTAAAATCTTGGAAAAAATCTCTCCATTTACGATAAATTGTTGGTGCGTTTTCTTCCTTGTCCATTAAAAAACCCCAGCTTTCTAATTCAGTGAGAACATTATTGATTTTCGTGGGAATTGTAGGACCATAATAATCGTGAATAACGTCAATTAACTCTGGAATGAACGCCCTCGCTGCAGTTGAGTTCACATCGTTTTGTATATTTTTCATAGTCTCTACACTTACAGATCCATCAGCAGCATTCATAAGAAGTTCATTTATTCTTCTTGCTCTGTATCCATCAGCGTATTCGTTTTGTAAGAAATATTTTTTGTATTCCGGTCCTGCTACAATTTGGTTTGCGGAAGCTAAATATTTTTGCGATGGATTAAGAGAATTAGGTAATTCTTCAAAGGGAATATATCCAATCCATTCTCCTTCACCGTTTGAACCGTTATATGGGAGTGTTCCGTTTCCTAAATGTCCTGGAGGGTTTTTAGAATCGTCTCTAATCGGTACTTTGCCTGTTGGTCTAATAGCGATGTTTCCATCTATATCCGCGTATACAATATTTTGAGCAAGAAGAGTCCAGTATTTTGAACCTTCGTCAAATTCTGCCCTATTATTTGCTCGATCAAACCCATTACCAGCAAGGATATTGAAAAAGTAATCGTTAGCAGTCCATTTTGGCGCTAAAACAATGTCTCCTAGAGATGAAGATAATCCAAAATCAATTAAATCACTGAATACAGGCCCATGAACAGTATAGTTAACTACGAACTTAATTGTCTCTTGATCTTTAACTTTTATGTTATATGCTTTTTGTGTATAAGCTGTTGATATTCCGTTGTAAATGTAGTTATTTGGTCCATCCTTATTATAATAATACCAATCTATAACATCATATCCCGTGTTTGTGAACCCCCAACCTACCCTTTCATTATGACCTACGGCAACACCGGGCATCCCCGGTATTATGAAGCCATATACGTGAAATCCTGTATCTTCAGCTTTTAAATGTTGTTCATACCATACTCCTGGCATCAACCAAGCAAGATGCATATCGTTACAGAGGATTGGCGAACCTGTATTGCTCAAAGTGCCGTTAACAACCCAATTATTTGACCCTATTATTTGCTCTTTTTGGTTCTCCATTAAGATTTTCTCGGAATCAATTTCTTGAATCTTTTCTAGAAAGTTTGTAATTTCCGATTTTAAAGCGTCATTAGGTTTCAAATCAACTCCTGCTTTCATAGGACTTTCTGGATAATCCCCGTAATCGGGAATTATAGGGATTTGATAAGGTAAAGGTTCTCCAAAAAGTTCGTTATAATATGTATGATTCAACGATTGTAAAGTAACATATCTTTCTAAATCATTACTATTCCAAGACATCTGTCTTGCCATTTCCTGTACTAGACATAACGTATCGACGGTCGTCCATTTGGTAGGTTTAAAATCTGTTAGTTGGTATTCTAATGGTTTGAAATCGTTATGAGTTTCAATATAGAGATTAATTCCATCAACATACCTTTCAAATGAACTAAAATAATCAAGTGTTCCATTAGCATACATCTCTCTCAATAATTCATCAGTTTTAATAGCTGAATCCTCCATTCCCCTTGCAAGCGCGATTTTGTCATTGGTTAACATACTTTCTCCTAAAATTTCTGACAATCCTCCTCGCACTTGACGGCGCCACATATCCATTTGGAATAACCTGTCTTGAGCATGGCAATAACCTTGGGCAAAAAAGAGATCCTCTTCGTATTCGGCAAAAATATGAGGTATACCCCAATCATCACGAATAACAGTAACTTCCCCTCTTAACCCTTGTATATTTAACCTTTCTGCTGCTGGAAGCTCTCCCGGAACTTTCCATACTCCGTTTCCTGGAAATAAGAGGTTACCTAACGGGGGTATACCCATTAAGGGCAGTGAAAAGATAGTCATAACGATAATTGCGAGCGGTACAAAAATAGATAATTTTATTACAGCTTTCTTTGCAAGATTTCTCATAATATAACCTTTAAAATTATAATAATATCCATCGAATTTTTAGTAATAAATTCTAATATAAATCTATTTATATCAATTTGCTATAAAAACTATCTTTTTTTCAAAAAAGTGGTGATGATGATGCAAAATCCAATGAAAATTATCAGAACTTTTTCTGATTACGAACTAACAAAAAGACAGCTTCGAAGAAGGTATAAAATTTAAGATTTTACTACATAATAATGAAATCGAAACGGATTTTATCAGTAGTGAAAAATGATTGAAAATCAGGAATTTTCTATACTCCATTTCCAGGAAATAAAAGACTTCCTAATGGGTTATACCCAATAAAGGTATAGAGAAAAGAGACATTGTTATGATTGTTAATATGATGAAAACTGAAAATTCAATTAGAGATTTTTTTTCAGGAATTCTCATAATTTTTCACCATTTTTTATAAAAAACATAATTTGATAATAATTAAAAGAATTAAGGCTAAACAAAAATAAGAGTAATTATAAATATTCTATATATGTCTATTATTATATCTTTTAAATAAAAATAATTCTATAATATGTAAAGTATTAAAAATTAACATTTTAAATGATAAAAAGGTGAATTATAAAATTGGAACTCTTTGGATGGCTTAACGGGATTTCTGCTTTAGGTGTAGTCTCTGTAAATTTACTAATAGGCTTTTATTCGTTATATAAAGCAAATAAATTGAAAGCTAAACTTCTTACTGTTACTTCATTAACTATAATTTTTATTGGATTATTATGGTTGGGCCCAACCGTAGATTTTCTCAAAATTCTTATAACAGGAACTAATATTGAACCAGTTTGGGTATATCCATTACTAAGTTATATGTGGGCCGCTCCGGGTATAACTTTGGGTATGTATATTGGTGGAGAATTATTGATGTCAAAAAAAAAATGGATTCTAGTGGGTATTTTCCTTATTATAAGTATTGCTTATGAATTTTTTCTTTTTTCGAGCCCTATATCTTCTTTTAAATTTGTAGTACCATCACCCCTAGGTAGCGATTTGATTGATACATCTAGTAATTATTCGTACTACACTTCCTACTTTTTAATTGTTTTTATACTATCTATTTTAATATTTAACGGTAGTGGGTTTTTAGTGAAAGCTAAGCAAGCAACAGGAATTATAAGAAAGAAATTTCTGTTTTTATCCATTGGTTTTATTGTCTTTGCAGTCATTGTAATTTTTGATTCAATAGTTCCTCCTATGATTGCTTTATTCATTGTTAGATTTGGAATTATTATAAGTAGCATTTTATTATATCTCGGAATTAAAGCCTAAATTTTTTTTATTTTTTTTATTATTATTATTTTACTTTCTTTAGAAAAGCGGAACAAAAAAAGAATTAAAAGTTATTTTTCGGTTAGTTTTATCTAAAAAAATCTCAACTTAAAAAATATAATTTTCAATGAAGCTTACTTTCTTATTTCTTGAACATAATCAAAAATTGTATCAATTCTATCTTTTATACTCCCGAACAACCCTTCTTCTTCAGATACTACAGAGTTAATAGCTGTTTTAATGCCATAATGGCTTTCAGATATTAATACTCTTATAGGGAGGGTTAAAATATCGCTGAATAGCATTAAGATTTCTTGCATGATTTTAATAAGGTTTGGGATATTTTCTTCGGTTTTTTCTATCATTGATTGATCAGAAGATATCAATCCATCTTCCCTTTCTTTTCTTATTTCCTCCCAAACATTATCCTTTAACTCTGAAAAGTCAATTCCTAAATTTTCAAGAGCAACCTGGGCTCCTTCGAAGAGAAATTTAATATCATCCTTCCCAGAGAATT
>Ga0307377_10003431_pt1 | contig 17894 bp, 17 predicted proteins | sample TR3MG_FD_202535 | JGI IMG/M metagenome (GOLD analysis project Ga0307377, IMG submission 202535) | Soil microbial communities from Risofladan, Vaasa, Finland - TR-3 | ecosystem: Environmental > Terrestrial > Soil > Coastal area > Acid sulfate soil | place: Finland: Risofladan, Vaasa | collected... | reverse complement strand
CCCGTCCGCCACTATCCAGCACTCAATTTGCATTGAGTGCTGGACCGTTCGACTTGCATGTGTTAGGCACGCCGCCAGCGTTCGTCCTGAGCCAGGATCAAACTCTCCAAAAAAAGTTATTTCAACTCCTATATGGAAGAAGATGATTCGCTCATTGTTTCTTCGAAACTCTTTCGAGTCTCCTCATTGGCTGTCCTTGTTGTTTAGTTTTCAAAGACCATGGATGGTCTGGGTGTCACCGGAGCCAAGACTCAAACAGGATGTTTGAGATTAGTGCGCTGCCATGGATGGCAAAGCGCCGTGATGGCGGGAGGTGACCAAAGACCACGCCCGAAATGGGCCGGATCTACATACTAGCATTTCCAACTCGCGTTGTCAATAACTAATTTGCTTCGTTTGGATTGAGTAGTTTGAAGTTTCAACCCCACACTTGTTCAATCGCTATGCGCTTTTGTGGCGCTCAGTTATAGTACCATTTATAGCGTATACTGTCAACATAGTATTATATAGTTTCCTAATTTATATACGTCGTAGAAAAACTACTCGTAGAAAATCCTCGATTGAAGAAATTCATCAGTAGGAGGGTCTGCCATGACGGCAGCCCTCCTACTGAATATTTTTCTCACTAGCAAGCGTTCTGTTTAAACTTTTGTTGAAGCTTCTCCAGCATGTCTGAAGTCAACTTTCCTAAATCATATTTACTCACAAAGCCCCATTCTTCAATAGCTGCTGAAGAATCAATGGAATTCGGCCAACTATCTGCTATACCTTGACGGACAGGATCAATATTGTAATCCATTTTGAAATCAGGAATATGTTTTCTGATTTCTACAGCAAAGTCTTCTGGCTGAGCACTAATTGCCGTTACATTAAACGCATTTCGATGGATAAGCTTACTGGAATCGGCCTCCATTAATTTAATAATCGCATCTAATGCATCGGGCATATACATCATGTCCATATAGGTCCCTTGGGAGATATAGGAGGTATATTGCTCTTTTCGTAAGGCTTCATAATATATTTCTACAGCGTAATCTGTTGTTCCGCCCCCGGGTGGTGTGACATAGGAAATCAGTCCAGGAAAGCGAACTCCTCTGGTGTCCACTCCGAACTTAAGTTTGTAATAATCACATAGCAGTTCACCAGCCACTTTGTTTACACCATACATGGTCGTTGGTCTCTGAATAGTAACTTGCGGTGTGTTATCTTTGGGAGTTGATGGGCCGAACGCTCCAATTGAACTTGGCGTAAAAAATTGGCACTGGAGTTCTCTGGCCGTTTCCAGAGCGTTGACCAAGCCCCCCATATTTAAATTCCAAGCAAGAAGAGGTTTTGCTTCGGCAGTAGCTGACAACAGAGCAGCCAAATGAATAAAAGTGTCTACTTGATATTTTTTAGCAATATCAAACATTGCTTGAGCATTTGTTACGTCAAGTGCCTCGTGAGGCCCAGACTGGGTTAGCCAAAACTGCTTTTCCTGTTTTATATCAGTAGCAATGACATTGTCATCGCCATAAACTTCACGTAATTTCGGTATAAGCTCGGAGCCGATTTGTCCGAGGGCTCCAGTAACTAATATTTTTTTCAAACTAAACTACCTCCGCTAATTCTACTAATAGTCTATAGAACCTCTTCTATAGTATTTTCATTTCTAATCCAACTTTTTTATAAATGGCTAAAGCATTATCCAACATTTCTCTGGTATGGGCAGCTGTCGGCATATTTCTAACCCTCCCCGTTCCTTTTCGAACAGTTGGGAAGATGATCGCCTTAGCATATACTCCATTTTCATAGAGCTTTCTGCTGAATTCTTGGGTCTGATTTTCGTCCCCTATAATGCAAGGCGTGATTGGGGTTTGGCTTGCTCCAATATTAAAGCCCAGGGCTTTTAGGCCTTCCTTCAGGTAGTTTCCGTTTTCCCACAGTCGTTTTTGTAATTCTGTGCTATTCGATAGAATATCAACAGCGGTAATACAAGCAGCTACATCACCTGGAGTTAAGGCTGTGGAGAAAAGAAAGGGTCTGCTTCTGACTTTCAGCCAATCAATCAAACTTTTTCTGCCGGCCACATAGCCACCAATAACCCCCAGGGCTTTGGACAGAGTACCCATCTGGAAATCAATTTTATCTGATAAACCAAAATGTTTGACAGTTCCTACTCCATCTCCTAACACTCCCGAACCATGAGCATCATCCACGTAAGTTATCAAATCAAGTTCTTCGGCAACTTCCACAATCTCAGGCAGTTTAGCAATATCCCCGTCCATGGAGAAGACCCCGTCAGTAATCACCATTATTTTCTTGTACAAGCCAGATTCCTTAGCCTGTATAGCTTTTGTTCGCAAATCAGCTATATCGGAATGTTTATAGGCAATGATTTTGGCTTTTGATAAGCGGCACCCATCAATAATGGATGCATGATTTAATTCATCAGACAAGATCGCGTCGTCCTTATCCATGACTGCAGAAATAGCGCCCATGTTACAATTGAAACCAGATTGGAAGGCAATAGCTGCCTCGGTATGCTTAAATACCGCTAGTTTTTCTTCTAGTTTGACGTGAAGTTCCATCGTGCCATTAATTGTTCTAACAGCACCCGCGCCTACACCATACATATTGATTGCTTCGATGGCAGCTGCTTTCATTCTAGGATCAGTAGCCAAGCCCAAGTAGTTATTTGAAGATAGGTTAATTAGTTCTTTTCCTGAAATTTGGATAATCGGGCCATTAGAACTTTCTAAGGGATCGATCACATTGTACAACCCTTTGCTTTTCAGATCCGCCAGATTCTCTTTTAAGAAGTTTTCTAAGACTTTGCTCTCCATAATAAATAAATCCCCCCCCATATGATGTCCCTACTAAACTGACAAACGACCGCCGCTCATACACCTCTTCTTAGTAAAACCAAATGTCCTCTACATGGAGACATTTACCGATTAATAAGCCTTATTGTTTAAGATATCCCCCTTAAAATACCATCATTATTAAGAAATGTCCACACTAGGGAGACATTTAAAGTATATAATTTATTAATAAATTATGTTTTCCCTATTAATAGCGATCCATACCATAATTAAAAAGGGTTCCAAAATAAACTTAAAATCCTTAAGCTCCTTCATTAATATGTATTGATTGAGCCTCCTGCGCATTCCCCTTATAATTAGGTAACTATATTCTATTATTGAAATCTAAAATGTCCACTATACCTCACTATTATAGTTATGATGTTGAGCAAATTCGATGGGTCTTTCAGCCACAGTACCACTCATGACATAACACTTGATTATTATAAATAGTTTTGATATATTTGAAAATATTAAATTGCCATGACAACTATTGTCATAACAATTAATAATTAAACTGTTATGGGAGGAGGGAATCACAATTCACTTCGAAGAAGAATTAGGGTTTCTTATTAGCAAAACCAATACAAAAATGAAGAATAAGCTTGCTAAAGCACTAAAGCCCTACAATGTTACTCAGGAACAATGGCCTCTGCTCATCAGGTTGTGGGTAAAAGACGGTGTTTCCCAAAAAGAGTTATCTGAAAAATGTTTTAAGGATCAACCTACTACTGCTAGGATTCTGGACAAACTGGAACGTCGGGGATTGATTCGTCGCCAAGCTAATACTGAGGACAGACGGGTATCTTTGATATACCTAACTAGCGAAGGCCATGATATGAGAGGCCCACTCATCCCTATAGCCCGTCAAGCCTTGGAACAAGCCTTACAAGGCTTGTCTGAACAAGAGCAAGACCAACTCAAGAATTTACTGAATAGAATTGGCGGCAATTTGGATTAGAGGAGGAGAACAATGTTTGACAACATCAAGAATTCCCCGAATTATCGTTGGTATGTCCTAGCTACGGTTGCGATAGGGACCTTTATGGCGACTTTGGATAGCAGTATTGTAAATGTAGCACTACCCACAATTTCTGGCCAACTTAATTCCAATCTATCCACATTACAGTGGGTGGTGACGGCCTATCTTTTAACTATTACCAGTTTATTGCCGGTCTTTGGCCGTCTTGCTGACTTAGTTGGGCGCAGAAAGGTCTTTGGTCTTGGTTTCTTAGTATTTATTTTTGGATCGGCCCTCTGCGGCTTGGCTCAAAGCATCTGGTTTTTAGTGGGGACCCGGGTGTTGCAAGCGGTAGGCGCCGCTATGTTAATGTCCAACAGCGCTGCTATTATCACTGCAATTTTTCCGCCTATGGAACGGGGTAAAGCATTAGGCCTAACTGGAACCGTCGTTGCCCTTGGTTCTCTAACAGGTCCAGCTTTGGGAGGCATACTAATTGGTTTAGCCAGCTGGCGCTCCATCTTTTACATCAATGTTCCAATTGGACTGATTGGCTTCGCGGCGGGTTTCTTGATTCTGCCCATCGATGTACCCGGTAAAGAAAAAGAAAAATTTGATTTTCTCGGAGCTTTCACTTTTACGTTCGGGATGATCTTGGTGCTCTTGGGAATTACAAATGGTGAGAACTGGGGTTGGTCAAGCTTTCCAATACTCTTGAGCCTGGTGTTAGGAATGGCATCGCTGGCCTTGTTCGTTCAGACTGAACGAACAGTCAAAGATCCCATGATTGATTTATCCCTATTTAGTAATCGGCCTTTCCTGATTGGTAATCTTTCAGGTGGGTTATCCTTTGTTTCTATGTTTGCCAACACGATGATCTTGCCTTTTTATTTACAAGGAGTTCTTAATTACCAACCCGCTCAGGTCGGTATGATTTTAATGATTTTCCCTATTGTGATGGCCATAGTAGCTCCGATTAGCGGTCATGCCTCCGACAAATTTGGGCCTATGGTTCTCACCACAAGTGGTTTAATTATTTCTGGACTCGGCTTGTATTATTTTTCTACCCTTTCGGCCATGGCTAGTTTCTATCAGATACTTCCAGGGCCAGTGCTCCTGGGCTTGGGAACTGGGATGTTTCAATCACCCAACAACAGCAGTGTCATGAGTTCAGTTACTCCCCAAAAACTGGGTATTGCCGGAGGAATTAATAGTTTGGTTAGGAACTTAGGTATGGTCACTGGTATTGCTTGGTCCGTCGCTTTATTTGAAGCCTTGGGTGGTGTAGCCATGCCTAAGTCAGGTCAAACAACTATGTTCATGTCCGCGTACCACGCTGTTATGTTAGTGGCCATGGCGATTGCCTTCGTAGCCGCTCTTATCTCATTTAACCGTAAAAGTTATGCCCAAGCCAAATAATTGTATGTAAGCGTATTGTAGTGATGACTCGTTGGGCTAAGTTTTCTTTAAATCAAACAAATATGATAATTGCGATTTTGGCAATCCAATGCGTGTCCAATCCGCGCCTCGTCTACAATTCAGAGAATACGGTAATCAAAAGGAGCGGGGAATTTCCCCGCTCCTTGGTATCTCTTTATTAACCTCTCTTGAAAGAATACACTAAATACCTCAAATGCCTCGCTTAATGACGTCGTTTTTTAACTCTAATGATAATTTCCACAATGAATAAATAATAAGAACTGAAACTTCGGGCTATTTGCCTATTAATTGGCTCTCGACCTTGTAGATGATCTCACAATCACAAAGTCCACCATTTTTCTTAAATACTTCTAATATTTCGTTTATTTTTCCTCGACCGAACTGCATCTGAGTCAGAATTTGCTCGCTCAAGCGAAGGGTATGGTCGCAGGTTAACCCTGAGAGTTTCTCATTCAACCTATAAAAAAACATTCTCTGAAAAAGTAGACTTAATAAATCACAGTCCTTGTTTAAACTCGCCTTCTCCTCATTAAATAGTGCGTCATACTCTAGAGTTAGCGTTTGTATTCCAGAGACCAGTCGACGCTTAACTTCTTCTTTAATTAATTTTTTGTCTCTTAATACCTCGTTTTCAGGGGTTAGTTGTTCTCTGAGTTCTCTTCGTTTTTCTCGATTCGCGGTTCTTTTGGCATTACCTAGTGTCATTGAATTACCTCCGATCATTGAGACAATACTATGTTATCTTGCCCCACAAAAAACTGCACCGGTAACCATCGGAATCAGCCAAATTACCCATATTACCAGACTAAATTTATGAAACATGACGATAAATGACAGTTTCCAATCATGCTCCGCTGAGTAGTTAATTTCTAATCTCGCCAGTACCAAGCATCTCCAATTATTGGTATTCTCAGCATAGCATACAGGAGGGTAATTCTCAAGCCTTCAATCAAACCAACGATTCTCAAAGCAACAAATGTGGGAGACTTTCCTCCGAGCACAACGAAAATTCGCGACTCATCTTTGGGATACGAAGAAGGCCAATTTAGAAAATCCGTCATCTCTCTTTACTTGTCGAATCCTTTAACTTCCTGTACAATAAAGTCATAGATTGAAATATTCTTTTCAGGGAGGTCATTATGTCTGTGTCTTTGAAGCCTTTGAAGTCTCCGAACTTCAAAGGACTGTTAATTTTGTTCCTTGCCCTTTTGCTTATTGTAGGGGGTATTGTTCAGATTAATCGTCCATATCCAATAGTTGAGGCAAATCCGATATCCCAGAGCATTAATTTGCCAGGCAGTTTTTCAGTTACTTTTCCGGAACAAGGTGAATCAGCCGTTGGTACGGAAAACTTTGGCGTGATTGCTTCCTCTGCCGTCAAAACCCCGGTCCCGATTGCCAGTGTAGCGAAAATCATGACGGCTTATTTGGTCTTAAAAGCTCATCCTTTGCAGCCGGGCGTGGATGGACCCAGTTTAATAATGGATGCCCAAGATGTCACTGAATACCAATCCGCTCGAAATAAAGGCTATTCTGTTTTAGAGGTTGCACAAGGGGAAAGCCTGACCGAGAGGCAACTTCTGGAAGGTCTATTGTTACCATCTGGAGACAACATCGCGGATAGGTTAGGCCGTTGGGTATCCGGCTCAGATGCTGCTTTTGTGGTAAAGATGAATGAAACAGCTAAAGCCCTTGGCATGACCGTAACGAACTATGCTGATACCAGTGGCGTCAGTCCTACAACCGTAAGCAACGCAGAGGATCAAATTAAAATTGCCCAAGCAGCAATGGAAGATCCGGTTTTTCGTGAAATAGTCGCAATGCCACAAGCTACCCTTCCCGTAGCTGGTACAGTGTTTAATGTTAATTGGATGCTCGGGAAAAATGGTGTTGTGGGAATTAAGACTGGATCCACCTCGAAAGCCGGTGGTAACTTTGTCTCGGCGACGCCAGTAGTTGTCGGGGAAAAGACGCATTATATTATTGCGGTGGTGTTAGGTCAGCAGAGCGTTCAACCCCTGAAAAGTGCACTAGAAGAAAACGTCAAGATTTTAGAACAGGTCCGATCTGAGTTTAGTTTGTATCCTATAACTCAGCCTAGTACAGGGTTTGGTCAAATTTTAAGTGCTTGGAAAAGCAAAAGTGATTTGAAAATCACTCAACCTGTACAGATTTTTGGCTATCCTGGCATGAAAGTATCGTATTCGATTAAGCTTAATAATTCGCAATTACCAATTTTACCAAATAAAAATGTCGCAACCTTAACGATTCAATCGGGTCAAGAGATCCAGACCGTTGGGCTACAAAATACGCAACAAATTAACCCACCAGGACTTTTATGGCGTCTTTTTAGATATTAAAGCATGCAAGATGCACACTTTGTTCTAAGCAAGAAGAGCGTAACGATCGTTTCGCTAAGGGCAACTAATACAACTTCTCGTACATTCAGCACAAACATCAAAGCGACAGGCACTTAGATTAACCAACTAAGTGCCTGTCGCTCTTTTTGTAGTTAAAGCAGCCCTTTTTCTGCACAGCTGACGTATTGTTCTCCTGCAGCAATAATGTGGTCAAGCACGGATATGGATATCTGTTCTAAAGCAATTCGAATCCTTTTTGTCACTTCAATATCTTGCGGCGATGGAGCGGGACTCCCTCCTGGGTGATTGTGGGCAAGGATTACACTGTGGGCTTTATGCCGTAAGGCCGTTTCCACAATGACCCTAGGATAAACTGGTGCTTGGTCAATGGTCCCCTCATGGACGAGCGCCGGATAAATCACGTTGTGTTGGGCATCCAGGCAGATCACATAAAAAACTTCATAACTTCTTCCCGCACAGAGCGTTAGGACATACTCCCCTGCATTTGCGGTACTACTAAGGACAGGTCTTGTTCCCCAACGATCTTTCAGATAATTTCGGGCCAAAGAAGGTATAAGTGCAAGTAAAATAGCTGAGTTTTCTCCCAAGCCTGGAGTCTTGGCTAGATCTTTGGGGTCAGCTTCCAAAACTCCAGACAAAGAACCATATTTATTAATCAAGGAATGAGCAAGTTCGTTGATATCTTTTCTCGGTATGGCATAAAACAACAGAAGCTCTAATATTTGATGATCTTCAAAGCTATCCAGTCCTTCTTCTAGGAATCTATTTTTTAATCTGCTTCTGTGTCCTTCATGCATGAATCAACGCCATTCCTTTCGTTTTACGGTCAAACTTCTGCCCATACGGTATTTCTACACTTTTCCAGATTAACCTGCTTTATTTGGTTAATTAATCCAAACTTCTCTTACCTTTTCTGAATCGTGCAAGTTCAATTTCTTATCCAAAAGGAACTCTCCTACAAATAAAGAAATCTTGAAGCATTGAACAGAGCCCAAATAGTTCGTTGTTGACATAAGCTTTTCACGCACACAATTCTATTACTTAGGCATCAAAGTCTGGAGTATCGGTAATCCATAATATACTAGAGCAATAATTAAGGCTATTGTAATCGCCAATTTGAATAATTTTTTAAGAATAAAGCCCACAACAACGATCCCTAAACCTAACATCAGTATTTCTCGTAACCCTAGCCCAGCTAAAAAAGTCCCCATAATTTTTTCCTCTCCCTCTACGATTAGATTTTCTCTTATTTAACTCTCGTCGTCATCATTTTTTGTATCTTTTCATTACTTCACTGCTCTTAAGTATTTTATTCTGTGTATTCTTACCATAGCTTTGTATTCTACACTGTCTTCATTGTAACCTACCTTAAGCTACTCACAAGCTGAAGTAAACTCATGGGCGTTCCGACGTCTAGCCTACCCAATTCAGGGCTACCAAGAATCCTGGCATTTTCATGGGTCGCCATTCGATAGACTTCTAGTTTCGGAATGCCTGCTTGCATCATCCAGTCCATCTCATCATATAAGCTCTCGGCGTGCGGTACTTGATAAGCTCCGGAATCTGTGCCAACACCCAGACGGACGTTTAAATGATAGGCCTCATGAATTTTAGTAAGGTGTGCCTCCAGAATCCGTTTCAAAGTATCGATTTCATGGGTAGAGTAACGATCAGTTGGATATTTTAAGAGATTTCCGATCGGTGCAACCGTTGGGACCCAAGCAATATTTTTTTCTCTCATCCTCTCAAGTTGTCCGGTCGTCATATAATATCCGTGTTCAATCGAATCCACCCCAGCCGCAATGGCCACCGAAATTCCTTCTTCCCCACTCGCATGCGCCATGACAGGTATTCCCCGTCCATGAGCCGCCTCAACGAACTCTGCTAGATCCTCAATCGCCCACTGGATTGGGCCTACCCCTTGAAATTCATCAAACTTGATCAATCCTGTCACGACAATTTTGAGTTGATCTAGGCCTTGACCGAAAAAATCTCTCTCCTTTTCCCGCCACTCTAAACTATCCTTAAAACCCCGACCTAGAAAACGGCCATACTTTCCCGCTCGATTCACGGCCTCATGTACTGAAATGACCCTAGGCCCTGCCCAAACGCCTTCACTAACCTTTTTTTTGCCCTCCACGAAAAGCCTGGTAAGTCACCGCCATCTCGAATAGCTACAATTCCCATCTCCAGATAATGCTGCAAAAACCCCTTAATGTTCTCCTCAATCAAGGAAGGCTTAGCCCAATTTTCCAAGCACTGATAAAAATCAAGGCTGTCTAACGCTAAATGCACATGGGCATCAATCCATCCAGGCAAGAGAAAATAGGATTCCCAACGCTGTGTTTCTTTAGGATAACCCTCTAATTGATCCAAGGGCATCAAGGAATTGACCTTACCATCCATCCATTTTAAAAGCACCGGCTGAGAGCATAAACCCAGTTCAGGGCTCCAATATCCTGCGACGACAGCTTCCCCTTCCCAAGGAATCTTAACTATTTTTTGTTCTGCACTGCACGAAATATACATCGTTCTATACGTTAAGCGTGCATTTAAAGGTTGTTGTCATTACGACCATATTCATAATCTGCTTCCTTTCCTCCGACTCCAGTATGGATATCCGAGACGATCCTTGAATAAAGAAGATCTACTTCGCCAATAAACGAATTTCCGCTTTTCTCGTTCTCCTTCTCGCAAGCCCCCTCTTGTGGTTCAACTCCTCAGAGCAATAATACGATCTTAGTCTGGTAAAGGTTTTCCTTTTGTTTCTTTAGCCCAAAATAAAGTAATAATCCCCACAAAATAAATCATTGAAACCACGGTAACTGCTTTGGCATAAGAACCCAAACTACTGACTAGGAAACCCGTCAATAGTGGACCTGTAGCAGCCAAGATTCTACCAAAGTTGAAACAAAATCCCTGGCCGGTAGCTCGTAATCTTGTAGGGTAAAGTTCAGCAAGATAAATCGGAAAACCCGAAAATATCCCGTTATTAAAAAAACCTAAAACCGGTAAAAGAAGAAGCAACGTCGAATAATTGGTGACATTATAAAAAATATACGGTGCTAGCAATAGACTACCAAGGAAAAAAAACAGAAACGCTTTCTTGCGCCCGATACGGTCAGCAAGCGGACCAAACATCACATAGCCAAGGATTGCTCCAGTATTGAGGGCCATAATAGCATAGCTCTTATAATTAGAGATAATGTATTCAGAAGTCTGATGTACCCTGAGCAACTCTTCGACAAACGTGGGAGTCCAGTTGGTCACAGCCCATAATCCAAAGGTTGCTGAAAAAGCCAAAAGAGTCCCGACAATTGTATCGCGCCTTAACTTCGGCCAAAAGATCTGTTTTAAAGTAAGGACGGTCAGGTGCTTACTAACAGCGCTAGTAGTACCGGATAATTTCAGATTTTCTCGTTCTCTCTTGATGATTAACCATTTTTCAGGTTCGTTCACCTTTTCTCGGACATAGGCGGCAAATAAAGCAGGAAAAATACCTATCATTAACACTGCGCGCCACGGAGTAAATTGGTGGGCACTAGCCAACGGGACAATAAGCAAATTAACTAAAGCAGCCAGGAAAAACCCTGCCCCCCAAGCACTTTGCATAATGCTAAGCACTTTTGTGCGATATTTATCTGGAAAGGACTCGGCTACTAAGGCAGAACCCGCGGCCCATTCTCCCCCAATACCAAGAGCCGTTAGAAAACGAAAGAAAGCTAACTGTTCCCAACTTTGGGATAAGGCTGCTACACCTGTGAATACGGCATATACTAGGATTGATATAGCCAACGTTCTACTGCGCCCGAAATAATCCGCAAGGGTACCGAAAAGAGTCCCTCCTATGGCCCATCCTACTAGAAAAATCGCTAAAATTATCCCACCACGGGACGCAATATCGGCCTTAGAAGCCGCATGTCCTAAAAGATCTCGTAAGGATGATGGCATAACCATAGCATATATCGTCGAATCCATTGAATCAAACACCCAGCCTATCCAGGCTGCTAAGAGCACTAACCATTGCTGCCGGGTAATTACAGAAAACCAGAATTTGGCCTTCTTTTTAGGGGAGAGTTCATAACGCAAATTATTATTGTTCATAGTTTTTCTCTCTATTCTCTAAGCCATATTCTTCGATTTTATATTGTAAAGCTCTCCTGCTAATATCTAATAACTTGGCGGTTTGGAGTTTATTGCCTCTAGTCTTGTGTAAGGTATTAGCAATGGCCTCTTTTTCCAGGGATTTAACCATAGCGCGTAAGGTTTCTTGCTTCCCTCCTGTCGATACAGGATGAGGCTTTTTTGAAAAGAAGACTTCTAAGGGTAGATCCTCGACTAGGATAACCTGTCCATTACCCATAACAATCGAATGCTCCATCATATTCTCCAGTTCCCGCACATTCCCTGGCCAATCATACTCTTGCAGGACGTGCAAGACCTCTTCAGATATCTTTTTAGGTACTTTTCCAAACTTCGCGCAATATTTATCCCGAAAATATGCTGCTAACAAGGAAATATCCTCTTTCCTGTCGCGCAAAGGTGGAATAACAATAGACACCACATTTAAACGATAAAACAAGTCCGCTCTAAACATCTTTTCAAGGATGCTTTGACGTAAATTTTTGTTTGTGGCTGCGATGATTCGCACATCCACTGCTATTTTTTCATTGCCACCTACCCGTTCAAATTCCCTTTCTTGCAAAACACGGAGGAGCTTAACCTGTAAGGAAGGGCTCATTTCTCCAATTTCATCAAGAAAAATGGTTCCACCGTTGGCAAATTCAAATTTACCCGTTTTCTGAGTATATGCCCCTGTGAACGCTCCTTTTTCATGCCCAAAAAATTCGCTTTCCAAAATTCCTTCTGGAATTGCACCGCAGTTGACCGTTACAAAGGGCTTGATTTTACGATTGCTATATTGATGGATGGTTCGAGCCACCAGTTCTTTGCCAGTTCCACTTTCCCCCTGGATTAAGACAGAGGAATCACTCGCACTTACCCTCCCAATAGTCTTAAATACTTCTTGCATTAAGGGGCTGGAACCGACAAACGCCTTGATGTGAGGAGGGGTTGTCGTTTTAGAAGCATCCTTAAGATCATCATCCTCCAGTCGCGAGGAAAAAGCTTTTTCAACAGCCGTTTTTACCTCAGAAATATCAAATGGTTTTGTTATATAGTCAAAGGCACCAAGGCGCATGGTTTCCAAGGTTGTTTCAATCGTACTAAAGGCCGTTATCATAATGATGGGTAAACTCGGATAGTCAAGGCGGAGAACCTTGAAAGCCTCCATGCCATCTAGTTTAGGCATCCGGATATCCATGATCAACAGGTCGAATTCATGGTTCTTGATTTGGGAAAGTACTTCTTCACCGTTACTAGCCGTGGTCACAGCATAGTCCATTTTAGTTAAAACACTACGTACTAAATTTCGCACACTTTCTTCATCGTCAGCGACTAAGATCGACCCTTTAGATTCAGCCATCGAGGACGCCCCCTTGCCTAATCGGTAAAATGAGTTTGAATTCTGTCCCAACGTTGATTGCGCTGCGCACTTCGATTTGCCCACCATGAAGTTCCATCAATTGGTGAGCTATGGCTAACCCTAGGCCTGTACCATTTTCTCGAGTCGTAAAAAACGGGTCAAATAACTTATCGATCGTCCCTTCAGCAATCCCCATTCCAGAATCGATGATCCTGACAGAGACGTTTGGCTCTTCCTGTTGAGTAATAATCCTGATTGTTCCTAGTCCCAGTATCGCTTGACTGGCATTTAAGAGCAGATTCAGCAAAATTTGTTTTATCTGTTCCCTATCCACCTCAGAATGGACATGAGCGCCGTACTCTTTCTTAAAATTGATCTGCTGCTTAAAGGTTGGATTTTCCACTAAAGCCAAGGTTTCCTCTATTATTTCATTAAGATTTGCCAATTCAAAGTGACTTGCGGACGGCCTAGCGAAAGCCAAAAGCCCTTGGACGATCCGGTCCAGGCGATTCACCTCTTTAACAATAACCCCTGTATACTCTCGTTTCGGGTCATCAAGGGCTAACTCATCCTCCAAAACTTGAGAGTAACCTTTGACTGCTGTGAGAGGATTTCGTATTTCATGAGCCATCCCAGCTGCTAATTCGCCTAAGCCTGCTAGGCGATTGGCTCGCAGTACCTGGGCTTCTAAAAGCCGCTTTTCACGTAAATCGATAATAATGGCTAACGCTCCCACCAAATCATCCTTATAATCATGCATCCGTGAAGTCGTGATGGCGACAGCCATAGAATTACCATCGGGCCGCATTAAGATTTCTTCCTTAGCTAAAACAGTAGCCGGATTATCTAAGGTTGCTTCGATCAGGTGGCTAATTGGTAGAGCTAATTCTGTGTCCGCATACTTTGCACCAAGGGCTTTTTCTTGAGGAATGCCCGTTAAAATTGAGGCTGCAGGGTTAAAGAGTATGATCTTACCTGTCTTGTCCACGGTAACTATTCCATTCGGACTGCTCTCTAATAGAGCATCTCTATGACTACTGGTTTCCCGTAATTTCTCAGCTAATTGATTGATGGAAGTGGCAATTTCCCCTAAAACCCCGCGCAGAGGATGAATCGCTGTATTGGCGTCATGACTTAAGGTATCTAAACCTTGCTTAATTTTGTTTACGGACCCGGACAATTCGCTGGTGAAGATTCCTGCTCCTGACAAACTCACCACCGTACCAATAATCAATATATAGATGATGTTTTCCCGTAATCGTGATATTTCCGTTTTTTCAGGACTGAGCGGATGTCCTGTTTGCAAGGCTTGAGATTGCAAGGCATTGTCCGCAGCTTCCATCGTGACGAAACCTGTTATGACAATAGGAGTCACGACAAGCAAGAAAATAGAAAGTATCAGATTTGAGCGGAACTTCATCGATTCAGCCTCCTTCCCAAGTCTGTAACAAATAATTCTTCTGATTTTATAAAGTTCTATTAATAGTTACATAATATCGTATTTTGTTCAGAATACAAAGAACCCCCGTGAACTAAGCACGAGGGTCGTAAATGCCAAATGGAAGGATACTTTATCATGGGATTTGTCTGTTTATAATTGTAACGATTGGGTTTGAACGTAGGCATGTTTTTTGTTTTCGGGATGATGAAAAATCAATACTCCTACGACTGCCGTTAGATTTAGTATGATAACTAAGGCAAACGCTCCTGTGAAGGAACCAGTTAATTGGATGATGAAACCAGTCAAAGTGGAAGCAATCAATCCAGCGATAGCGAAAAAGAAATCCATTACGCCCAGAGCTGTACCGGAACGTTGTTTTATTAAATCGATATTAACAGCATAAAAGGTAGCATTGGAAGACATGTTGAGTCCGACAGCCAAAGATATGCAAACGAGAGAAAGTGTAAGGGAATGATAGAACAAGATAGGCGTTAGACTTATAGCGCCTAATAATTGGGAAATCCAAATGGGATATGAGCGAGCATAACGCAAACTTCCAGTTTTTCTGAGGATTCTGTCTGAAAGATGTCCTACAGAAAAAAGCAGGACAGCAGCTAAAGCCCAGGGAAGCACCGTAAATAAACCAACTTGTTTCAAGTTTAAATGATAAGAGTTACTTAGGAAAGTTGGTAACCAACCCATAAAGAAAAATAGATTATAGCCAAAAACAAAGAAGGCCCAATCATTCGATAAGAGAGTAGGATTTGTGAACAAAAACTTCCACATTCCCGGCATGGAAGCATGGCTCGAACGACGGATTTCCTTCTCACTAATTTGTCTGTTTATTTTGTCTGTTTCTCGGATTTCCTGTAGTTCTGCATTATTAACCTGCTTGGCTGTTTCAGGGAAGTCCTTATATAGAACAAACCAGATTGGCACCCAAATGATGCCTAACAAACCTAAAACAACAAACATGCCCTGCCAACCTACACTTGTTGCCAACTTGGAAACGATAGGGCCACCTACCATTAAAGCCAAGGGTACAGCTACCAAAGCATTGCCCAAAGCTTTAGCGCGTTCTTTACTGGGGAGCCAGTCGCCAACTACGCGGTTAAGAGCCGGAAAATTTGGACCTTCTGCAACGCCAAGGGTCATTCGGACTATAAAAAGCATTGTCATGCCAGTGGCAAATGCGGTTGAAAAAATGCTTAGGGACCAGAGTAGAGCCGCAAAGGCCCATATCCTTCGTGAGCCCCATTTATCGACCATCAAACCGCCGAAAAAGACAAGAAGAGCATAACCAATATTGAAAGCCCCCAAAGTCAACCCGATATCCTCGGAATTTAAGTGAAATTGCTTGCTCAGAAGTGGCATGGCAAACGCAATAGCAGAGCGATCAATGTAATTGATGACCGTTATTAGAAAGACCAGACTGATAATCATCCAACGGAATTTTGTGGCTTTCATTAAGACTTTCCCCTTTCATAGCTAAAAGTAACTTAGCTTGCAAACGTTGCTTAGTTGTAAAAATTAGTTGAAATGAGATTAGGTGTCCAACCTATCCCCCTTTCCGAGATGAAATATATTTTGATTGTTTGGTACTTATATAGCAAATGTTATGCCAAATTTTAATAAAATTTAGAAAATTCACTATTCAAAAGGAAAACGTGCGATATACCTGATCTATCTGAATATTTTAATGTATGTGAATATTTTCTTTAAATAAAATGACATCACATAAAAGGCTTACGAGGTCTTAGTGGCAAACAAAGTGGCTACTTTTTAGTCATCATGCCTAAAGAGTAGCCACTTTGTGTTGAGTAAAACTATGTAAATAGGCATTTTTAGATTGGCATAGAAATATTTGTTATCTATGCCAACAACTTGTACTATATTTTTGTGCAGTCAGCATGTATACTTCACTAAACAAGGTCTTGAAGGTAGCAAACCACCAGAAAGGAGTAGCTCAAGTGAAAAAGAGTATTATATTAATGACATTGGTAATAGCTGCTATTATAGCCTCTGCTTCATTAACCCAAGCTGCAACATTATTAAAGGTAGGATCAACTGGCACAGAAGTCAGTATGTTGCAATCGGAGCTCCAAGCCTTAACATATGATGTTGGCCCATTGGATGGAATTTATGGACCTAAGACCAAGGCTGCTGTCATAGAGTTTCAAAGTGATAAACATTTATTAGTGGATGGAATTGTCGGTCCACAAACACAAGAAGCCTTAAATCAGGCATATAATTCTCCTCAGGAAAAAGCCAAAAGAATTATTAGTACAGCTGAAAGTCTCTTGGGCGTTCCCTACAAATGGGGAGGCACCACTCCTGCAGGCTTTGACTGCTCTGGTTTTACAAGTTATGTTTTTGCTAGCCAAAATATTACTTTGCCGCGCGTTAGTGTTGACCAATACGGAGTTGGAACCCCAGTCGCCTTTAGCAATCTAATTCCCGGCGACTTAGTTTTCTTTAACTTTATCTCAGGACAACAAGTTAGTCACGTAGGTATCTATATTGGAAATAATGAATTTATCAGTGCAACGACTCACAAGGGAGTTACCATTTACAGCTTTTCTCCTTATTGGGTCAAAGCATATGTAGGGGCAAAACGCATCTATTAAAGTCCATTAGTTGAATCAAATGATAAAAGGCTACGCACGAGCGTGGCCTTTTATCACACTATATGCCCATCTCCATAAAACATATATTTAATCGTGGTTAATTCTCTCAACCCCATTGGCCCACGGGCATGTAACTTTTGAGTACTAATTCCGATCTCTGCTCCAAAACCAAAACTCCCTCCTCTACTAAACTCTTTCTTCCATTATACCAGCGGATAGGTGGGGGGGTAATAAAAAAGACCTGAATGTCAATAAAGCCATTCAGGTCTAAAATGTGTCTATCCGATTGCTATCCTCGCCACTAAAGCTCCCGCCTCTTAAGTGGGTGATAAGTGGCGCTAAGCCCCTGGATGAGTTCAATTAACTTAATATCGAGTTAAAACTCCACTTTCTTTATCCGCCTGCCATTAGATGAATAGCCTCCACATTATCTCCATCGTGAATGATCGTGGAAGCATAATCCTCCTCGGAAACCAACTCAGCATTAACAGAAACTACAATCCTCGCATAGGTGTATTTTTTGCGCTTCAGGAGTTCTTCAACAGTAAGCCCTTCCTGCCATTCGCAATCCCTGTTATTTAATTTAATCATACTATCACCTACACATTTTTTTCAACGACTTCTAAGAGCTCCGGTAAATCCATCCCTAATTCTCGAAGTTTTTCGACCGTCGGCACGCCATCCATCGTCCAACCCCGGCGTTTGTAAACTGCGTC
>Ga0307377_10003428_pt1 | contig 17897 bp, 23 predicted proteins | sample TR3MG_FD_202535 | JGI IMG/M metagenome (GOLD analysis project Ga0307377, IMG submission 202535) | Soil microbial communities from Risofladan, Vaasa, Finland - TR-3 | ecosystem: Environmental > Terrestrial > Soil > Coastal area > Acid sulfate soil | place: Finland: Risofladan, Vaasa | collected... | reverse complement strand
GTGTATCCTGATAGAGTCGCCTCGTACTGTTTTGTTTTGTTAGCGATATTCTTAACCTTGAGGTTAATTATTTGAGCAGCACCAGCAGTGGGCGGTTCAAGGAACCTTAACTGAATAGTGCGATTAGAACCGGAGTTACGAGCCAGAGCAACGGTTGCTCCCCCTATATCAAAGTAGAACTCTCCTTCTTGTTCTCCTCCAACAATTCCTCCGCTGAATGTAAAAGTTTTACCCGCTGGAACAACGAACTGTGCAAGGTTCAAGATGTTGCCAGGGGTAACAATGGCAGAGCCAAAAATATTTACTTTGGCTTTCTGGAACTCAATAGGGTCATAGACCATAAGAGCACCATAAGCACCGATAGTTTCCACATCTGCTCGGGTATCAGTGTCGCCGTCCTTAATCTCGACTGCACCAATCTGAATATCACCGACAGTAAGCTCGATAGGTTTGACAACAGAAACCCTTATGAGGTCATCGTCCGGCTCGAACACTCGTTGAGTAATCTGACTCGGGCTCGTGTTTCGATTAGGGTCTTGCCAAAAAGGGTTACTTGCCATGATTTACCTCTCTTACTTTTCCTTTTGCAGTAGTGCGGTCAGCTTCTCAAGTTGCATAACCATCCTGTTCGTGTTCTGAACAAGGTTGTTTATCAACTGTACTTGAATAGTCTGTATGTTGCCGTGCGATAGGTTAATCACATCTGGCTTTGCAGGGTCAGTGCCTGCCGGTGCTTCTGACTTTGTCTCTTCAACTGGTTCTACTGGTTTGTTTTCTTCCATCTTCTTTTCCTCCTTACGAGTTCACTCTATCTATATTCGTTGTATCTACCTTATTTAAAAATAATGCTTCAATCAAGCTCTGGTATGCCACGGGCATTCAAGTAGTCTTGGTTAAACTTGTTCATAAGGTCAGATTCGCTTGTTTCTGGCGGTTGTTCTATACCTACCTCTAATTCCTTGTCTTCGTACAATTCACGAAGCTTCTGGAAAGAAACAAAAGACATTACTTCAAAGCCGGAGATATAGGTTCTAATCCTAATAAGCTCAAGGTCTTTCAATGTCTTATAGAAGATAATGGTGTTATTGTGATTATCCTCAATGGCAGGCACTATGAACTTCGCCCAAGTTTCAAGCGTTATTCGTGCTGTCTTCAAGTTCGAGTTCGTCATTCTTTGGTTCCCCTTTGAGTTTCTCAATGACAGCTTCGTTTTCAGCCATCACTTCTTTGACTGCCACTTCTTTGATAGTGTTTTTAGGCACATCGTCGAGGATTACTTTCTCTTGCAAGGTTTCAATACCTTTGACCATGAGGGAGTTGCCGTTGCGGAGCAGTTGAGCTACTTCTGGTTGGTCTTCTTCAACTTCTGTCCAACAGTCTTTCTTTATCACATTACCTGTGATAGTCGTTATGAATTCGCCTTTGTAATCTTCTCGTAATTTTACTTCGATTTTTCCCATTGTTCATATCACCTTTTCGGTTTGTCGTATTTCTTTTCCATATAAAGAAAAAAAATAAAAAATGGATTCTACTCGGTCTATGCGAAGTTCACATAAACAAGCAGGTAGTTGTCCCCACTGGTTGTGGTTTTGCTTTCAGCAGCAGTGCCAACGATTACTCCTGCGGAGTAAGCAGCAACAGTCTGTCCAGCAGCCCATTCTACTTGGTCGCCGAAAGCATACGCAGCAGCAGTTGTTGGTAGCTTGATGAGTCCTTGCTTGATGCAACCTACTCGGTTCTCGATGTCTTTGTTGGTTTCTGCAATACCCAACGCAACACCAGTGCCGTCAAAAGCTTTTACAGCTCCTGCACCGTCAGCCTCAAGAAAATCTTTCGCTACGACAGCGTTTGCCGCACAATCTGCGGTCACTATAATTGGTTTTACCATTCTCGTCTCCTCCGTGTGTGTCCTTGGTCTCCCTTGCGGGTTCCTGTAACCTCACAACATGTACGATATGACTTGATTCAGAGCTTCTACTATATAAAAATATTGTTTCAAGAAAGAGAAGAAAAAAAGAAAAAAAAGAATTGATTACTTATGCAGTAATCTTTGCTATTGCGCTTGGGTAGATGATAGCCAAAACATAGCTCATGAGTGCGACGATTTGCCTGTCGTAGGGGTCTCCAGGGAGAGCTCCTTCAAAGGTTTCAAGGTCTGCTTCACGAACAAGCATAGCTGCCTTCTTTGCGTCAAGGACAAGTGCCTGTGCTGCTGTCAAGAATGGAGTTACAACAATGTCCATTGTGTTGAACTTCATAACTGGCATGTTCACAGTGACATCTCCAGGTCGCACGGTTGCGTAGTACACATGGGATTTCCAATCAGCACTCTTTGCAAGGATACCCCATGCAGCAGGTGACAAGACAAGGTGAGTTGTCAAGAACCCGTAAGGAGTACCGTTGCCGTAGGCTGCACCCTCAACACTGACTTGTGCGTCGATAACCTTATCATAGGTTACTCCGCCACCAGCACTGAAAGCTGCGCCAGCAGATAGGCCGTTCACGATGTCAGAAGCGAGTTTTCTGGTAACTGCGTCTGCTGCGTTCTGAAGAACGAAGCGAACAAAGTCATTCATACCTCTCTTCATGATTTCCCAGGTGATTTTGGTACCTGCGACAACCTTTCTTGGCGTAACAGTGATTGCATCCACTCCTTCATCGAAGAAGTTTACGACTGCACCCTCTGCGACTTCCACTGCGACAGTTGGCTGGAGTCTTGGGATTTGGTAAGCACCGAATCCGCCCTTTCCGCCTTGTGCTTGGTTCAAGTCATCGTTAATGAAAACGAGCTCGAGGATGTTCTTGATGTTTTCAACTGCGGCTGAATATAGCGTTGTAGAGAGCAAAGTGACATATGCTCCGCTTGCAGTAGATGTGGTTACATCTTCTTTAAAGCGGATACCATGTGCTTCTGCGAGGCGAACTGCTTTGCCTGCCCATGCTTCTCCTTGTTTGGCTTTAGCCCCAATGGCTTCAGCAAGTTTTTGTCCAACTTGCTCGGCAAGTCCGGTGCCGTGTTCGACGAACCTTGCTTGCTCAATATTGGTTACTTTGAATTTTGTTTTCATGTTCTTTACACCTCGTCTATCTGAAGATTGCTTTTGCAGCATCCCCAAGGCTTTCTTTTCTTGCTGGAGCTTTAGTGGATTCCATTAGAGCACCTGAAAGTATCGCACTCTCACTCACTGGTTCCATTGGCTCTTCTTCGTCTTCGCCCTCGCCTGCCTGATTTCGGAATTTCTCCTCCATATCAGTGACTTTCTTGCCGAGTTCGTCAACTTGATTCTTGAGAGCTTCAATCACATCGACAACTTTGCCCATGTCATCTTCCATCTCTTTGAATTTTTCGTCAAGAGCTTTGTCTTCTTCTTCGTCGCCAACCTCTTCTTCGAGTTTGTCGTCCTCATCACTATCTTCGTTTTCTTCGATAGGTGGTTGAGGTTCATCAGAAGGTTCTTCTTCAGAAGGTTCTTCATCGCCTTCCTCTGTGCCTTCCTTTTGGATGTCCTTCTTGTTCTGACTTGCGTCAGGACTCATAGGTGTTCCATCAGAAGCAGGAGCTGAATCTGAAGGCTTCTGTTGTGAATCAACAGTCGCTTCGTTCTCTTTTTGTATTTCTGCGTCGTTTTGTGGAGCATCGGTCTTCATAGCAGTGCCATCAGCGGGAGCTACTGGAGCAGAAGCAGGTGCTTGAGAGTCCACATCGGCATCATTTTCTTTGAATTTTTTGGCCATCTTTGACTCCTCCATATTTGCGGATTTCTTGAGAGCATTGTGCTCACGAAGGATTTTGCTCAATTTTTCTTTGGTATTCATAGCGTATCAACCTCGTTGTTGTGTTTTTCTGTTACTTGTCTATTTAAAAATAATGTTTGTTTTATGGCTTTTCCAGCATTTCCTTTACGGCATCCTCGCCCAATTCTTCAATCATGGATTCAGCTTTAGCTTTCATAGCATCATCTTCCATCTTTTTCAAACGAGTATAATAGTCGGGTATTTCGGCCAGATGAGCTTTGGCAATAGCTTTTGCTATTTCCTCACTGTCAGTGTGTTCCATCTCTACTTTTATACCTTTGTTCAGTTCTTTCTCATCGAAGTCACTATCTGGGTCTTCTCCATGCTTTAAATCAGATGGAGTTACAGCTTCAGACATATTAACATGAGCAGTGGCGATTTTGTAGATAGCTTCTTCAACCTCGTCCACTTCGTAACCCTTTTCTTTAGCCCAGTTATGAAGAACTGAATCATCTGGGTTAGGGTTATCCTTTAAGAAAGTCATTACATCACTGTCGATTCCTTCTTTCTCATTGTCTAACATCTTTGCCGGAGCGATAGCGCCCTTACCATTTGATGTGTTCAAAGACTCTGCGAAACTTGCAGTGGTATCCAAGAACCCTGGTGCAGGTACTATACTTCCCTCAATCACATCACCGACATGGGCTTCTGTATAAAGGTTTCCCTTGTCGTCTTGTCGTTCGATTACTTTACTTCCGATGAGCTGAATACTGACATGTCTCAAGTCTTGACGCTCAAGTTTCCTGATTACTTCTTTTTCTTGAGGGTCGATGTCTGCCTCGTAATACCATCCATCATCACGGACTGTGCTGTTCGTAAAGTGGCCGATAGGTAGGCTGTGGTCGTCAATCTTGTGATTATACATTACTGGTCGGCCGATTAGTTCCTTGTACTTTTCAAGAATACTGTCCTTATTGTACAAGACATTGTTACGGCTAATCTTACCAAAAGGTAGAATGAGTCCTCTCATGAGGTACCTTTTCTTTCCTGTCGTAGGGTCAACCTGCTCGAGGAAAGTGAAAGGTCTATGCGCAGGAATCCACGCTTCTTTGAATATTACTTCTTGTTCCATAGGGAGTTCACCGCTTCTTCTTTGCATGTCTTGCCTTCTTGACTTCACTCATGCTCTCTGGTTCTGAAGCGGGTTCAGGAGCTGGTTCAGGTTCTGGCATAGGTTCTGGTTCTTTAACCTTTGCCTCCTTCTTTGGAGTAATATCAATGACTTTATCTGGCAAGAAACCTTGGGGTTTGCTATATTCCATAGTGATTGCACCTCGCTTACAATTCTTTTCTGTACTTCTCCTATTTAAAAATAATGATGTGAAACTAACTATTCAAGACATAATGTAGTTCAGCAAGAGTTTCCTTATACTCCGGAACTGCTGTGTCTGGATTAAATTTATCGTGATTCTTTCCAATAATAGCGACTGGTATCTTCGGGATTTGTAATATCTTGGCCATCATCGCATGGTGTCTTCCTTCATGGCCGGTAATTGTGTTGCCGTCAAAGTCAAGGAACCCTGCGCCGAATTTCTTATCTTTCTTAATCTTGTCGTACAAGTACTTGAGGGAAGAGGGTGTTGCTATCTTTACTTGTTTATCCACACTCGAAGCGCCTACGCTCTTGAGGAACTGGTCTGGAGTCATGAACTGAATGTGACCGCCGTTGCCGGCTTTAGCATCACTCACCACGCCGTAGTCATCATAAGTGAATTCAACGCCTTTAGGTGTTGGTTCTCTATGATTAAGTACCTTCTTCAATGCTGGTGCCATCTTGTCATCAAAAAATTTGTGTAATTTGTCTTTATCTGGAGTGGTTCCTGTCTTCTTGGCAACAGTCCACATATCATCTACTTCCTTGTCGAGTTTAGTCATGTTACTGATTACTTCTTCTCCTGAAGGCCGTTCTCTCACTCCTTTGTCCAAGATTTTTTTGAAATCAGCCAGTCTGAAGTTGAGTATTGTCTGACTGTCATGAACTTCGTTGTTTGCTTTGGCTTCTTCTGGTGTCGTCCAGTCATGAACTTGGTCGAAGTCCACAAGACTTACGAAACCGGTGTCTCGGTCGTACATTACATTACCAGTATGGATGTCTGGGTACAGGTAGCCAGCATCTTTGATTTGAGAGGTTATCCGTTCTACTTCATCGTAGATGTGTTTCTTCTCGTCTTTGGTAAGTTCTGCGAGGTCAACCTTGATACCTGGCATCTTGTCCATCTCGTATTTCCAAGCGTCTCCTTTATAATTGATTACCTTGGGAATGTTCGGTATCTTCTTACTTAATTCATGCTGAATAGTGACTGCCTTCTTGCTTCCACCGAAAGGACTGACTTGCTTAAAGAATTTTCCGACCGGTTTAACTTCATGAGGTTGTGCTGGTGTTGTGTGAGGAATGTTCTTGGTATCATAGTAATGTCCACCACGAACTCCTTTCTGAATAGCAACTCCTTTGGGCGCATCGCTGGGTTGTTGTATGTAGATTCTTCGTTCCACGAGCCCTAACTTGTCGCTATACCTCATGGTATCACTTCAAGAGTCTTTCAATGCGTGATTTGATAGCGTTGACTGGTTTCTTCTTGCCGTGACAACCTTCTTTCTTGTACTTCTCTTTGAGTTTGCCGAACTTATCTTCAGCGCTTTCTTTTGTCTTGAGTGTTTTCTGTCCCAAGAAGTCATTGTACAAAGTAGCTATTCTCTTCCTGTGAGGAGCGACGGTCAAGCTTTGCTTGTCAGATTTAGGGTTGAGGAGTGAAGCTATCTTCTTCTGACGGTTTTTCATCCTGTCATACCACATGTTGTTCGACTTTTCCCACTGAATCTTTGTCTTTGCAGTGTTCAGCAAGTCATCGTATTTCTTCTTGCCGATTGCTTTCATTACTGTTGGCCACTGCTGTCCTGTATCTGCCGAACCTGCTATGTTGTCAATCCAACGAGAAACCTCTTTCTTCTTTGCTCCTATGAGTCCTTGCAAAGCGTCTTTCTTTTTTGAATCGTATTTCTTGTTGTAGTAGTCGAGTACCTTCTTTGCTCCGTACTGTTTCTTCACTGCCTTGGTCAATAACTTGGCGGTGAGAATTACACTCCTCTCTTCAGGAGTTAATGTCTGGCCTGCTTTCTTCTTCGCTATGAGTGGTGAGGCGATGTGCTTGTTCAAGTTAGCAAGTGACTGGAAAGTGCTGATGTTTGCCATTCTTCTATCAGAAATAGGTTGACTGGCAAATTGTAGCTGCTTTGCGATGTGGTTCTTCACTCTTACAGGCATCTGCTTAAAATCTTTAGGCCTCTTGTCCATGACATCATAGGATTTCTTCTGTCCTTTGGCGAGAGCTGGTTTCTTTGTTGGTTCTTTCTTATCAGTTGCTTTGGGAACCTTTGACTTTGGTGCTGTGTGCGGTATGTCTTTGGTGTCATAGTAATGACCGCCCCTCACACCCTTCTGAACAGCCACTCCTTTCGGTGCGTCACTCGGACTCTTGATATAGATGTGTCTTTCTTTGAATTGGTCGAGCTCTCGTTCTTGCTCATCAATCATCTTGAGGAGTTCGTCGATGTCGTCGGGTAGTTCGAGGTCTGCATCATCTGTTTCATCGGTTGCTTCTGATGACTCGTATGGTTCAAACACTTGTCCAGGCACATCTTCCGGTTCGTTACCTCTCAAGTTCTTTCCACTATCTCTACCTGGCTCGCCTGCTGGTTGCTCCTTCATTTCTTTCTTACGATATTCTTCAGCGTAGCGGAACATCTTACCAATGCGAGTTCTAATGTTTTCTTGTACTGTGATATTATTTTCAGCGTCCATGTGGATTTCGTTGTCATCAAGCATCTGATTAACAACATCCTCTATTGTTTGACTGTCAAGGCCGTAATGTTTGCGCCTGACTTCTTCTATGAGCTCATTCTTGTCGAGGTTCTGAAAGATTTTAGCAGTGTCCTTGATTTCTTGTTTCAATTCTTCAAGTGAAGGCATTGATTCTTGAAAGCACTCACTTATCTTGGTGAGTCTTTCTCTGGTTGCCTTGCTCATGACAGTGTGATAAGAAGTTATTGCTTGTCTTGCAAGCGTGAGTAGTTCATCTTGGGTCATGCCAGGATATTCTTCGCCTATAAATACGGCGATGTCGTTCTGTTGTACTGCATAGCCGGTGTTTCTCTTCTGTTTCTTTATCCACTCAACGGTTTGCTTGATTATCTTTTCTTGCTCGCCTTGAGAGAGAATGAGCACCTCATACAGTTTGTGTATTGACTCTTTGTAGTTTTTCATCGTTCCTCCCTCCATCTCGGGGTTATACTCTTCCTCGGGTGATTACCTATTTAAAAATAATGTCTTTGGCAATCTTGACAGAGGAGTTCCTTCTTGATGAGTTGTTGTTTGCGGTCTTGATACAAGTCAACCATGCCAAGGTACCAGTATCCCATCATGTCTCCTTTGGATAACCTTGATAGTCCGTAACCCTCAACAACATCCATTTTAAAGTCGTTCATCTCATCAAAAGCATCGTTTACCAGTCTATCTATGAATGGCTCAATGTCATCGCTTATTGCCTTTGTCATTTTTTGGTCTCGTTCTGTACAACTTCAAACGATTAGGAACACCTACTATTGGGATACGGTTGGTAACATCTATAAGATTTGCTTTCTCGAGCCAGCGAACCAAGTGCCAGCTTTCGCTATTGGACAGGCCAAACTTTTCCCTAATCTCCTTTCTACTCTTGTATTCTGAAAGGAAATCGAGCACTTCTTCGACATTATACGGCATTCTTCTCCCATATCTCAACAGTTTGTTCGGTGATGTTGAGCTCCTTCTCTGCATGCGCCTTGTGCCGTTCAAGCTCTTTGACTGTTGCGTCTATGAGTTTTTTCTTGTTGTCATCGTAGCCGTTAAGCCAATCCTGCTTCTCTTTGATTTCTTCTCGCCACTTGGCAAGAACTTCCTCATCGGTTCGGGTGAGGTCTTTCAGTAATTCCTCTTTCATGAGGTCTATCTGTTCTCCTGCGCCCGCAAGTGCTTGTTCTACCTTCTCTTCGTAGTTCTTCAACCAATCCTTTATAGTCTCGGTCTTGTGCTTGAACGATGAGAGCATGTTCTGAATGTTCTCAACATAGTATTCTTGTACGACGGTCAGTTCGTAGATGTCCTTTCCTTCGTTGTTTTGTCGCTTGATTATTTCTCGCTTTGTTTCCTTGACATTTTCAATTTGTACTTCTTCATCCATTGTAGGTTCACCCTTTAGTTATTTTTTGTGTAACAAAAAAAATGTTAATCTTGGTCGGGGTCTCCGCCAAATTCTCCGCCAGGGATTATTTCCCATTCATCCTGTACTGCCATCTTCGGTTTCCTCCTTATTTTTTTCTGTACCACACTGACACGGTTTCTGCACTCCAAGTAATTCTATCCCTATGATTTCTCCTTTCTTGTTCACATCAAGGATTACATCTTCTCCACGAGAAGTCATGCCTACTTCTATGCTGTGGTCGTATTCCTCTTCAGTGTTGAACTGAAGGAAACAACAATCAAAAGGTACGAATAATTTGTTGCATTTCATGTCAGTCATTGGTATAGCACCGCTGTACAACGACAGTTGATATTTGGTTTGTTCGTTGCAAGACTTCCACCAGGGAATATATCTTTGCCCATGATAGCGTCTTCAATCTTGAACACCTTGTTGTTCCTGTTCCTATGGTTCTCCCATGATTTTAGTTGAGCCACAGTCCTTGCAGAAGTTCCAACTGCCGGTCTTACTCTTTCATCGTTCATAGTCACCCAGATGTAATGCGTGAATCCTTGTTCTTTCCACTTCAAGAGCTTCAAGAGGTTAGAATTCTTACCTATCTCTGTTCTGACTATTCGTTGTATCTCGAAGTCATAAACATTTGATTTCTTCTTGTACTTCGTGATGTCGTTCTGAATGTCTGCCTTGATGTCAGCGTGTGATTTGCCTGCTGTAACACCATCTGATAGTTTCCTTCTGATGTCTTGCATCTTCTTGGCGTTAAACAACCGTAATTGTTGGTCGAGGTTCTTCTGAAGGATTGCTCCCTTATCAGTGATACCTTTCATCTGTGACTTGCTCAAGTCGAGCGGGTCATCAAACTTTCCTTGTGGGTTTGCAACCATCTTTAGCATACGGTTCATTATCTTGCCGACTATCGTATTGATTTTCTTGTCAAACTTGCCGAAGACCACATCCAGTAATGATAAGCTACCACTGCTGATACCAACCGCCTCTACTTTCACCTTCTTCTTCTCGAGTTTGGTGAAGAATTCATCCACGAGTTTCTGGTATTCGTTGGTCAGTTCGTCAAACAAGTCGTCCGCCAGTTCATCCTCTGGACTCTTTCCCTTGAGGTAATCTTCTTGCGATTTCTTAATGCTACTCTGAAGTTCGAGATATGCCTTGTGAGCGACTTTCTCCTCTTCGGCGGGGTAAATGTTTATCGGCAGTATTCCATCAAATAAGATGTACTGTGCGCCGTTTGTCGCTAACCTTACTTCTCGGCCGTCAATGCTTGCTCGCTTGAGAACCTTTAGTGTTTCCGGTAATTCTTCAACAAGCGTTTTGTTTCTTTTCAAGGCAGCTCTCCATGACTTGTCAGTCATCCCATTTAGAACTGCCTGCTCACGAAAATCTTGGAAACCACCACTCGGTTTCGTACTTTCTTCGGGGTTATCCCAAAGGTCAGGTGCTTGTTGTTCTTGGCCTGTCGCTTGTATGTCTTTCAAGAATTTGTCACCGTCTTTGATTGCTTGCAAGCCAGCCATTATCCTGTACTCGTTCAGGGTAATGATGTTGTTACCCCATAACTGTTGTCCATGCTGAAGCTTCTCGTTAGCCGGTGTCATGTCAATCTCTTCAAAGACGAAGTGTGCATCTTCTGCAAGCCATGGATAAGATTTTCTTAACTGGCCTATGATGTTGTGGTTCATCCAGTTAATGATGTCATCCTGCATCTCTTTGATTTGCATACTGAACACGAGTCTTACTTCTTCACTGGTTGCTCTGTTCACATCAGAGTTCCATGGTGTCAAGTAGTTAGGAACGAGTCCACTACTAACATCCTTTCTTAACCAGTCTATCGGTGCGCTCATATCATCGTACTCGCCGACATTGGCTAATGCACTAATGCTGTGAGGCTTGTTCAGTATCAAGTGTTCGTGAGGTTTTCTTCCTGCGAAGTCAGCTTCTAACTTATTGATGTCTTCAAGACTTGCCCTGTTGTTCTCATCGCCGATAGTGATTATCTTCGTGTTCAATGCACGGTATCGACTGATAGTACTCCAGTTCTTGATTATCTCGTGCAGTATTTCTACATCGTCGATAACACTCATCAAGAAGCTTCGGCCGTAAATCATGTCCTGACTCCAACCCCACTTAAAATGTTTAAGCTTGTCTTTATGAACCGGTATGCCGTACACGCTCTTTCTGAAGATAGTACTGCTACTCATAACATAATTGATGTAGTAGAATTTCGGCTTGAATGTTTTTATCTCGCCAGTAATAGTTCTCCATGGCTGACTCTTGATTTCGGTCGGTAGTTCATACACCCAGTACTCTTCATCATCTTGAGCAGTTAGGTTTCGATAGACACGACTGCTGTCGTTCACATTGTAGAAATCATCTATCACGAGAGAAGCATCTGCTCTTGCCGTAAAACTCTGCTCAAGGTATGCGTTGCCGGTGACGAGTGAGCTGATGACAAAGTCACGCATCTTTCCCATAGTGTCTTTTCTTTGTTCGAGCCACTTGGAAATGAATTCTCGAGTCTTCTTGTCTGCGCTGTCAACTCGAATGTCGCTTCCTGTGAGGAACAACGCCATCTGTCGTATGCCACTGTTTATTTGTGGCCTGTAAAGAAAAGCATCTGTTGCTTTCTTCATCTCGTAGTGAGGAGTCTTCACTTCTCCGCTGTCTTCAAAGATTCCAGGGTCAAAGCGTAACGCTCCGAGTTTCGTGATGAACTGTCCTGCTACGAATAATTCTTTAAATCTGACCATTTTCGTTTACCTCAATATTTTTTGCTTAACTTGGTAGCTATATCTTTCAAGTGTTCAAATACTTCCATCACTATGAAGTAGAACGCTATGCTGAACAGCGCAGTGTGGATTCCATGCTTTGCACCGAAAAATGTTGCTACAACATAAATACAAGCGCAGAAGAATCCTACTTCCCAAAATGTGTAGTTCTCCATGAGTTTTGTAGCGAGGTCTTTCAATCTCTTCCTCACTCTTACTTTCCAAGGTATGCTGACTGCCATTCTAATCATCTTCTCCGGTCTTTGACTATTTAAATATAATCAAAGACCCTTTCTTCCTTGGCCATGTTTAAGCCAATCTATCGTTGTGCCGATGTCCCATTCTTTAGGGTCAGCGCTTCTCACCACTCCTTCTTTTCTTCCGCCGATTATCAGTGGTTCACTGGCGATGACGGTGTAATCGAGTGGTAGCAAGGCCATCGCATCTGCGAATAATATGTCGCCGTGACCGTGAGCATCTTCTGTTACTTTGAAATCATAACTGATACTTGTGAGGTGATGTGCCTGTTCTTCATCAGGTAGTAATTGAACCCAACCGCTTTCCATCTGGTTCTTGAGATTAACGACCATCCATTCTCTAATCTTGGCACTTTGTTTTGCTTCGCCGGTTTTGATTTTCCCGCCGAACATGATACCTTCAACTACTGCACCCATATCTTTCTTTAAATACTCGTACAGTCCGAGTCCAAGGCCTGTCATGTCAACTCTGACCTTGACGGTCGTCTTGAATCTTGAGAGAACATTCTTTATCTTCGCTACTTGGTCGGGGATACTCGTGTCTTTGATGAGGTACAGTACTCTCTGAACAGCGATTTTCTTTCCTTCATCGTCTTCCATAATCTCGAAGCCACTGATAGCTGTCAAGTGAGTTGTTCTCGCTACATCTATACCCCAAACCATAGCGTTGTTTGTTTGGTACTGGAAGTTCAACACCTTGCTAATGATGTCGTTGTAATTCGTTAGCTGTGGGTTCTCGCACCTCTTGATGAGGCCGTAAGGGATAAAGCTGATACTGTCATCAAGGAAATCACACATCTGCTCTTGCATGAATATCTGGTAATCTCTCGTTCTCTTCATCTCGAGTTTCTCCATGTCAATCCACGGAGCAATAGGCACGAGGTGTGGTTGTTCAAGGATACTCTTCTGTGGGTTAAACAAGTGCTCTTCAAACACTGGGAGCCTGAACACTTTGAATCCTACTGGGTTGTTTACTAACTCGAAGAAATGATTATGCCTTCCACAAGGAGTGCTCCCGAGAATAATCTGCTGAAGCTTTGTCTGCATGGTATCTTGTACTGCCGCAAACAATTCTTTGTCTCCACGCTGGAAAGCATACTCGTCTATCATGGCTCGAATAAGCCGTAATGAACGGACTGCCGAAGCTGCGCTACCTGAAGGGAAAGGTACTATCTGACTGTTGTTTTCCAAGAACTTTATCTTCATACTACTCATCACGAAGTACTCGCTGATGTGCTTGCCTGTCTTCGGGTGTTGTATCTTGCAGTTTTGAATGAGCCACTTCATCGTGTCAAGTATTGTTTTGGCGCTGTCTTGTCTTTGTGCGATTATTGGGAATGTCTGGTTCTCGTACCACATGCACGAAATGATTAGTTCTATCGCACTGCTGAAGGTAAAACTGATTCCTCTTGCTTTGATAAAAAGAATGTCCTCTGACTCATCTTCCATGATGTTCAAGCTGTGACTGTGGAACTCTCGCTGGTAATCTGTCATTGAATACGGAATTGGTTGTCCAACATTGTTTCTCATGCAGAAATTCATTTCTATGTATTTACAGTACAATCTCTGCTTTAAAGACAAGTCTTCACTTATTCCGTACCAGCTCTCCGGTCGTTCCATAGGAAATTGAGGAGTTTCTTCTTCAATCACAGTCCCAGTAGTTGTTGTACTCACTTACCTCTATACCTCCATGGTTTGCTTCTCCTACCTTTGGCCAAGCATAAGATGTGCCGTTAGGATAGTATCTGAATGTGTACCTTGTGTTGTTGCTATCCTTCCAAAACAAGTAGTCTATTGCTATGATTTCTCCATTTGCTCTGAAGATACTGAACAATGAATTGTTTACTGGTGCATCACCGTTTATTATGAGGGTCGAACCGTTATGGTAAGCAATTCTTTCCCATCTGGTGATGTTCTCGTCGTTAAAGGATAGTTGACTATACACAGTACACTGGACATCCTCATAGGGGAGACCAGTGTCATTGAGCACTGGCCATTCCATCGGTGACGGGCACTCATCACACACAGTACAGTTCTCGCAAACAGTACAATTCTCACATACTGGACAGTCTTGTGGGATACATCCTGTCAGTGAAATCAATAACAAAGCAGTCAATACGAATAATATTTTCTTCATGCTATCTTCACCTCGTTTCCTTTTACATCCATCCGTTCCTCATCACCGTTCTCGATGTTCTTCAACACCCAATGCGCCTTTCTTCCTTTAAGAGCGTCAAGGTATATCCAAAGCTCTTTCTGCGAGTAACGAGGAGTCTTTAGGTTCTTCAAGTTCTCAACTTCATGAATGAATGAGTAGTATTTTCCCTTAACTCGTTTGATAGAAATGAACCGGCTGTGTTCACCGTTGAAAGCGACCAAGTCAACCACCCCAAGACTACCTCTTGCACGAAGCACATTGTAGCCCCAAGACACTAACAGTCTCTTCGCTTCCCGTTCCTTAACAATACCACGAGTCTTGTTATTATTTTTTTTCTCTGCCATTATGTAATATCAACCTACCATCTCTACTGTACATCGTCCAGTGTCCAAGGCAAAGACCGTCTATACTCGAGAAGTGTCGGCATCTCGTGTTGTGTTTCGTTTTTGCTTGGCATTGTTCCTTCGGTTTTTCCATTTGTCATTGACAATCAATCCTATCATGACTACAAGAGGTATCAGTGGTATCCACCAATCCTTCCATAGCGTTATAGGTATTGTCATTGTATGATTAGCTGTAAATCTCTTACTCCTTCGATTATTTGTTGCCTAACGGCGAAATCAACCTTCTCTGAAGGTTTCAAGTTCTTAAAGGTGTAAAGCGTTATGTCCTTGCCCTTCCAGTCCATCTTCCTTGCATTCAACTCAACAAAGTTCACATTAACAACTGCTCCTTGTTCAGTCCAACCCTCGAACTTGATGTCAGGCATCTGCCGTTTAATCAAGTACTCGATGTCCTTGAATTTTATAATCGCTCTTCCCAAAGTCCTCTTCACCTCGTTTTGCTTTTCCCATAGGCGAACCACACAAAACACAGAGTCCATGCGACAGCCAGTGCTATCTGAACGAATCTCGAATCACTAATCCAAGACCCTACCTGATAAGCTCCAATCACTGATAACGCCAGCACAAGCAGTGCAGTAATCGTTTCCCAGTACTCGTTAGGAGCGTTCTTCTTTGATTTTTTGTTTGCCATATTTATTCCTCGTTCTCAATTACTGAATCATCAGTCTTCTCAACCGTCAAGACCTTACCACGATGTTCAACTTCCAACTCTGCCGTGACCTCACTAACCATTTGATTAAACTGGCTCTTGAAATCAACACCGAAGTTCTGCTGAACATTTATCTGGTTATCAAACACCTGCGCAACCGGTTTCAAGAGGCCGAGCTCGATGTAATCCTTCTTGATACTGTTGAGTAATTGGTCTTGCAACTCAATATCTCGAGTAAGCGTTGGTATGAGCTTGCCGGACAACTTCTCAAGCCGTCGTTCTTGCACGATACGCTCGCCCTGCTCCTGAAAGAGCTTGACCTTTTCCTCAATGATGTCGATGTGCGCATGCTTCTTTTCAAGAGCACCCTTGACCAGTTTATTCGGATACCTGTCTTCTGGAGCGATTAAGGTGTTACGGTAATAACTCAAAGCACGAGTAGTGTATGTCTCGCCGTACTTCTCCTTGATTACCGCTTGCGCTTGGAGATAAGTGTACTTGTGACCGTTGACTTGTTTCAGTATCTCAAGTATCTTATCTTTGAAAGGGCTGAACCATAATCTTCCTTTTCTTGGCATTTAGAGTTGCTCCATGGCTTTTTTATCTCTCTGCAAAGATGTCATCTGTTTTTTTGTCCCAGTCTTTTAGTAGGTTTTGGAACGCTATGTTACAGTCAACATTCTTTTGGTTAGCTACTTTGAGTAGGTTGCTTATGCTCTCGAAGACATCTTTACTACTTTGTATCATGACATGTCGTTTGCCTCCCCATGTGAAATACATGAAGTTGTGTGGTACTGTTGCTCCGTAGTTTTGGAACAAATCATTCAGTACTCTTGACAGGTCGTCTATGGTTTTGACTTCTTTCTTGCTCTCGGCGAGTTTTGTTCTTAACTCTTCTGGCAGGTTCTTCGTCATGGCTTTGTATATTGCTTCTATTGGTTTCGGGTCGTTGTAACCGAGTAGTTTGGCCAGTTCTTCTTGTCCATAGTGTTTGGCGAAGTCTCCTGCGAGCTTGTGTAGTTTTGCGCCGTTAATCTTTCCTCTCATGACATTGAGTCTTACTGTGAGTAGTTTCTGTACATCTTCTCCGTATTCTTTGAGGATATTGGCTGGTATCTTCTTCCATCCGAGTACCTTGCATGCTTTGTATCGGTGGTTTCCGTCTATGACTCTGTATGGTTTTTCTTCGTTTCCTGTTGGCACGACTCCTATTGCTTGTACGAATCCTTCTCTTTTGATACTGTCCACGAGGTTGTTGAATGTCTTGTCATCTTGCTCGTTAGGGTTCCAATCTGCCATTTCTATCTGGTCTATTGGTATTTCCTTGTAGTCTGTGATGCCGAAATTCTCTGGCACTGCGTCATGGGTTACTGGCGGTGCGTGGTGTTCTGGCATGTTCGGAATAGGGTTGCTCTTCTCTGGGGTTTGTTCTTCGCTCATTTTTAATCATCTTCTCCGTCGGTGTATCGACTTCTTTCTTTTGTTTGCGGGATTAAGAGTTCTTCCGGCTTGTGCATCAAGGGTTCTGCTGTTAGGCAGTCGTCCTTGCATCCCATCGCTTTGAGTAGCCGGTAGTAGAATAGTTTGCTTGTACTGCTGGTTCCTATGTCGTTTCTTGGGTCTATGCTGTAATCAGTCACTTCTTTATAAAGCGTGAAAAAGTTGTCCATGGTGAAAGGGTCAGGCAACGCCGCAATCACTTTCTTACTGACTTCGTACCCGAACATAGGGAATAGTGTTTCGTGAGTGTCCTCACTCATAGCTTCGTACAAGACATTATAAACATTCTCGCTCAAAGCTCTCATGTCAAACATGTCCTTTATCCTTTGAATGGTTCGGGGAACGCTCATATCAAATGCTTTCTGGTAATCATCAGCGCAGAACTTGAGCATAGCCAATGCCTCGTTGTTGTCGTCGAATAGGAAAGGGTAGTCGTCTCCTACAAGGTATCTCGCCCACGGAAGGTTCGGAAGAATACCTATCAGTCCAAGACCGAGCTGTTCTACCGTAGTCATGCTGAAATCTTCCCAAGGACTGTGAACTATGAAAACATGATTCTCTTTAGCATTAACCTCGAGGAATTCGTGACGGCCGGTACCTCTCATAACCTTGGCGTATTTCTCAAAGCCATCAGGCATGTGCTTGATAGCAGAAGAAGGAGTGATGACATTGACTCTAACATTACGACCGCTCTTGTAACACCTATCCAGTAAGTCAAGAGATTGCTCGTACTTGATAAAGTTGTACATCTTACGACTGAAGCTGATACCGATAGTCTTCGGCTTCTCATCCCAATACTTTTCCTTTAAAGCGGTGAGCTCGTCCAAATCAATCCCCATAGGGATAACCCTTGCTCGTTTATCAAACTCAAGCATGAGACTCGGACTCAAATGATAACCAATAGTTTTACGGAACTTCTCCATGTGATGAGGGCTCTGAAAATAAGTCCTGCCAACAAGACTGCCTGCCGCCATCAAATACTCATCCTCAATATACGCTTTTCTATCCCTATCTGGAATTTGCTGTATCGTATTGACAATAGGATTTTTAATTCCACGCAAATCAAGAGGGTGCCCAACGAGTTTCCGAAGAATAGGAGCCAGTTCAGGCCTCTCATTAAGAA
>Ga0307377_10003427_pt1 | contig 17897 bp, 29 predicted proteins | sample TR3MG_FD_202535 | JGI IMG/M metagenome (GOLD analysis project Ga0307377, IMG submission 202535) | Soil microbial communities from Risofladan, Vaasa, Finland - TR-3 | ecosystem: Environmental > Terrestrial > Soil > Coastal area > Acid sulfate soil | place: Finland: Risofladan, Vaasa | collected... | reverse complement strand
TAAAATTCGTTGCAGGCGCTTTCCAACCTGCGGCTTTCAGTATCGTACCAGCAGGGAACTTGCCGTCTTTAAGGGCGACAAAACCCGCGACCGAACGGCTACTGCCGTCTTTGTCGGACGTTACAATCTTCACATAAGACGAACCTTTCTCAAAGGTATATATCTTATTACTTTTATGTTCAGGCCTGAAACCTGCGCGGTCCGAGTATGCCTTCCAATCTTTAAGCAGATGGTCGAGCAATTTAGGAATTTGTGCCATCACATCTTCTTTGGAAACTTTCTTTGTAACTGCCATGTTTTTCAACACCTTTAAATTAATCTTTTCTCTCAACTGAAACACCATTATGAAGGTTTCAGCACCGTAAGGCAAGCCTTACTTTATTTAGTGAAATCAATAGGTTAGAGATTAATCTAACCTTGACCCCGCATAACAATTCACGCCATATTCCCGCATGACCTGTGCGAAAGCCTGTGCTCCCGCCTCTTTTATTGACATATCCTGGGTTCTAGAATTCGAGGGATCCCAAATAGTATATCCCTTCGGATAACCCTTGCGGCCCACGCCGATGGACTTCATGTACTGTACCATGGGCCCTGTAGCGGGGTTGATATCAACCCATGCAAAACCACAATTCATCGGACCCTCGCCGTACTTTTTACTATACAATTCAGCGGCATATTTTGCGGCGGTTGAGGCCAGTTGGTACACGGTGGAGGCATTCGCCTTTGTTACTTTCATACGGTCTCCCATTAAGCCAACATTGATTTCAAAACACCACAGAGGCCATCATATTGAGCCCGTTCTGTGTACCAATCAACGCCGACAGCATTAAAATATTTTTCGCGGCCTGCTTCTGTTCGATAGATATACACGTCAAATTTCTGGGCCGCGTATAGGGGCAAATACCCTGATCGCCACTTTTCACCAGGAATAGGTGTTCGACCTACACGCTTGGTGCGATAACCAGTACCCTTCAATGCCCATTTCAATTTTACCAGGCGGGGGTCATTTGCGTCAGCTGACGTAAACATGTAGTTATTTGTTCTCATACTATAAATTTTCCATTGCGATTTCGATTTCGTCTAACATGCGTTCCAGATTAGACAGTATTTCAATTTTTGTTAAATTTTGTGCTGCTCGACCAGGTTCATCATCAAATTCATCCAGAATCCAAGTATTGGATACATCGGACGCGAGTTCGCTCAAGCGGTATGCAACAGTATCACGCAAAACGTACAATTTATCATCCATTTTCTTGCGCGCTCTTTAAAAATTTCTCAGCAATCTTGATCGTATTTCTGATATACGCCAATTGACGCATAGTTGAACCATTTTCTTTTGCATTAACGAGCATCAACTTGCGTTTCTCGACTAATTCAATTAAATCTGATACTGACATTTTTTAACTTTCTCAATTCATTAAAAGTAGATCAATCAACCCAATATTGCAGCTCGTCAGGCCCCAACTAAGTTGATTAATCTCTCAACTTGAAATACCATTATGAAGGAATCAGGCCAGAAGTCAAGCACTGTTTTCTCTATGGAAATCAATGACTTAGGCGTTTTCTTCTACTAAAACCAATACGTTTTCAATAGAACGTGCTTGATTTTGCAGACGATACAGACGAGCCTGATCTACTACAGGATTATTCAGTGTATCGCGGGCTAAATCAACTGTTTGGGCCCATGTTGCAAATAACTGTTCATAATTCATGTTCATAATTTTAACTCTCTCTCTCAACTTGAAATACCATTATGAAGGTTGGGGCGCTATAAGTCAACCATTGTTTTCTTCATGGAAATCAATAGGTTACGATTCTGTCAATATTGTGCCACCTCATAGATTCCTGTAAAAACTCTTGTATTTTCAAGGGGTTAGGATACTCTGAGGTGTCTCCAGATTCACGGAGGCGATATTTAGAGTCAAACGACTGGGTGTATTCGTCTGCAAAAACATTGTACCTGGCCTTATTAGGGTGCGCCAGGACGATTCTATACCCTATGCGTTTACCTGAGCAGGGTCTTTTGACTTCGAGCACTTTCATTGCGACTGTAGACATAAAAATCCAATTCTTTATAACGAGGAGATATTATGACAGAATGCGCATAAGAGTCAACCTCTATTTTCTTCAATGGAATCAATGACTTAGAAGACAATATCTCCAGACGCACCAGGATTCTCTCCCTTAGACGTTGACTCTGACCAATACTAACATATAGGGTCCAAGTGTACTTTTCAAGGGACGCCAATTCCGTTCGTCTCCTGAGGTATTTGAGTCTCGGAGAGTCTTGTCCTGTACACTTCCGAGCCTTGTACATAAATTGTGTACAGACGAAAATTGTGTACCTGGAAAAACTCAATAAAATCAATGACTTACCCGTGTCAGGAAACCCCTTTAGGATCAAGGACTTACCACTTGACTCCTGACTCTCTATACCGTATAATGGAATCTGAAATTGAGTGAGGGAGTTAAAACATGATTAATGTAAATCTGAAAAAAGTCAAATTGATGAACTATTCAGGTAAATCCATGGACATTAAAGTTGTCAATGGAAAGTTTAACATGTACGATTATAACTGGACAATAACCCTGACCGGGGAAGACCAGTTCGGCCTTTACGGAGAAGTTTCTTGCTCCGAGGGCATCGATTTCGGGTTGTACTCCGAGAATCGCTCTGCGGAAGAAATGGTCCGCATGGCCGTTGTTCGAATCGCAAACGAGGTATAAATGAAATATTTATCAATTGGTACTAATCCTAAAACGCTCAAGGGCGACAAACAGGGCGAGTATCTTACAGCAATTATGTATCTTGCGCCCGCTGACACGGTAAAGGGTATCAATGTATGTCCCACAGCTGAGTTGGCTGGGTGTAAAGCGCCTTGCCTATTCCTGGCCGGCCGCGGTGTAATGTCACCTGTGAAAAATGCCCGTATTAAAAAGACGGAAGCGTTTCGGGATGATCCCATTGCCTTTGTAGATCAACTGGCCTTGGATATAATCAAGGCGAATAAAAAGGCAGGCAAATTGGGTGTGAAATTGGCGGTCCGTCTGAACGGCACCTCCGATATCGCTTGGGAGAATCAAGTCGGGTCGGACGGTCTCTCGCTTATGGAGAAGTTTACCGAGGTACAATTTTACGACTACACCAAACTGCCTGGTCGAAAAGTGCCAAGTAACTACCAATTGACTGTTAGTTACTCAGCAGTAAATAAATCTTATGCGGCAAAGGTCATGAAAACTAAGCACAATATCGCTGTCGTTTTCCGCAAGGCATTACCTGACACCTATCTGGGTCGAATGGTAATCGACGGTGACAAGGATGATCTTCGTTTCCTTGACTCCAACAATGTTGTGGTGGGTCTGAAAGCAAAAGGTCCTGCTAAAAAGGACGAATCTGGTTTCGTAGTTGACCCCGACATTATTGCTGTTGCCGCTTAAAACTCTAAATTTTTAAACACCAGCGTTAGTGCAAGACTAACGCTTTTCGAACCACCCGCAATGGGTGGTTTTTTTTACCTATAAAAAAACCCGCTGTCTGTTGAGAGAGCGGGTTCTTAGTATATAATTCCTTTAAACTTTTAAACTAATTCCCGCTGCCTGCTCCAATATCACTATTGCGCGCCCAGCCCTTCTCACCCTGTGGGCATGAATAGGTCGGCGTGGTCAGATGTTGTTTAAATGTCTTCATAAAGGTATCTATCCATTTACCGCTATGGCTTTTGCATTTTTTGGCAATTTTATTTTAATTTTATCATGATTATGATATAACTCAAATTGCGTATTTGGAAATTCTTCGAAAATGTGGGTGAAGATAGGTCTCCAAATGTCCATTAGTCGTAGGTTGTTTCCATCGGTTCTGTCGCTGGGCAAATACAGGTCAGACACACTTCTCATATTGAAGTCGAATAAACTATCAAATCCGAACATTTGCACCTTATCAGCCTTCAACCTGTTGGCTGCATAATGGGTAGCCATATGGCCACAATTAAAATTGGTAGCGTTACCTGCGTACTTAGGTACAATGGTGTAAAACTCCTTAACATTCTTTGCATAGTTCATATAGAAACTAGGTCTATGGTCATGCATCCATATTTTAGGTCTGTTACCTAAGACCCAATCATATGCGTCCAGTTTCAAAGAGCCTTCGGTCAGGGCATTCATCATTTTGAAATCTACCATGACGCTAGCATACACATTCTCAACAGCAAAGGGAGGCATGTTACATATCAATAACTTGTCACCTGATACTCTTGGTACCATATTGTATATGGGAGCTCTATCTCCGTTTCCTAATATTCTAACAATCTTCATACGTTATGCCAATTCTCTTTAATGTAATATAGATAGTCCAGATCATGAGGTTTAGGTCTTCCTCCACAATCCACCAGTTTAATGTTTCTATCTAGGTGTTCAGGAAAACACCAATCTCCTACTATGTTCTTTTTTCCTAGATGAAACTTTAAATTTTTCTTTAGATTCGGATATACCTGGTCGATATATCTAGTTTTAGGATACATCTGTTTGCCTATCCAGACCTGGTCTCCCCCGACATACTTTTGTATTTCAGGAATGTTTTTCATAAACGCATCGTATATATACGTTTGTGTACCTGTCTTAAACATCATCCATGAGGAACTAAAAGAGTTTCCCAGCCAGCCTATGGCGTCAGAAACACAAGTAATATAATCATCAAAGCCGTTGTTTATGGCCCACATAATTTCTTCATCGAAATTTTGTTGTACCACAATGTCCAAGTCCATATACAAATTCCAACCTTCAGGCATGTTGGGATTAAATAACAGGACTTTATTCCACCAACTCTTTACTCCAGGCGCATTACTTATAGGTGTCGCAAATCCGGCCGCTTCAATCATTTTAGGTCGGTCAGTAATGCAATAGGGAACAAGTTCCAGGTCGCTGACCTGTTGGACCTTTGTAATTAATTTCCTAGCATATTCTATAGGGTATGCTTCTGTGCATACTGTCAATAAGTTTATTTTCATACGTATATAAGTTTATAAGCCTTAGGGTCTTTCTTATAACTGTGTTTTGCCTCACAACCCAATTGTTGTTGGATAGTAGTGAAGGTGTCTCTTGCTTCAATACACCAAGGGTAATATTCCTTTATATCAGGAAAATTAGCGCGACATAAAAACACGTCTGTAGGTTGGCCACATATTTTGGCCTTCTCAACCAATTCTTTGGCCCCCTCCGGTTTCACAACATATCCATGCGCGCCGGGAAAGTATGGTTTACTGGTCAAGGGACCAAGACCAATATGTTTCGGAGTATTAAATGAACCGTAACTTGGTGCGCCAAGAGAAGTTACCTTTCCTAATGTTTTAACATCAGGTACAAAGTTCATAAAAATAGCATCATGTTCTAAAATCAATATAGGTATATCATCCTCAATAGACTTCTTCCATAAACTATAATGAGACATAAATGCTGCCATGGCATATTGCGGTTTGGAATATAATGTCTTGAAGAATAAATCCTCAGGTATACCTTCCTCTTTCATCAATGCCGAAACATCACAGGTACTAGGGGTAACTGCTGGAAACATCTTAACTTCGGTAAGGTGTTTATCGCCACTCTTAATACACCGAGCAGCTGCTTCGACGCTTTCTTCGTTGTCTAAAATTGTAATTACTAATGCTTGCATATTATCCCTTTGTACTTGATGGCAAACCCTGTACCTTTGTATAGAAGGGTTGCGTTACTTTTAACCATGGCCAGAGTTGCTTACACATATAAGCGTCATTTGGCCATAATCCATATTCATTCAATCCATTCAACAGGTCTTTGGCCGCTGAAGGTCTTATTATATAGGCAGAATTTCCGGCAAGGCCTTGCGGTACCTGTTGTTCATCCACTTTAGGTACATTATACACTCCAGGAGACTCATTGGCAATACAGGCCTTATAAAAAATCATAGATTTTCTGGTCGCACCTCGAGGATCGTTGAGTCCTAAGGCCCCCCATAGTTTATCCTGCACATCTGCATAATCAAATTTACGGGTAAATAAAGCATCCGACTCTAGAATAACAATAGGTTCATCCATATCAACACATTTTTTCCATAGTCTAGCATGACTTATGGAACAGGCCTTTACCTTTTCTTGGTTCTGGGCTGCATACTGAAATTTATACAGTCCGGTCTTCATATCAAGGCCATCTTCAAAATGACTTTCTGGCCAATTCCAACGGGTATTATAGGAAGATAATATGCCTATATCCGACGCCATACTTTCTGGAGTGGTTGCCTCAAATATTTCTGGGTCGATTGTACTACCGGTGTTCTCAATAGAATCAATACAACGGTATGCCGCATCTATACCAATATCATTTGTTACTGTTATAATATAACCGTTAATCATTTTAATTTTTGTCCTATAAAAACATGATCTCTCCAATCCGCATTTGGAGAACCTGGTATATATGGAGTAGTGTCAACCCAATCGGCAAGTACGTGTAGTCCCACCTCGTCCGCAATTGCCCTAAATCCATCATCCATAAATCTCCAACAATCCAATTTATCGTGTCTAGGACCAGCAGACGGCGCTATTATAATCATAATTGATCCTATCTTTAAAATCCTTTTCATTTCTGCTATCATACGAAAGGGATTTCTAACATGTTCTAATGTCTGGCCAGATACTAAAAGATCCACCGAACAGTCGTCAAAAGGAATTTCGTATTCTGATTTCATAAGGTGAGTAACATTGTATCCTCCTCGTATATCAACTACGTAATAATTTTCAGCTTTATCAGACCAAATGGGAGTGTAAGACCTAGTTAGATTAGGATCACCGTCGCGGCCCCCAATATCAACAATTGTGAGTTTTTCATCAGGCAAAATGTATTCTATTAATTTTCTGGCCTGTTTCATATTTTTTAGGGAGGAAGGATGCATTAATTTATCTCCGAAAGAAAGGGGGCGTATACACCTAGGTGTTGAACAGTCACAGCAGAAGCTTTTATAGCCAGTTCTATCGCATAGTCCATGGATTGCGATTCTAGATAACCGTATGTTAAGAATGCCAAAAATGTATCTCCACAACCACATGCGTCAAAGTTTTCAATTTTAGGAGGGTTAAATATTTTATCCCTATAAACAACTTTCTCCGCACCATAGGTTATAATCATATTGTCAGCGTGAGATGTGCTTTGATTAAATTCATTTTCATTTATCTTTACAAAACATCCATTAAATCGTTGAAGGTCTACTTTCTTAGTATCTATGAAAATTGGTCCATTAAATTTATTTCTGAGTTTTTCTATCAACTCATAGGTAACATAACCCTTATTATAGTCTGATATAACTATAGCATCACAGTTAATCATATTATGGTTATATGCAAGTTCATAAATGTTCTGAAGTTTACTATCTTCTCTTAAGATTTGGTGATTCGTTTTCATATCCAGGTATCGTATCTTTTTTTCAAAGAAATCAGTAAATAATAGGGTGTTACAGGATAAATGGAACAAGTTTTGATCTACATTAGAAACCATACCCTTCCGTTCAAATTGTTCCCCGAAATCTAATATAGGTACCGGCGCTTCTGGATTTAACCGATTAACTTTACCCATACGGTATACATCATAACAACTTTCGCCGATCAATGTAATTCTGTAAGGTTTTTGTGGTTGATTCATTATTAACTCTTTTATAAAATTCTATATGTTTGCAATATCTTTCCCCAACTATGGACTTATCTTTCCAGTCAGAACCTATTACTCTTATGTCCGGTTTGCGTTCTATGATTATATCTATCAAACCGTTACCGGTTGAAAAAACCAACACCTCGTCTACGGACTTTAGGTTCTCCAACATCTTCTTTCTGGTGTCTACACTATTGACTGGTCTATCCGGTCCTTTTTGTTCCTGTATTCGGGCATCATCATCTATTGCAACAATGAGGTAATCACCAAGACTCTTGGCATAGTTTATTAAGTCCAAATGTCCCGTATGCAATACGTCAAATGCACCATTAACTAATATTGTTTTCATAACATTGTGTATGTACAACCATTCTTTATGGCTCTGTCCAAATGGTGTGATACTACACCTGAATTAATCTTACTATAAAGATGTATGTCCTTATATTCATGATATAATTGTGCGAATTGTAAATAACCAGATTCAGTACCTACATGGTACGTTCCTTTGGACATTGCATGGGCTACATATTTAAGGGTATCTCCTCTAAGTTTAGGATTCTCTGCTGCGCCCCCAACGGTGACTATTTCAAATCCTTGGTTTCGGTATTTGTCGTGTATTCCTTCCAACATCATACCACTAAAGGTTCGACTTTGGGCAGAAGAATCCCACTGTACAGTCACAAATTTTTCAGGCAAATCAATATCTGCCGAACAGTCTTCAGCTGTTAATCTCACTGGAGTATATAGATATTGTGATATATCAATGTTGGTTATAGTCTCTAATGGGTGTTGGTGAGAACAATCGGCATAGTGGTATATTTCCGCATCTACTCCATTTTGTTTTAGGTGATCCAACCAGACTTCCTCAGATGTACCATAGATAGGCCAATTACGTAGAAAGATTATATCCTTTGGAAACAATGAGAGTATATCCATCCAAGATTTTTTCTTACCGTCACCCTTTGCGCCTCGGTACAAGTCCCATTTATCGTAAGTTAGATGCAGGGTAACCTGTGTATTATGGGCTCTAGCATAGTTGTAAGCCAGTATACAACTGTGTACTCTGTCTCCAAAACCGGGACACGTATAAGTTCTTGGTGACCTCATACTTAATGATCGTATAGCCAGATGTTTCATATTTTCTCCGCAATTGCGTAAAAGGAATTATTCAGGTCGTAACCTTCTGTTACTAGTATATTAGTATATTGCTCGGTACTTTCAAAAAAGTCTCGTAACATTACATCAGTCAATATATTTACATGTTTGTTATTGTTCCATGGTCTCCAATATTTTTGAGAATAGTGAGGTAGATATAAAAACATAATGCCTCCTTTACGCAGATAGGAGGTCCAATAATTTAAAGTGTCGGTCCATCTATCTACATGTTCAAGACAGTGGGAGGAAAATATATAGTCATATGTTCCGTCAGGAAGATTATTAGCATGATATCCTCCAGGCAATGATAGGTCAATAGGTATAGAACCAGGAAAGGACCACTCCAATTTGGAACAACCAATATCAACTCCTGTTCCCGTCAACAGATGTTTGGCAAATGGCATGGCAAACTGCGCAGCATTACCCTCAGATTGAAATTTAGGATATGTATCTTCATTAAATATTATAAATTTATTCATTTTGTAATCGCAATAATTGTGGCATCTTCATGACGAACGCCTCTCTTAGTGCGAGGAGCAATATCTCGTAAATCGTGTCGCACGACATTAAATTCGCTTATGGTGTTAATAAGTAATCTTTGTTTAGAAACACTGAACTTATGTGGTTGGGAGGCAATTCGGCCAATGTTCAATTCTTTTGGAGTCATTAAATCCATAGGTATATTATCTTCAATAAAATATATTCCTGTAGGTTTCAGAAATTTATGAAACACATTAAAGGTCTTCATATTGGCTTCTGGTGTATGTTCGGCATCATCTATTATAATATCAAATGTTACTCCTGGCCAGGTATCTTCAACTAATTTTTGAGTTTTTATATCTTGACTATTAGCTTTTAACAATTGCACCCTATCGTTACCAAAAATTGATATTTTTCTCATGGCGTGGCGTTCAAACGTGTCTATGCCATATATTTTACTTTTAGGAAAATAATCTAAGAAAGACAAAGCGGAATATCCAAGATGTACACCAAGTTCTAATATCTGTAATTTTTCATACCTTATAGGTTTAAAATAAGATTCATAGACAGTATGATAAGCTAATATAGATTTATTACATTTATATTGTATAAAATAGTCTTTTAAATTCAAACCAAAATACTCCATTGGGAATTTAGTCCATGAGGTCTCAGAGTTAGATTATTCGATTCACAGAATTCATCTAGAGCCTTAGTTACGCCGGGTTTTCCAGAGTTTTGGCCAGGCCATTTGTAATCATCTCCAATGATAATTCCCCCAGATTTAACCACTCGCAAAGAATTATTTAGATCCTCTAAACAGCCTTCATATGAGTGATCTCCGTCAACGTAAATCCAATCCAGATAATCATCAGAAATAGTTTTAAACCATTTCTCTGACAACATTCGATGAATTTTCACTTCACTTTTTAATACAAATTTATTTACAACTGACTGGTATACCTTACTGTAGTATTTGTTAAAATCCTCAGGGGTTTCTCCCCCAGTAATACTGGCATATCGTTTGAGATACTTTTCATAGGAACCATGTTCATTGGTTTCTTTATTATAAGGCGTAACACTCCAACTATCTACTAGGTGCAGTTCTCTTAATCCTACTTCCATAAACATTTCAGAAGTATTACCGTACCACACCCCTATTTCCGCACCTATGGTGCCGGATTGAATAAGGTGTTTAATATTATGTGCTTCTGAATTAATTTGACCGAACATCATATTATCTAAATCCTTGTATATTGTGTATGTTACTTATTAGAAAATTAAAATCCTCTCCTCTGCCAGGTAACTTGTCCTTGAGAAAGAAATGTATAAATTGGGCATCAGGTATTGACTCGTCCTTTACTCCCTTAAACAAAGCATTCCAATGCCATGGCATTTTTTGATACTTCATGCCAGAATCGCGAACCCAGTAATTTAATAGTGTTTGGTCGGTTGACCACTTCCATGCACCTACTCCATCAACCAGGTCCTTAAATTCTGATCGACGAATAAATTGTTCAGGAGTTTGTCCTTTTAGGTATTTCTTTATAGACTTGTTCATCAACATCAAACCCATGTTAAAAAACTGGCCACCATAAGGATGATCCCAGTGCCAATCAACTCGGCCTAAACGTTGGTATTGCATCATCGAATAGTTCTTAATTTTTTGACCATATTCTGGAGTGACAGGCATTTCTCGTTCAACTACACCCCCAAAATCTACATCGGGTTCAAAATAATCAAATATATTCCAGGCTCCTGGACGGATCCATATATCCGCATCAACTATGGCGATTTGATCGTAGTCATCCAGATAGTTAAATGCGTTTTCTTTTTCGTAGATGGGTAGATAACCTAATCGTCCATAGGACTCAGGTGATCGTCCTGTATTGAATGGATCGGGTCGTATGCACAGAATAGGTTTGGTCTGTACGATATGGTCAATGCCGTACTCTTTACAGTAGGCCTCGACTGATTTCATGCATTGTACATATAGATTGGAAGGTTTGCCAACAGAAACCTGGTATATCATTCTTTTCATAACAAAAAGTACCTATTATATTAAGCGGCTGTTTCCCATCGGACAACTCGACGTATTTTCACATCTTTGCCCTGTTTGGATACGGATTTGTGTTTGCCTCGTTTCTTATTACGAGGGTCGTGTCTTGTATACTTAGCCATAAATTATCCTAGGTTTCCTTTAGATACATTTCTAACGTCTTCTACTCTATTAGTCCATCCTCGACCAAAATGCGGCCAAGTTTTTAGTCCCTTTAAAAATTCTAACCGGGCGTTACAATAATCGTCCACAAGTCTTGTCTTACCATTCTGGTCAAGATAGTTTTTTACCGATTTTATTGTCATAGGTCCTATTTGACCATCCTCGGTTGCCCCAACAACTCTCTGCAAAGTCTTCGAGGCTCTACCAGGTCCAGAGTTTACACAGAAATCAAATACCATATAGTCTATACCGGTCGGCAAATCATCTGCTCTTACCTTGTCCCAGTAATTCTTTTTATATAGGGGGGCGACTATGGAGGTAGTCAGGGCGCGCATATCATCAGCAGTAACCGTATGTCCTACCCATCCTTCCCAAACCTTCTTAGTAACACCTAGATTGGTGATACCTCCTGGATCGTGAGGATTGTTAACGTAACCCCCTTCATGTTTAAACATCATATTTAAAGATGCTATTAGATTAAGTTCCATATTAGTTCTCTCTTTCTTTCATTTCTTTTGTCATTATATAGTCCCTAACAAAGTCTGACCGGATGATATCTTGCCAGGTAAACTCTATGATAGAGAAATTCCTCATTAGTTCGATAATTTCTATAAACTTCAGGTGTTCTCGTTTCTCACTGTCCTTTTTCAGGTCGGACTGGTAATAATCTCCACAGAAAATAATTCTGCAATTCTCTCCGACTCGGGTAACAATACTATCCAATTCGTGAAAACTCATGTTCTGACATTCATCTGCAATAACAATACTATCATCAAAGGTTAATCCTCGGAGATAGGAAGTTGATTCGAATATTAAATCTCCAGATCGTACAAGGGTTTCATATGAAGTTGCCCTTTCAAATAATTCATTACAAATTGCTCTATACGGTCCTGTATATAGGTTAATCTTTTCTTCATATGATCCGGGCATAAATCCCATATCTCGGGTAGGCACAACGGATCGTATAATACGTACCTGTTTATAGGGCGTTGACCTGTTTAGGGATAATTCCAATGCAAGATATAGGGCTACAAAGGTTTTACCTGTACCCGCTGAACCCGATAGTACGAGATTATCACCGTGTTTCCATGAGGTGAACACATCGTCTTGACTTTTCGATAAAGGTTGAAAAGTCTTTAGATCATCTATACGCAGGGGTTTTGGTTCTGCATTGGCGTGTATTTTCATGAATTGACGGTATTGCCTCTACCAGATCCCTTTTTAACTCTTTTTATCAAATCTTTCCAATCACCAGAGGTCTTACCAAGAGCAGAACCTTGCATAGAAATTAATTTAGGACAGCCCATTACGACTTCCAAATTAGTGTTGTCTTTAAGATATTCCTCTCGCGCTGAAAAGGAACACATCTTTTCGGTAACCTCTCCGGTTACCTTATCTTTAAATTCGTATAACGGCATATTTTATTGCCCTAAGACAACCCCCGTTGGGGGGTTGAATAGATAGGGATCACCTTCCTTATTGTAGAGTTTCCATTTCGGAAATATGTTGATTAATATACTCATTTTTCAGAGCAATTTTATGGGCTAAAGTTTCCTTTCCTTTCTTCTGAAGCCGGTGAATGTAGTGTTCTAACTGTTTACTGTCTTTCTTTAACCGTTGTATTTGTGATTTTTGCAAATTTAAATCCTCGTTTAGGTTACGAAAAGTGAACTTTACATTATCTAACAATCAATCCTGGAAATGTATCCTCTACTAGTTTTTTAGTGAATCCCTTAATGGGCGTTTTATTTACCATTTGCACTAGAATCTCAGCATCTAAAGGATGCACAGACTCCAATACTCCGATAAATATCTTTTCTCGTTTAAAGGCCTGGATCTGATCGCCGGCACCGCCTTTAACGAAATATTTGAATTTTCTATTTTCTTTCAATAGAGTGGAAGGTACCGATTGAGGAATATTAGGTACATAAGGAGGTTTACCTGGGGGTAGATTCCACTGTATCGCATCATCAAAAAACCCTCGGCATATATCGCGCAAAGCAGCGCAGTCATTTGATTTTAATATGTTAATCTTATCCTGTTTGGCACTAGCCTTCGTCACCTTGTCAAGTATTTCAAAAATATCCATTCTTCTTGCCATGTTAACCATTTGTAAAATCTCCAGCTGATTCAAGTAAATTCTTGCATCTATGTTTAATGAGGTAGTTCAAAATCTTTCCTTTGTTTTTTGAAGGATCGATATCATTGTAGGTATTTAGTATCTTCTCTTTTATAGATTCAGGAGTCTTATCCAAATCTATAAGGGTGAGATTTCTTATGTAGTTTCTGTATACATCCTCACCTTGCGATTTAGGATCTTTTATAAGTTTATCTAACACTTTCTGGGTTAGAGCTCTTTGACGTATATCGTCTACAAAGGTATTGTCGGGGGACAGTACATTGGGAACACCATCACCTCGGTCTCCTCGCAATATGTGTTCTATCAGGTATTGTTTAGGTTTCTTTTCCTTTATATATTTTTTCAGTACAGGAGAGTACTGTTTCACGTTAGGATAACGTTGAAGTTGTGCAAAGTCTTTATCACCCGACACAATCATAACAGGTTCGCAATTACCAAACTCTTGGGTAGTTTCGACAAGTTGGGCAATAATGTCGTCGGCTTCACATTCATTGACGCGCACAACCTTATATGGAAAATTTTGAGATATTTCATCTGATATTTTATCCATATTGACATATAATTGATTCCAATCAACGGAGGATTCTTCTTGGACTCCTGCCCGTTTATATTTGTAATTAGGAAAATATTTCTTTCTCCAATTATCACGGCCCTCAAGACAAATCACCAACTCACCATATTCGGCAAAGAAACGATTTCTATGACTTCTAATAGCATTCAATATAGAATGTCTTGAGAGGTCTTCATTTTTATCAATACCTTGCGCTAGAATAGTACTAACGGCTACGGCTGCATAATCAATTATAATCATAATATTTCCTAGTTTTTAACTTACTCGCTGAGAAGATATCCATTTCTGAGCGATATGACTGGACGGCTTCTGTTTTGTCCAGGATCGTACTTTTTTATATAATTTGAGGGTGTTTGAATCCACATCTTGTCCGACATTATTATCGACAATAAACATCTTAGCGCCGAATAAGTTTTGGAAAGCACCAAGGTTCTGTTGTACGTGGTTCCATTTATCTGACACAACACCACGGTTAAGACTGCGGGATCTTTCAAGGTTTCTTGTCTGAGCAGTATCCAAAGAGGTGTTAACGAATACCATTGCGCATTCATATCCCAATTTCTCTAGTTGGGCCTTTTCTTTCTTTATGCGACTATAATCATGACCGGTACCATCAATAACAATACCTAAACGGCCAGATAAAAATCCCTTGTGTTTTATATTGGTTAGGTTCTTGGCCTTGTCTCGTAACTTCTGTCCCTTAGGAGAAGCAATGTCTTCCGGATCACTCTTGAGGCCGGCCTTTTTTAATTCGTATTCAAAGGCATCGTCAGAAGCAACCATTTTTAAACCCATGGATTTAAAGGCTGACATATCCGCAACAAACGATTTGCCTGAACCCGGACCCCCGGCCATAAACAAAGCCTTAAATATAGCGGGGTCATTAACACCCTCTGATAGGTGGTAGGTCTTGAAACTTAACATGTTATGTCCAATTCTAGATTAATAATACTATTTATATGTGCAGGTGTTTTATATGCGCTGCATTGACCCGGCAGTTAATAATGCCATTATAAAAGTCTTCTCTTAATAGAACATCATAATCAAATTGTAGTTTGGCCTCATAATAGGAACATTCACCTTTAGATGAACAAATCCGTAGTATCTGTCTATCATATATCTTTCCCCCCTCGGTGGCAACCATTTCTTGTATTTCTTTGTTGGAGGAGTAATAATCCCGCCAATTCGACTCAACCCTATACCGGGTCTTGCGTTTTTGACCTTTTTTAGGGGGTTTTGTACGGGCCGACCAGAACAGTTTTTTACCAATATACTTCTTACCAGTGGATTTCTCGGTTATCAGGTAAACAAATCCTACTAAGGATTCCAATTCTTCAAGGGTAGGTTCGTATGGTTTATTCTTGTAATACCACAAAGATTAGTCTTCCTCGTCGGACATACTAACCACGGATACTGCTTCCGAACCACACATCGGACAGAAATTCGGTATTTCGTCTATGTCATAAATACATACGTCTGTCATAACATCACAAAGTCTGCAAAAGACCTCATAATCGATTGTATTTTGTTGCATTAATTGATTCCTTTAGTTTATTTTTATAGGTAGGGTCAAGAGTCATCTTATACGAGGCAATGGCAGGAGGACGAGGTCCGTTCGTCCTAGGAGGCTTCCTATTGATAGGAAGTAACCAAGTGCATCAATCACGTAATTTAGAAATAACTTGCCAAGTTTAGATATTTCCTTTAGAATAAAAGCTATCAGCCGCTCCCCCGTCAATACCCGTTTCCTTGAGTTAGATTTCACAACTATTACCTGTACAAGCTAACGTTTGCATACTCGTTGTACTATCTATACCATTCTCAAACTTGGCGGCTTCTTCCCAATTAATATCATCTGGCATGATCTTCAACCATTCCTCATATTCTTCTTTGGTAATAGGTTGGTAAGGGGCTTGTTTATAGATATGATCGTCATAAGGCAATAGTGCTATACCACTCATTATATCAAAGTTTTTCCACATCCAGGCACACACATCAAAGAATTCGTTGTCGGTATAATATACAGTAATAGAAGGTTTATGTTCTGCCCAATGGTCTTGATACGTCTTCCATAATTCTAATTGTTGTATTGCTCCTACCTCCGCTGCACAGATAGCGCCTTCAGGAGATTTAATAGGAAAACTAAAAACCAGATTGGTAGGTTTATGCAAATCAACCTCGTTAGGAAATCCTACTTCTTTCATATACATTGCTAGAGGGTCTTTATAGTCAGCCCGTACTGTACGTATATAATAAGGTGCAAATCTAGGGTGTATACCCGAGGAAGAGTTAACCAACTGTGATACTGTGCCAGAAGGTTTAACACAGGTAATAGCGGCCGCAGGATTGATACCTAGTTTCTTGGCCCACTTTGCATTAGTCGCGATTGCAACCTTTGTTAGTTCATCCAGGATTTCTTCAAGAGAAGTTAGACCTTCCCAATCAGGATTATCTTTGTCAGGTACTGTACGCCCTCCCATAATCATATGGTCTTCAATACCGGTCATAGAGGTGCCTAATAGGGCTTCTTCTTCGGTATTCTTTTTCCAAATAGCCCTGAGATACCTAAAGTCGGTAAGAGTTGCTTGAAGGGTGCCCATTATGGTTGCATAAACGACCTTTTCCTTTAAGGTAGCCATAGTATCATCTGCTCGCACCACAATCTCTGTCAGGTTACAGAATTGGTTTGGACGTAGAATAATCTCGGAACAGGGGTTGGTACCAAACTCATGTTCTGGATCCCTTCGGCCATTACGTGTAGCAATCTTCTTAGCAGCGACTCGGGAATAGACACCTCTTTCTCCAGAATGACTTTTATACAGAGCCTGCATTTCCTCAAAGAAAAATTCAAAATCAGGTTTTTCATCGTATACGGCCGAGTTGTTGGCCAGACCTCTGTAAACAGGATACAGACCACTCTTAGCACTCTGTAAACGCGCATCGAAAGGATCGGATAGACTGATAAGGGCACTTCTACGAACACCCCCAACCACAACTATATCTGCGATCATACAAACAAGGTCATGACATTCTAAGGTATTAAGTTTACGCCCAGCAGACTTCTTAAATAGAGACACAGCGAAATCGAACAATTGTACCAGAGGTTCAGGACCTGAGGCACGGCCTCCAAAGGTCTTCAACGGTGCACCTGAAGGACGAACCTTTGATACGTCCCATTTAGGCACCTGGCCAGAGTACAACAGGGAAATGAGTTCACGGAAGGATTTAGCCCATCCTATTTTGGAGTCAGAAACTTGTATGGTGGTATCGGTGGGATAAAATTCTTCAGATACTTCGGGTAGTTTGTTGGTATAATGTTCTTCGACAGAGAATCCTACTCCGGTACCACACATAAGAATATACATTAATTCATCAAAAGCGCGAGGGTGATCTATGGGAAGATAACTACAATTGAAACCCGCTACGTTATCTAATTCTAGTGCTGTGCCTGCGGTCATCATGCAACGCATGGAAGGCATGGCTTTTAATTCTTTGATTGCCTTACTGATTATCTTTGCGTTTGTTGCATCTAAAGAACCTCTAGTATCAGTCCAAAATGATACGTATCTATCAACAGTTTCCTCCCATGTTTCCCTTCTACCCTTACTTTCAATCCACCTAGCGTATCGTGATGCTGCAATATACCGTTGATAATTATCCATAAA
>Ga0307377_10003424_pt1 | contig 17909 bp, 16 predicted proteins | sample TR3MG_FD_202535 | JGI IMG/M metagenome (GOLD analysis project Ga0307377, IMG submission 202535) | Soil microbial communities from Risofladan, Vaasa, Finland - TR-3 | ecosystem: Environmental > Terrestrial > Soil > Coastal area > Acid sulfate soil | place: Finland: Risofladan, Vaasa | collected... | reverse complement strand
TAGCAATTTAGGGAAGGATAATTATAGCATGTTTGCTGGGTTTACATAGCTTGACTTCACCCAACAATAAGGTGCCAAAAAGCCTCGCTTTCAAGATTGAAAGTGACAGCCATTGTAAAGTATAATATTTGTGATTGTGGTGAGCGTAGCCCAGTGGTTAAGGCGCCAGGTTGTGGCCCTGGAGATCGTGGGTTCAAATCCCACCGTTCACCCCAATTTACTTTTGCGCCTATAGCTCAGCGGACAAGAGCACCGGTCTTCGGATGGCGAGCCTGAAACCCTGTCTGATAGTGTCTGAGATGGTCTGGAGTAATTACCCAGCTGTCTGTCCTACGATTGACTACAGTCAACCACAACGGGCACCGTCCGCAGGGAGCGGCGCGGAAAGCGTCAATGTCCAGAGGCAGAGGCCTGCTCAACTTCGGGATGGAGTCGGCTATGCCTAATCTGTTAGTGATGCTTATCAACGATCTTTTGCAGGTAGCAACATTTTCTCCGAAGCGGACACACTTCGTGTTGGGGTTTTCTGGGGGTGCATATCTCGCGCGAGAAGTCAATAATTGCATAGTTGTAGTCCCTGAAGACGCGCATCGGAGTGATCTCTTCCGTTAACTCAACCAACCATCGTTTCCTTCTCGTTTCGGGACCCGTTTCAAATCCAAAGAACCTCCCGTAAACGCGGACCGTGTTGGCATCGATTAGCACTGCCCGTTTTCCTAGATGCAGAGAGAGAAAAGCTGAAGCGATATAATCTCCGACTCCCGGTAATTCCAGCAGCTCTGCCTTCTCATTCGGTAGCCCTAAGCTGATAAGGGTGCGATTCAGAGCCAAAAACTGGTCGTCTCTTATGGGAAGCCCTAGTCTGGAGAACAAAGGTGCGGGCTTTGCAACGAAGTCTATTGGCTCTCGATACTTAGCAGCAAACCTCATAAAGACAGGCAGCACCTGGTCAGCTTTCGTCCGCTGCAACATGATCTCTGCCGTAAGTGCATGCCATGAATTATTGACAGAACGCCATGGAAAATTCTTGAAGTTCTGCCGACCCCAGCGTAACACCCGTGTCCTAAAGTAATCTATATCTTCTCTGCCCGTCGAAAGAGCCATTCTCCGCAACGCCCTCAGCCGCTGTCTGCTTGCACAGCGTCTTGATGATGTTCTCACCAATCCTTTCAATAACTGGCACAGGAACGGAGTTTCCAAACTGCCGATAAGATGCCGTGTCCGAATCGGCGCGGACAAACGAGTCTGGAAATCCCTGCAATCTCGCACATTCAAGCGGGGTCAATTTCCTGGGGTTTCTACCATCTTGTGGAATCAGACACTCCTTCCCATCCTTGCCATATCTGGCCACTAGAGTTGGAGATGGTTCCTCCACGTTGGCTACCTTGACAGTGAATCCAGTTCCTCTTGCTCGGTTCCGTTCAGACCGCATAATATGGCTGGCCCAGAGCTTGTCCGATATTGTGTACTTTCTGGGAACCTCATCTTGGAGAATGGATCTGAGAGGCAGCGGCCTGTTACCGAACTCGGGAAATTCGAACTGGCTGCTGGCTTCTCTGAAGGCAACAATATACAGCCTTTTCCTTCTCTGCGGCACCATTGCGCTTGAGTCAATTACCGCGTAATGAAATTCGTAGCCCAATTCCTCCTCAATGGATTGTTTGATTGTGGAGAAGGTGTTTCCGTGGTCGATCGAAAGGATGTTTCTCACGTTTTCTAAGAACAAAGCACGCGGCTTCTTCACCCTAGCTATGCGCATTAGGTCAAAGAATGCGCCTCCCTGCGACCCGTTCAAGCCCGTTTCAATTCTGTAATGATTCCTGGCCGGCATTCCAGCTAGACTGAATGACTGGCACGGGAATCCTGCTGTCAAGATATCATGGTAAGGGATAAGCTTGTCAATTTCGTCGTCGGATATTTCTTGGCTGGTGAATTGTTTGATGTCTCCGTAGGGTACTATGCCAAAGTTCCGGAAGTAGGTAACCTTGGCCGATTTGTCCCATTCACATGCGAACACGCATCTCCCTCCAAGCCCCTGAAGCGCCAATCTGAAGCCACCTATTCCGGCGAATAGATCGCTAAACGTGAATTCGTCTTTTGTTGGTGGCGGAAAGGGGATCGATGTCGTGCTGACGTTCAATTCCAGTGGTGGGCGTATGTTAGGCCTATCTTCCTTTTGTCCATCATCGTGCGCTGTGTTGGACTGTAGAGCGATTCGCCATCTCTCGACCAGTCTAGCATCACAGTAAGGCGGAGTCTGGCCTTGAGCCTGCAACCAGTGAGTGACAGCTGCTAGGACCTCAGTGGGGCGTAGCTTGCGTAGATCCACAGCAACCTCTTCCAGCAAAGCGACGGCTGCGCCGTAATCTGATAGTACCTTCGGCATGCTCATAATAGGTTTCAGGTAAAATTATCGTCCCTCGGCTGGGCAAATGTCAATATTAAAAAATTTCATCTTTGGTCGCCCATCGGCCCTCCTCTCTTGACAAATAACGCCCCATATGATACACTTTTGTCACGATACTTTATAAATATTGATGGCATTTATCTGCATAGGAAGTGATATAATGGTTAAAAACGATAACACAAGCAGAGAATCTAAGAGCGAGCGTTTTATACGCGTTGCAGAGCGAAGGACGGCAAGGGTACTGACCAACCTCATGCTATTAGGCCAGTGTGCAAACAGAAGAACATATGAGTACTCACCCGATCAAGTTCGCAAGATATTCCGTGAGATACGACGTACCTTAGGCGATATGGAAAAGAAATTCAAAGAGACTGAAGCCAAGACTCAATTCAAACTAAGATAAAACCACAGGGAGGGTATTGCATGTGGCATTTCACCGAAAGCGATGATGATAGCACGAACGTCAAGGATCCGACCGAGTCAACCGTGCAGCCCCATGGTGAGGAATTGTCTCCTTTGGGTATATTTGCACGTGAAATTCTACAGAATTCTGTTGACAACCCATCACCTTCTGACGCTTCTGGCAAGGTGAAAGTGAGCTTTACATTGCACGAGCTGTCGGGGCCTGCAAAAGAGCAGTTTCTGGACGCCATATGGTTCGACGAAATGGTGGCCCATCTTGAGGGCGCGCGGGAAGTACAGGTGGCAAACAAGAGCAAGAATCTTGTCCCATGTCCTAAGGACATAAAGAAGCCTGATTATGTTCTGAAGGTTCTTGTTGTAGAGGATTTCGGCACGCGGGGTTTGGTCGGTCCGGAGCGTCACCAAGAAAAAGAACTGTTCAAGGCACAGTTCCCTGACATCCCACATTGTTATTTGGGTCTGTGCAGGACCGTTGGGGATAGTCAAAAATCGGGACCGGCGGCTGGCGGCACCCACGGTTTCGGCAAAACAGTCCTGTGGAAGAACTCGCGGATAAAAACGGTGTTGTTCTATTCCAATCTGGACCAACCGTATTTTGAAGGCGGGCAGGAGCATCACACGCGTTTCTTCGGGAAGGTACGTTTGCCCGGCCATTATCTTGGCGGGGACGCCTATCTTGGAGAGGGATATTCCGGTAATCGTGAGGGCAAACTGACACAGGCTCTTTACGACCAGGCGGCTAGGGACGCTGCCGCTAAATTGGGAATCCCAGTTAGAGACCATATCTCAAAGGGCACAACGATCATAGTTGTCGACTTCGATGACCCTGACCAATCGGAAGACGAAACATCGATTAGGACTGTGTCCGACTTAAGGAGCAGTGCCGAACGCTATTTCTGGCCGGCGATCGTCAACGGTAGGTTGCAGGTCTATGTGGGCTGGGCGACACCTGGGAAACCTCCAGTGATGGAGGCAGCTGAACCACAACTCCGGAGCGAATTGTCGCCGTTTGTCCGGTTGTACAGGACTATAGTGGAGAACGAGATAGATGCACGAAACATCGTGAAATTCACTGAAATTGACATCCCGAAGGGTCCTGAAGGTGAGTTAAAAGGCGTGGCGAGACTGGCGATAGGCCTACGCATGAGTGAGGCAGAGGAGTCGCAAGCCAGTAACCCGCTGAAGAATAGTGTAGCCCTCGTCAGAGGTGCGGGAATGGTTATCGGCTACTGGCATGCACCACGCCGAGGTCTTGCGGCGAAGGACTACTATGCGGTGGCTCTCGGGGGGTTGGCTTGTCCGGCCGTGGAAAATGCATACGATAGGGAACACTTCGAGAAGCTTCTCGCTTGGGCTGAACCGGTTACACATGATAATTGGACACCAAACGCCGAAGCACTGAAAAGCTGGTACGGCTCACAAACTGCGGTTAGGAGAGTGAGAGATGCGATAGGTGAATCGATATCCGATTTAACCACAACAGCGATAGTGCCGGAAGGAGATGCTGCTCCCCTATTAGCGGGGATGTTCCCTTTAGGTTTTGGCGATGCCGGTGGTCCTGACCCGAGAGATATCCATATCGAGGTGGCGGAATCGCCTCACATACTGGAAGACGGTTCTGGCGGACAGTTGCGTTACGGATTTTCTGTCAAGGTCACAGTGCCACAACGTCAGAAGTTCCGAGCAAAGACTAAGCCTGACAACTGGCGGCTAGTGTGTTCATACGGATTTCTGGGTGAGGGCAAACACCGAAAGATTGTCGAACAAGTCCAGTCAAGGTTCACAGCGCTCAGGGTTGACGGCGGAGACTGGCATGAAAGAGCTGATGCACTCAGCACTCACTCCGTGTACGAGGGATCCGTGGAAGACAAGCAGGTCACATACGAACTTAGGGGGGAAACCGGGCCGATGAACCCAGATGTGGCATCTGTTGCCAAGCATGACCTCGCTGCCGAGGTCTATCGCGGCTATAAGGAGTAGCAATCGTGGAATGGAGAAGAGACGCATCCGAACTCAGGACGGTTTGGCCGTATCCTGTGAAAGAGAATGTGGTGAAGCTAGAGGTTAGTGCTCGATTGAAGAATGGCAGCATCCCCTCAGGTGAATTGCTGCAGGAAAGTAACTGGTTGCTGGGGCACGGGGCTAATCTGGCTGACAAAAGGGCTGTTTTGAACATCTACAACTTGGGTGTCTCATGGACCGACATTGCGGTTGAGTGTTCAATGTCTGTCGATGACCCCGATGGTTTGAAAAAGGATATACTTCCGCCAGGCCAGGATGTTCCGTTGTGGTTTGCGCTTTTGCTCAGGTGTGACAACACACGTTGGCGGAAGGCGGTCACAGCCCCCTTTGCGAGCGGTAAAGCGAATCTTGCGTTTTCACTTGAGCGGTTAAATGTGGCAGGTGAGATAGAAATCCAGCCATTCGTGATTCTGGCAGTCGCTACCACTTCAACCGCCGGTGTGTGGGCTCGGCGGAAAGCTGCCAGGGTCGGTACAGGATTCACCATCTACATACGCGCTGATGAGCCTCTGGAGGGACCGGGGAGGGGCATTGATGTAAAATGGGTGAAGTTCGAAGATCCGATAGCTGGCGCACTGCATAGACTGGAAATAGTTGACGATAGTAAAGTCAGTCTCTACCTGAATAGTGGCTATCCCGCGCTTGAGCCTATATTGGACAATAGGAGCAGGGTAAGAAACGAAAGGACGATACTCAGAGACGCTTTGTTCTCTTTCATTGCCACTGATGTATGGCTACAATTGGGTGATGCTGCGGCTCATTGGGCACCCCAAGAAGAAGAGGGATTGCCCCAGTTGTATGACAGGGTGCTCAAATTCCTTTCACGTCAGCTGGGAATCGATAGGGAAGTGATCGAGTCGTATTTCATCACTGGCTCCGAAGCACTGAAAAGAGTTGAGCTCCAGACTCGGTTGCAAAACTATTTGTCAGTAGCTGGAAAAGCGGAGAGTATTGTGCTTACCGCGCCGACAAAAGCGGCTGGAGGTGACTAGAATGGCTATCCCCCTCCTGGAAAACGGTCCCAGCATCGTTGACGCGGTCTTCCTCTCCTCTCAATCTCCGTCTCCGCCCTCTAACGCGAAGGTGATCAATCCCAACGCGGATATAGTCGCTGCGGTCGACAGCGTGGCTGCTGAGTTCAATAAGCTCGCTGATAAAGAGATACCAGACCGAGAGCGGCCCGCCACAGACGCTAGAATGGCGGAGTTTTTGCACCGAGAGTTGAGAATGACTCTTTATGAGGCATCGAAGCATCAGTTTTGGCACTATGTTGCCGTAATGAAGTGTCCGCGGTACGTTGCTTGGCGGTGGTTCAACGTGACCATGAACTCGGTGCCGAAGAGGCAGTTCACAGGGCCATGGTACAGGAACGCATTCGGCCGGTTATGGTGGTGGGCGGAATACACCCATGATCCTCTGGCAGAAGGTGACAGATATTCTCGAACTGTCAGAGCTGGGCAGAGCCAGGAATTCATGAGGAATACAATAGAAAACTCGTTATGTGGCAATCGCGACCTTGTGAAAAGCCTATGTGATGCTGCTTTCCCAATAGGAGGTCCGAGGATGAAGGATGAAGTACACAGGGAGATGATCAAGCGCATCAATGCCATGCTGGTGACTACTGCAATCGATGCCCTGGAATCGAGCGAAATAGACGAAGTGGTGAAGTTAATCGTCAAGGAGATTAACCTCGGGACAGAAGCCGCAACTGTGCAGGTAGCACCTAGGAAAAGGAGGTTCCTCGGTCGCCTGGTGGGGCGTGAATAGGTATCGACGGATCGCGCGTCCTTTGGTGCAGGCGGGAATCAGAATTTCGGAGGCACCTGGCCTAGGTATAGATAACCAAAGAGAGAAGAATGGTCGTGGAGCCACCCCCCTCGCTTGCTTCCCTACCTTGACTATGCGTGTTCAAGGCAGCATAATCATGGAAGTATTCCATGAGGTAGAGATTACTTGAACAAGACTATTCTTTGTTAGTTTATATATCCCTGCCTTTTTGATTTCTTGCAACCCCGCAGCGACTGCACGGTCGTCCCATTAGCTCATTCAATGGGATTCCACTTGCACGGTCTGATATTAGTCCCTCTATGTCCCAATGTCCGTGATTCCATGACATTGGGGTCGCTAATTGTGACACGATAAAACTCATATCTCCTCTCGTTATGCTTTCAATGCTGCCGTCTTGAAGCGTGATAGGCAAGTTTGTGGTAGATTGAGATGCGGGTGAGCCTGCACTTTCTCCCTTTCCTTTACCAAAGCCATAACCGACAAGAAAAACTCCGATTATGACACATATCCCGATTATTACCCATCCCAACACAGGTGCGATAGTTCCTGTTAATTGCAGCCCCGCACCGATACCACCTCCCAGGATTCCTATGGCAAACCCAATAATAGCTTCTCTTCGCATAATAGGATTCTACCACGCATTGTCCTGTGTCACAAAACGGTTACATAGATATAATCCAGCGTCTGTCTCCCAGACCGCTGCTATCACACCTTCTGCCCCCGCCAGGGTAGCCATATTATCTTGGGCATGGATAGGGTAGCCCAGGAAGGTCGGGGGCCTGCCCTCGATAACACTAGGTTGCCACAGGTAACTACCTTAAATGAAACTCCAACCTCACTATTTCTACCCCAAACGCTCCGGAAGCAGAACTAAGCCCAGGATTCGCAAAGGCGACGTCAAGACGTGCTATGTTCGCATTAAGAGGCGATGGGTGAGAATAGGAACGATTTGTCTTGACTGCGGAGAATTCGTCTCAGAATTGTGACAGCCTCTTAAAAACAACCGAGAAGAAATAATTAAGAGACGTTAAAAAGAAAGTAGGGGGGTCAAACAAAAGACGCAGAGCTGAAGGACCTAAATGAGGAGATCATCGTGAGTCCCCGCCGATGGGGTACAAACACAAGAGCCTGGGCCTACCGCTATCTCGTACTCCGGGATGGTGAGTCCTGTCCCATCTGCCACGCAATCCCGACTACACGAAATAAAGCTGGCAAGACCAGTTCGACTACACGAAATACGTTGGACATAGACCACATAGACGGCAATCCAAAGCACGACGATCCAGATAACCTCCGCCTATTATGCCGACGATGCAATGTATCGGTGTCCAACCATTCCCGACCACGCAGGTCCCTTTCAAGTGACCAGTGTGTGTGTGAGAGAGAAAGGCGGGAGGGGAAGCCAGCCACTCGCATCGCCAGGGAAGATGCACACTACCGAAACGGTAGCCCGGAGATGCAAGCCAACCTGATATACGAGGTAGCATTCCGACGATGGGTCATGGCTCGGGTCACAACGCAGGGCAGTTATGACTATACCACCGCCGTCAACGAAGGTGCCGAAACTATCGGATGCTCACCTCTGACAACCACACGGTACCTAGCCAAACTCACTTCGCCAGCCGGTCCGCTCACCGAGATCAAAGACGCACTTGGTCACCGGGTCCTGGTCCTCAAGCCCCACCTACAAAACCCACCGCAGCTTCCATCCCAACGATAAAAGACCTTATACTTCGCTGCCTCGACCCCATCTACTCTAAGAAACCCCTTCCCAACTCAGGAAAGGGTATGTCCCACCATCAACAATGTTCCAGAGATACAACGTGTTCCGTGCATCGGAATCCGCTACCGCGACTACGTGCCATGCTGCCCCCGAAAAAGTGCTGATATCCTGCATCTCAGCCGTCGTCTTGCCCGTCCCCCCGGCGGAAGTAGCCCGTCCGCTGGTTTCGACGTCCCAGAAGGATTTGGTCACAGAACCATAATCTCTTCGCCCGACGAGCCCGCCAACATTCGAGTTTCCAGCCACACTGCCGGTGGAATATGAATTGGCCACAGTGGCATAATACATCGAGCCTACCAGACCGCCAACCTCATTGTCGCCGGTCACACTACCAGTCGAATATGAGTTGGTTAGTACGCAATCCGAAAGCAAGCCTCCCGCCAGACCACCAGCCCTCAGCCAAGAGCCAGCTACATCACCGGTCGCAAAGCAACTGCTCACAGTACCTTCGAACATAAATCCTACTAGCCCACCAACGTAATAAGAGCCGGTGACAGTGCTGGTAGAGTAGGAATTGGTTACGGTGGTGCCGCTGTCATCAATGTATCCTATCAGACCACCAACATATTGACCTCCTCCTACGTTGCCACTAGCCCAGCAGTTGTTTATGACGATATCGCCACTCTCTTTTCCTATAAGGCCACCAATGTACGAACCACTAGTCACAATGCAAGTCGAATACGAGTTCTCAATAATGCTGGACGAACTGGTCCCCACCAGACCACCGGCATAAGAACCAATCACGCTGCCGCTTGTATCCGAACTGCTCACATTACAACTAGACATACCTCCTATTAGCCCACCAACGTATGAAGCGCCGGTGACAGTGCTCGTGCAGTGGCAGTTAGTTATTACGCCCTTATAACTACGCCCTATCAGACCGCCAGCATATGAAGAGCCACTCACATAGGCATCCACGAGGTTGATGTTTTCGATTATTCCTCCTTCTCCAACATAACCGAACAGCCCCACGAAACTTGCGGTAAGGCGGTCAGTAAACAGGTTGAATATTCCATATCCCTGACCGTCAAATGTGCCGATAAATCTCTGAGTCGAAGTGCCGATAGGTTGCCAGCCAACTCCTCCGGTGCCAATCGGACTCACCAGTTCCTCGTAACCTGGAGTAGTGGAGTCGAGGTCATTCATTAGAATGTAGCTACCATCCAGGTCATTTCTGATCGCATCCAGGTCATACCAATCCCATATTGTCTCTGAGTCGTCAGACACAAACTTAGCCATTATAGAGTAGTCGCCGTTCATCGTAACGGTGGTCTCAGCAGCATTCACATTGGCAACAGTCCCCACATCGCCCGTCCACTTGACAAATCGGTAGCCACTAGCCGGGGTGGCCACTAGATTGACCACTGTGCCTGCAGGGCGACTGAAAGTCCCCTCTCCAGGAGTGCTTACTGTCCCTCCAGACGTACTGGAAATAGTTAAAGTCACCGGCGTTCCAGTTTCTGCTTGGGCCAATAATACTCTATAACCAATCGCAGCGGGCACCTCGTAGTCGGCAATAAAGTGGCCTAGTATCTCGGCTCTAAACCCCACATCAGCTTCGACTCCTCCATATAGCTTCCACCAGGGAGTCTCAAAAAGGTCTGCATCGAGATCGAGATATCCTCTAACCTCACCATAGGGACCAGTTATTCCGCACAGAAGCAGAGTGAGTTGTGGCCCTACATAGCCTTTCACTTCACACCCGGCAGTGAGTGACGGGCTTCCCCACTCGAATGATGTGGAGCGGTCCGTTACCGGTGACCAAGCCCCTCCCGAGTATCTCACACCCACTGTCACATCATTGTTGAAGGTGATGCTTGTGGAAATACCGGCGGATGCCGTAGCATCAACGCCTACGTTAAAAGTCAGCACAGGTACAACGACTATGGGTACTACTGCACCTACCCATAGTGTGAAGGGTTTCAGCCATTTTCGATACACTTCAAGCTTTTCACTGACGCTTGCGAACCCGGCCTGGAGTGTTATCTCCAATTCAGCTGTCTCAACCGTCGTGACCAAGAAGCGCGCCTCCTTCAGCTTCCAATCCTTGATCTTGAAGCCGAAGTCAAGCCGTACATCAGCACAAAGGGAGCCGTCCGCCACTATTTGGTCATTCTTGGTCCCCAAGTCTTTATCGAGGTCGAAGAGGACTTGGTCATTGATGTCAATATACCATCCTGTACAGCTAGTTGCGAATGCTGCCGAATTCATGCCGTCTGTTGAATCAGGCTGCGCGTTCGTGTCAGATGGCAGAACACAGGTCTGAGTACTCTCACTTGCCAATGTCCCGAGGGGAACTGCGCTGCCATCTGGCAAGAGAGACCACGTACCAGATATGTCACACTGTTGAATGGCATCCTCAAGAGTAGCGTTAACTGTCTCCACCATCATCTGGTTACCCTCGGTGACGATATCGGTGACCTTTCGTAGGAGTCCGTAGGGTGTCACCTCGCTCACCCCACACACAATTACGTCCCCTACCGACAATGAACCCAGTTGTTCCGTGATATTTCCAAAACTCAATGTCGATGAGTTCACAGACGCCGCGGAGAGGGAACTCAGAGTAGTCTCGTCCAGGACTTTGGTGGTTTCAGGTATTATCGTAGAGCCGTTACCACCACAAGATGCAAGACAAACCGAAAGGATAGTCACGGAAACCAAAACAGCATGAACCAATGTACGCCTGAGTCTTTTCATCTCAACACCTTATGTATCAGAGAATAATGTGAAAACCGCGGCAACCTCCGCTAATTCTAACGCATCATGCTATATCAATAGTGAACTATCTGTCAACATTTCGTTCATCCACGACCACCAATCCCACGTCGACCGGGCTCCGTCTCTCATCTAACCGCCGACGAAACACCCCCTTACCCAATTCCACGCTCCGGCTACGCCGTCGCTGGCTCGGCTCACAACACTCGCCACCTGCAGGGGCCTTCCGCTCCGTTGGGCGTTTATTTCATGGCTTGGCAGCGGCGGTCTATCAGACCGCTGCCACTTTTGTGGATACATAACGTGACGCTCGCTTGCCGCTTACGCTACATTCCGCTACCCCGCACAAGGGTACGGCAAGTATCTGATCGCCAAAACTGGTGGTATGGGAGGGCAGTGAGAAATACTTATCTCCCTACCCCAGAACTTTCAGCGAACCTCTCAATGACTTCGTCTGAGATGCCAGGAGCGAATGTTATCTCGTAGTCTTCCTGCGATTGGTCATACCTGTTTGCAGTAATGTCGGCATTTGGGTTTCCAGTGACTACTCGCCAATGGCGGGTCAGCCATGCTGCGACACCATTCCACTGGAGTAGCTGGTCAAATCCAAGGGTGTTAAGGATTTGCCTGCGGTAGACCGGAGTACCGCTACGCCTCCCCTCGATAAGCATCCGGAGGATACCTATCTCGTTCTGGTTATTCGATAGCTTCGACAGGAACATAGGCACGACATCTTCCCCACTCGAAATTGGCTGCACTTTTATCGCAGTCACTCCTTTTGGTGAGCTAGAAACTCGCTCGATATCGAACGACCTAATAGACACCCCGCCATCTTGACTAACCTCCAATATAACCACTAGTTTTACTAAGCTCATACATTACCTCCCTCCATATTATATGGTACTATTATAGAACGATATGGAACGGTTGTCAAGGCGATGTTTTCTCGTCGCTGCGGTATCCAGATTAGTGCGTACATGCGGTCTATCTCACTCGCATCTCTGGTATAATATATATGGCTGGTAAAACAAGTTCTCCTGAGCAGTCTGTGGGTAAAATAACGTTTTGCACGACCCTAATTTAAAGGAGTTTCGGGATAAAAAGGGTTAGAGACATGAATGAGGATGACGGAGAAGAGCTGAGATGATTGTAGATGAGTTAAGCAGTTTCAGGGATAAACTCATGATATTCCTCCAATATCGGAGGAGAATCATAGATGGGCGTGAAAAATTGACAAAAGAAGAATGGGCGGAGCTTACATCAGTAGATGATGAAATTCGTATCAACGCGGGAAAATATGCTCCATTAGTTAAGGAATATACAGGTTTGGAGACAATCCGCACGAGCGCCGGCTTAGAAAATGTTTGGGACTGGGCTTTTAGCTTCGAACCAAACACCCTCGTGGTAAGTGCACTTGACAAATGTTACCAAGCGACAAGTAGAACCATTGGTAAGCTCAAAGATGATATTGCCAGGGGTATAAGAGATGAGCAAGGAAATTTAATAGAGAAGCCCTCCTTAAGAATTAGCTTAGAACCTCCTAAGGTCTTTGTTGCACACGGTGGAAAATCAGAAGCACGCGATAAATTGTGTCGATTTCTAACTGCTTTAAGTATTATACCTTTGGTTATCGAAGAGGAACCGAAAGAGGGGAGATCCGTAAACGAACAGGTAGAATTTTACTCAGAACAAGCAGACTGCGCAGTCATTCTAGGAACAGCAGATGATAACGAGCTAAAGGACGGGAAACTATATCCCAGAAGGAATGTTTATATTGAAATTGGCAGATTCCAAGAGAAATTCCCCAACAGGATAATATACCTTCTCGAAAAAGGAGCTTCTTTCCCTTCCAACATTAGTGAAAAGTTATATACTCGATTCACCCAAGAAAGTATGGACGAAGCCTTTATAGCAGTTGCAGCAGAGCTAAAGGCATTCGGTATATCAAGGGCACTGAAATTGAAGTAGAGGAGTTTGTGTAAATCTAAAGTATTAATTATTGAGTCGGGGCCGATAATAATCGGGCAGGCGGTGGTCGCTCAGTCATTTCACCTATGAAAAACGCATCAGACAATAGACATTTAACTCGGTATAGTGCCAAGGGTCGGATGTACCTAACTCGGAACACAGGCTAGCCCATAGCAACAAGCACTTGCCAAGCCCATCTATCCGTTGCTCATAAAGCACCTGCATTTTTCTCTCGTTCGTTTCATTGTTGATATCCATTCTCACCCTCCTTGAAGGAATGCATGCTTGCATTTGCTAGTAAGAATCATCGGGTAGGCTGCTAGACGGATAGCCTGTGTGTGCATTCAGGCGAGTCCTAGTGGACAGTTTATCGTGGATAGTTTGCGACTTTACAAAAGTCCTCACGCGAGGAGAGACAAGGGGGACTTTTTGGAAACTGCTGGGTCTCAGGTATGAACTGTCCACACTGTCCACTAGTAGCTCTCCTCCGGAATTTCGTCCAGGTTCACCGTAATCCTACCGTCCTTGAAGATAGCAGCCCTTCTTAGCCCCACGCCCTCATAGTAGAAGCCTCGCGCCGTCTGCCTCTTACTAACCATAGCACTCATCCTGCGGCCAAACACCACCTGGGAAGGTATCTTCCTTTCTCCCTTCATCCACTCCCTGAAGGCAATATATAGCTGCTGTGCTCGTACCTCTTGGTCTTCTCCCTGGACACAGCACTCCTCAAGGAAGTTCATGATGGGGTCGCTCTCTTTCATGTATCCACCCGTGGCTTGCCTGATGCACTCGGGTACAGGTGCAAGCCCTCTTTTCTGCCACTCCAGACAACCCTGCACCAACCAGGCCAGGATACCTGGAGCCTCTGCCCGCAGCTTTTCGCCTAACCTATTGTCGGCCTTCTCTTTAATGAAGGTCTTGGTGAAGGGGATCAGCCGCACCCTTCGCCAAGTGGCTATGGTATCATCATTTATCTCGGGTTTGTGGTTTACGAACAGCCATATCTTCAGTTGAGGGACAAAGGTCTCAAACTCCTTATAGAGATACCTGGCAGTCATAGGATCTTCGCCGCTTAGTGCCTTGATACGCTGTATATTCAACCTTGTTCCAGCGTTTGTCTCTGATGAGGTTACGAACCGCTTCAGTTCTACCGCAGCCAGGTCGTTGGTTGATGATGGTGCTGGTAGACTGAAGGTGGAAAACGGTGAGCTATAAGCGTAATCACTCAGTGCGGTGAGAATAGCGTTGCAGAAGCGACTCTTACCGTTTGCCCCCTCACCGTACCCCATCATGAATATGTGTTCCGTAGTATCTCCGCTTATGGTGTAGCCAAGCACACGCCAGAGCCAGTCTACTAGTTCAGTATTATCATCGAATATCTCTTCTAAGAACTGGTCCCACCTCGGGCACTTAGCGCTTGGATTGAAATCAAAGCCGACGCTCATCGTGATCATGTCTTCGGGCTTGCCCGGGCGTAGCTTTCCCGTCCTTAAGTCGATAACCCCGTTCTCTGCTCCAAGAAGCATCGTCTGTCTATCCCAGTCGACACCTTCATCAGCAAAGGGTTTTATCCTTTTAGCAAGAGATAGGCAGGCATCAACCTTTACCCTGTTCTCTGAAGTTATTGCCCAGTTCGTAACTCGCTTTTTTAAGTACAGATCTCCTAGTGCCGCTGCTCTTACCAACCTGGTACGAGCAGCTTCTATCGCTAACCGTGAAACCACACCATCCTTATCAGATCGCCAGTAATGCCCACTCCACATTATCCATCTTCCCCTTTTATGATCATACCGAAGTTCATCACCGTGTAACTCGGCTAGATACTCGGCGTTGGTGGCGTCCGTGAGGCGTATATCCTTAGCGGGCTCATAGTTACACACACTCTTGACTATGTTTCGAACTTCCTTGACGTTAAGTGGCGGTTGGCACCGTTCCTTATTCTCCACCATGAGGGCGCTCTCTATTGCCTCCGCAGTCATGCCTCTACACCTCATAGAACCCGCGAGACTGGTTAAGGTACTGTTTCTCTCCCCCTCTGCTATGGTGGTCTTGTCGACCGTTGAAGTAGGCTTATTGGGTGGGGGCTTGGCTTGATTCATAGCGTCCAGTATTGCCTTTGGCATCCTCTCCCAGGGATATAGTGCTTCCAGAGTCGGCAATATCTTGACGGAGTATCTACCGTCGATTACCGGATTCTTTCCGACTACGTTAACGAATCCACCATCACCCCTGATGTCTATGTGTGGTAATATGCCAGCGCAGGTCTTCACTCTATGAGCTGGGTAACAGAAATAATAATGACCACCGCCGCGTGGTGTTTTGACGTGAAGTTCAAGCCCATCCATTATAGATGGATCCGCTCCTGGGTCTACATCGACCACCACTCTCTTCGAACCTCCGCCGGTGACCATACCCCAGAGGCCATGCCACCTTTCGAGCCATTCCTTGAACGTGATGCTATCAACTTGCTTGTTCTGATATCTTCTCCACTGCACCTGTGGAGACTTTCCTTTCTCACCACCACCGGATGGAATCATGGAGCAGCCATCCGAGTATAACTTTCGGACGATAACCCTTAATGCCATTGCTGCACCTCCCTGGCCTGCCGCTCCTCCTGCTGCCGGTGAAGCTTGCGCCGGAAGTCTGCTCGGCATGCTGGGCATTTCTTCGGTTGTGATAGGTCGTTATCGTAGTAAAACCTCTGTTCGTCTGCTGACCAACTGAAAGTTTCACCACACAACTTGCATCTGATCTCAACATCCATGAATTGCATTTCATTTCCTCCTATTGTTCCTAGTATTTCCTACGTGTTAGCTGGTTCGCCGTTGACCATCGCCATGAGGCGTGCTCTTGGTATGCGGACCAACCGACCAAATCTTATGGTAGGCAATTTGCCCTGCTTGATCATCTGCCAAGCCAAGTATTCACTAATACCCAACATCCCAGCAGCTTGACCGACTGTCAGGGTTAGCGGCACTTCCCCGTCTTGATTTGACCTGTATCTTGTCATTTGTCACCTCCTTTATTTTCAGTATTACATACGGTTCTGCATCGATATAATACATTGATACGATTGCGTCTAATTTTCTGCATAAATTTTCTTAACCCCTGCCTACTTTCCATACTTCAATCATTACATAGGACTTGCGGTTGATATAATAGTTTTCCTGTCCACCACCTTATTGCCCCTTTCGGTTCGTCACAGGTATTTACAAATTATTTCCGTGTGCGCAAAAATTTTCCCAGGCGTGGGGCCTGCCCAACAGGGCAGGCAGCCCAAGGAGAGAATTAACATGAAGGGTAATATCCGCAAGCGGGGACACAATCAGGGCTGGCAGATCACGATCTGGACCGGCCGGAAACCGGATGGCAAGCCCCTCCGCTATTATGAGACTGTCCGTGGTTCCAAGGCTGATGCCCAGAGACGGCTCCGAGAGTTAATGACTGGCATGGACAAGGGCACCCTCCCGACGAATGGGAAACTCACTCTGGGAGGTCTTCTCGCCGAATGGCTATCGTGCTACTGTAAAACCAGCTGCTCACAGAGGACGCAGGACAGCTACCAGTCCATTGTGAAAAATCATCTCACCCCAATAGGTTATATCAAGCTGAAGGACCTGCGTCACCAGGTTATTCAAGCTCATTACGGCAAGTTATGCGAGAACCTGTCGAGTCAAACGGTATTGCATATTCATCGAGTTTTGAGCCAAGCACTAAGGTGGGGAGTCGAGCAAGACTATCTTAGCGTAAACCCAGCAGAGAGAGTGAAGCCACCTCCACTGAGGCGAAGAGCGATGAGTACGCTGTCGGCGATGGAGGTCAGGACTCTGATAGGCGTCGCTCAGGATAGCTATTACTTCCCCGTCATCCTAGCAGGAATTGGTACTGGCCTCCGCCGTAATGAGTTGCTGGCGTTGCGTTGGAGAGATGTCGATTTGGATGCGCTTTGCCTGTCGGTGAACCAGACACTATATAAAGGCAATGGCCGGGTTGAATTTAAAGAGCCGAAAACGAGATACAGCCGCAGGCGGGTGAGCTTGCCACCAAAGTTGGGTCTCTACCTGAGACAATATCGAGAGGAGAGACTCATTCTGTATCGGCAGCTTGGGACAGAACTAGGCCTTGATGACCTGGTTTTCACCAATGCAGATGGAAAGCCAATTGACCCTAGCGTTCTTAGCCATAATTTTGGTAGAATAGTTAAGAAGGCTGGGCTGAACGCCAGATTTCATGATTTGCGACACAGCTATGCCAGCCTGTTGCTGGCTGCTGGGGTTCATCCCAAAATAGTTAGTGAGGCTTTGGGACATAGTACGGTGGGCATCACTCTAGATTTATACAGTCACGTTGTCCCAGGCCTTCAGGAGGCGGCGGTTAGGAAACTGGATGCCGTGTTGCCTGAAGCTGCCGAGCGGCGCGGGAGCGTCGCGGTGGGCAGGTTGGAAGCAAGCCCAGCTACGGTGCGCCTATAGCTCAGCGGACAAGAGCACCGGTCTTCGGAACCGGGGGTCGTGGGTTCAAATCCCTCTAGGCGCGCTATCATAGCGCAGGTCTATCCTGTACTCCCATAGGAAATTCACTTCACTCTTTTATACATTACAAAATCTTCGATTTGTCTGGATGGATTTCACAAGAACCCAGGAGATGCCAGGGGAATAGATATGGCGCCCATGGGGAAACGAAGCTTTCTCAGGGGCAACTACCTAGGAGAAAGGTGTTGATAATGTAGTAAGGGCGTTGTAAGATGGATGACAAAGAAAGCGGAGAGGAGGAAACAAAAATGTTACGAGACTTCAAAGCATT
>Ga0307377_10003421_pt1 | contig 17915 bp, 26 predicted proteins | sample TR3MG_FD_202535 | JGI IMG/M metagenome (GOLD analysis project Ga0307377, IMG submission 202535) | Soil microbial communities from Risofladan, Vaasa, Finland - TR-3 | ecosystem: Environmental > Terrestrial > Soil > Coastal area > Acid sulfate soil | place: Finland: Risofladan, Vaasa | collected... | reverse complement strand
GTATCATTATACCAATTAATTGATAAATCAATGATATATTTATCTTCAAATGATTGAAATGAATTTATTCCAAATGTTTGTTCAACTGATGGTGATCCTAATGTTAAAAACCTGCCTAATGCACACCCATTTTCATCTTTTATTGAAAATTTTGAAATATGCTGAACATCTGTATCTATATCAATCCAGTTCTTAAATTTGGCAATATTGGAATTATAATCTTCAACAGAAAATTTCCAGTTATCAATCCATGATTCCTTATTCCCAAAATCCTGATGCATGGTGATCTTCTTTGCAGGATCTTGAAAGAATAATCCACCACCTTCAACATCTGAAATATTTGTTAATGCGCCTGTTCTGCTTAATAGCTGATCAGGTGTTTTTGTGATATGATCCTTATCAACATAACCTGAAAAATATCTTCCATCAATTTCATTATTGATAAGATCAAAAGGTCTGTAAATATCTAATATTCCATCTTTCTGCTTTATTATAGCATTATAACTCTTTAGAATAATTTCCAATACTTCATAACAATACATTCCTGCAAATAGATCCCTATCAAGATAAGCCTGATCCAATGGTGAATCATCAATATCTGAATCCATCCCAACATCATAAATATTTATAAACTCATTAAAATCAAGAATCCATATCTTCCCTAAAATATCAAATATTATTTTTGACTGCTCATATCTTCCATTGTAAAGTGTTCCTAAAGCATCATATTTAATGGTTTTCAGCAATCCTAAACAATCAGATGCTGTTATTGTAACAGGATAAGAAATCCCATCATAAGGTTCTTTATATCCTGATGAACTTATAAAACCCTTCCAATAAATATCCGAATCATAATAAATATGAACCTTATATTTCAGGCTTTTATAGTCAGCAAATTTCAACCATTGGAAATTGGAATCAGAATAAATGGTAAATGAAGCAATTGATCCTTTTATTGGTTCTTTAATGATATGATCTGATGATGATAAGTTTTCAATTATCAATGGATCGCCTGAAGCCTGGATTGATGTTATATCGCCCTGTTCTGATATATATTCAAGAATATCAATCTTCCAATTCAATGCAAGAATATCAGTCCATTCAATCCTGTTTGTAATAAACCAATCCATCTTTTAAGTGTTATCATTTAGAATTTCAGCATACCTAACAGCAGAAAAATAGATATTAGATCCAAGTAATTTCCCATCAATTTCAACTTTTATTTTTTGAGTACCAAAGGAATTTAATTTTGATAATGGAATAACCGCTTCAGGTTCTTTTCCTTCACCAATCATTGCCAATGTTGGTTTTGTAACAATTCCACCATCTGCAAGTCCTAAAAACTTTTTAAATGAACCTACTTTATATAAATCTTTTGCAATGAATACTTCAGGAAATAATAATTTCAAAATACCAAAAACAGCAGCTTTTGCAACAAGCTGTGCAAGTAATAATTTTATTGAATCCATCATTGCCTTAATCATTCCCTTGAATCCACCACCAACATTGATAAACATCTGTTCAAAGGTGTTCTGTAAAGTTGCAACCATTGAAGCCTGTTTTGATAATGAATCTGTTGTTTCATCAACAGTTGTTTTTATATTCCCTTTTTGAATACCTGCCAGATCAGGCATATTACCAAAGGAAGGAATTGTAAAACCTGTTGATGGTTGATTAATAATAACCGATTCTTTATATTTTTTATCAAGTGTTGCTAATTGTTTAACAAGCCTTACAAGTTCCTGATCACCTGCTGCAATCTTTGCCTGTACTTTTCCAAGTCCTTCAATATATGCATTAAACTGACCAGGCTTTGACATTTCATCACGAAGCATCTTAAAATCTTCAATAGTATATAATGCCATTTTTGCAATATGCAATTCAGCTTTTTTGGATTCATTAAATGCTGCACCACCTAATCTTTTTAAATACTCTAATCCTTCTATTTGTTTTTCTAATCCCTGAATGTAAACAGGATCTAATAACATTCTTTGATTCTGTGCAATTAAAGGAAGTTGTGTTATTAAATAATCAAAATACGATTCAGATTGATCAGATAATTTGGAATAGTAATTTTCATCAATTTTGGATCTCTCTTTTAGTTGCTGTACTTCCAAAGCTGTTATTTGCTTCTGATAATAAATGGCTTCCTGAAGTGCTGATTTTGCTCTACCTGGATCTATATCCATAAATTCAGCATATTCCAAACGTGCAGCCTGAAGTTTGCGTTCAAATTGACCTAATGTGATGGAATCACCAACAATGTAATCTTCCAAAGCATCCATTGCAACACCCATTTCCCTTGCTGCTGCTGCTGCTGTTTTGATATTGGTGATCAGTTGATCCCATTTACCTAAAGAAATGGAACGGTTTAATCCAAAAACAGCACCTGTTGCATAATCAGTTGCTTCCCTGAACCTGTCATTTCCAATTTCAGTTGATTTTAGAATCTTGACAAAAACACCTAATGCTTCTTTAACAACTAAAAGTGCTGCACCAACTTTTGCAATTGACATTGAAACCTGTTTAAAACTCTGTTCAGCTTCTTTTGCATTTCGCTGTGCATTCTTCTTTAGTTCATCTGTTGCTTTTTTAGCATCATTGGCTGCTGATTTATATCCCTTTGCAGATCCTGTAATTTCAACACCAACTGAAACACCACGTTTTGTTGCCATTATTTATTTGTTTTAGAATGTTTTTCCCATTCAAATTTGAATAACTTTGAAGGTTTATCAATCTCTTTTGATCCCTTGAATGTAACATAATTATAATAACAAATTGTCCTTGTTTGTTCCCATGTTCGCCTGTTTATTATATCATCATATTCATCCATTGTTTCAATGATTGCAATCATTTCATCCTGACTCATTTCATCAAGAAAATAAACTGGATCAATACCTATCCTTCCAACACAAAAACCATATACCTTTGAAATATTAACAGGTGATCCGTTTATTTTTTTTTTGTCGGATCTGCTTTTTTGCTCCAAAGTGCATTGGTGAACTGAATCATTGTTTCAGAATAATAATCATCAACAAGATCCAGAAACTGATCAAAAGAATAGTTAAAATCCTTACCTGCTGCTTTTGCACCTGCTTTTGCTGTACAATAGAAGAAGGTTAATTGTTTTTCTGTTAACCGTTTTGGATCTTCATCAATCAATGCAATGGATTCACCAATTATTGATTCATAGTCAATGATGGATCTGTTGGTGAATTTAACATGAAAAGTTGTTTCACCAATTTTGAAGCTGTTCAGCTTTGTTAGTTCCATTTTTACAATGCTTCAGGTTCTGTTATTGTGACTGATCCTGTTGCTTCTGCTGAATCATCATCAGTAACAACAACTGTATAAGTACCTGGTGGAAGATCTGCAACTGATTGTGTTGTTGATCCTGCAATATCATCCCACAAGAAGGTATAAGGTGCTGTTCCACCTTTAGGAAAACAAGCAACAAAACCATCATCAGCAGCATTTACAGAACTGTTAGTTCCCAATACACCAACCCTTAATGCTGATTCACCAGACCATGTAAATCCATCATAGTGTTGAAATGAAGCTGAATATGATGCATTATCCTGATCAGTTGCATTAATATCCATTGATGAAATGATAAAATCACCTTCAGCATAAAATTTTGTTTCATCAGGTGAACCTGCAACATCTTCTGCAAAATGCAGATGAACAGGAAGCCTATCAAGATAAGCTGTCATAATAGAAGCTAAATCTGTATAAACAACCAAAGCATCAGAAGATGCAGAAATATCCAACCTTCCAACTGCTGAAGTATTAAATTTTCCTGTGTCTTTGTTGCTTGTTGCCCTTGTTGCCATTGCCATTGTTAAAGTGTGCGAAGTTGCATTTGCAACCTTCACACCATCAATGTACATAAAGATGTCTGATCCATTAATTACTACTGCCATTTTTTTAAGTGTTAATTATTAATAATAAAAATTTCAAAACTTAATTTATTTCCAAAAACCCCATCCAAATATCCTTCTGATTGTCCTGTAACAATTATCCTTTGTGTATCTTCACCATGTTCCAGTTCCAAAGAATCCCTGACTGCTGAAACAATATTCTGAAGATCTGAATAATTATCTGTAAAACTTGATATTGAAAATTTAACCATATCACCAACCAAACCATCTTTTGTGTATTCAGGATTAATGGAATCTATTGTATAAACAATCAAAGGAAGATTAGTATTCTCATTTGCAATATATGGAAATATATTATCAGGATCAACTAAATCTGTAAGATCCGAATTTGCCTGTAAAAGTTCAACTATCAATTCACCTGGTTTAATCATCTCTTTGCTTTTTTATTTAATCTTTGAATAACCCTGTCAATTTCTGAATACCATTCTTCCGCAATCTTATCATAAACTTTTTCTTCAGTTGCATTATAAGCATTTTCAAACCAATGAACAGCATTGATTCTTCCTGTTCTTTGCTGATCACCTGCTTTTGTCCTGTAATATCCAATAACATTCCCCTTTGATTTTATTGGATGGATTGAGTTTTTAACTGCTTTAAATGTTCTGTCAACTGTTCCATTCTCTGTAAAATGACCATGCCAACCTTTTGAATCTGTTTTTCCTGCAAGCCTTGCACCAACTAAAATTGATATGTCATTAGGATTCTCAATTGCTCCTATTGATCTGTATAAATTACCCCTTGCAACTGGAACAGTTGATTGTGCAGCCTGGATCAATGGCTTTGCTGCTTTCCGATATGCAGAAGTAAATATTTTTTTCTGATCAAATGCAGAAAGATCCCTGAAAAAGTTATCAAGAATTTGATATTGTGATATATCAATATTACCTTCCATTATTCCAATTCAATTAATTCATTTTCTGATGCTCTTTGATAAAGACTTACAATGGCTGATCCTGCAAGTGCTGTATTTATAAATTCCAATACCTGTGCATTTGTTTGTGCAGTAAAGTTTTCATTGAATGTGATTGTTTTGGGTACTCCATCAACATTTAATGTCATTTCTTTATTTACAGAAGAACAATCACCAAGTCTAACGCCCATTTTTACATTTGCATTATAAGACCATTCACCAACTTCCAATCTTCCAATTGCATAATTATCTTCATAGTCACAAATTGATGAAGTCAATGCTGTTGCACCTGTTCCTGCAACACTATCAATTGAACCTGCTGTTGTTGATATGATTTTCAATGATCCACCATTTATTGCAATATTATTAAAAGATGAATTATTATCATATTTACTAATTATCGCATCATTAAGAATATATAAATTCGTTGCTGTTGGTTCATAGTATTCAGCCATATAAGTTATATTGCCATTATTTGAACCTTTGTATATATTAACTAAATTATTTAATCTTGATGTTAAGCTATCTATACGAACACCAACGCCATTTAATGCATTTATTGTACAATTAAACAGAGTTAGTTTTGCTATCTTTGAGAAACTGACGTTTGTATGCCATGCTACTACATTTATACCTTTTAATGTGCAATCTTTTAACACCATTTCTTCGCCTGTTCTTGTGCCTGTACCAAATGGTGTTCCGCCAGTACCCTCTGAATGTCCTAAATGACTTAATTCAGTATTAAATAATTCCTGTTTTCTATTAGCCCCTGAAGCATCATCAATGTGAACACAGTACCTTAAATTATATGCACTTATAAAAAAGTCTCTCATCCCTGCGTAAGCCTTAACCGCACATGGTTCGTAATATGTCTTTTGGTCAGAAGTAGATCCATCAGGAATAGAACAAACCAATCTTTTATTATTACCATTTATGTAAGTAAAATCCTTCATAGCAAAATACCAATGATAGCTACCATAGGTTTCTGCATATTCAACAAGTTCAGTTAGGGTAACATCATCATAGATAGTTAGTTTATATCTATTAAGATAATTTGCGTCGGTTATCCCTGCCAGTGCCAACGGAATTGTCTCATAGTCTTTCCCTGATCCAACAAACACCTCGTTTTCAATATTATCATAAAACTTTTCTCCATAATCTAAATAGGTAATCATTTTACAATAATCATCGTTTGATAATACATCATTGCAGATAATTATATTTCCACCAGGGTAATTAAAAATACTTTTATTATATCCTTCAAAATTTTCATAAGGTCTTATTCTCACAGTCATTGCATTACCTGAAGAATGATAAAATATATTACTTGTATCAATAGCAGCCATTTCAACACTTGCTGGCATTATTACTGCAACATTCCCCGCATCTGTTGAAAAAACAATATCATCTACATAAAATGTCCTTGTCCCTGAATCTAAATAAATAGCCAAGTAAGCATCTGGTCCAGCACCAGTAACAACAAAACTGCCTGATGTTTCTCTCCATTGACCCGTAAATATTGTAACATTCCCCTGCGGTATTTCATATCCTGAACTGTCACCTTTTCGTATAACAAATTTTGGAGTCCCAGTTCCACCACCATCAGCAAACCAAAAACTAAAGGTAATCGTCTCGCCTACTTTAGTAGGAAATACTTTGGTTTTAATCCCAGTTTGTCCAACACTATTAAGTATTATTTTTCTTGAATATGTCCCTGAATGTTTATATGCAGCACTCCTTTCATTTGTTGTTGGGGCAGTACCTAAATTATCGAAAGGATTGAAGTCATATTCCATCGTAGGATTAGTGATAAGATTATCCGTTAACGTAGCATTATCACCAACACTATTAACTAATTCAGATCCTTCTGTTGTTCCATCAGAAATAAATAAACTGATTGTTTTTAAATAACTTTCAAAAGAATATTCAACAACTTCAACAGATGTATAAACAGAATAATCATGGTATTTAAAAGCCCTGATTCTATAAAAATATTTATTCCCATCTTCAATATTATTATCAATAAAGGATTCAACACCTGGAATTGTTCTATTAATCTGTTCAAAGTTATTTCCATCAATGGATCTTTCAATTGCAATAGCATTATCATCATCATTATTAATCCATGTTAAATCAATATGATCAAAATCAAGTGCTGCCAAAAAATCTGTTGGTGGATCAATTAAAATTTCTGATAATCCATCTGATAATTTTATTAATGTCATCCTTAAAGCAACCTTTCTTCCTATCACTTCAGGAACGCCATCAATTTCAAATAGATCATTTTCGCCATCAATCTGAACCCTCATTGTTTCAACAATATCAGATCTGTATCTAACAGTTAAAATCATTGATTTTGTGTATTGCCTTTCATCATTGGTAATTGTTTTTGATCCACCTGAATATCTTATTTCCCCCCTTGTGGTGATTGTGGCAATTGGATAAGTATCAATGGAAGATCCATAATCATCCCTTGAAATAACTTTTGCGTAAAATTTAACCCTGCTTATAAGATTACCTGCTTTCACGATATTATCCAATTTTTAAAAGGTGCAATAAGAAATTTAAATGCTAAAGGAATTTCTGTAACTGAAACACCAATTGAAACAGGTTCACGAATCAAATAAAAGTGACCAACCAATAAGAACATCCCATGAAGTAACCTCAAAGGAATCATATCAGCTTCATCTTCTAAATCTGCTAAATCTGTTTCAATCTCTATTGCAACAGCATTTTCAACCATATCCATCAATGAAGATATATAATCATCATCATCATCAAAATCAACATTAAGATGTGCCTTTATATCTTCCAATACTAAATAAGTTGCCATAATTTTAAAATTTATGCATCAGTTGTTGCTGAATCTTTTTCATAATCAGACCACTTTTGATGCTTCCTGTATCGGATGCGATAAAAATATTCAGTTGCTGGTGTTAATCCTGTATCTGTGAATGTTTCAACAGCAGGATGAACTTCTGTTAATAATTGATAATCACCATCAGTTAATGATCTTTCAATCTGAATCTCTGAAGGATCTGTTGCTGCTTCAGTCCATGTTAATGTTATACTTACATCATCAACTTTTGTTGCAGTAAAATCACCACACAATTCAGGACGTACACCTGAAGATTGTGCTAATCCTGTTAAACCATAAATATTTCCCATTTTCTTTTTTATAAAAGGATGCAGGTTTAACCCTGCACCCCTGATTAAATTAATTAACTTGCTTTGATAGCAGATGATTTGAATGAATAAGCATATTCATCAAGTGTTGCACCTGCACCTGTAACACCCCTTAATCCTTTTGCATCAAAATATGCATTGATGACAATCTGAACCTGGTTTGTTTTTGCCATTGTATAAGGATCAACTGTGATGTCATAACCGCCCCATTGACCGATAACAAGATCAGCCCAATTACCAAACACCAACAGATCATCTGTTCCTGCTGTTCCTGCTGCTGCTGAAGCTGAATTGGTAATAAAACAAGGATAACCAAGAACCTTCCCATCCTTATCATAAAGAAAATCAGATCCTGCACCATTTTGTGCGATCCCTCTTAATACACCCCTTCCTGTTGCGTTGGTGATCCATCCAATTTTTCCCTGAAGTGCATTTGCAAGATCAATACCTGCAATAACTGCATTAAGAAGTGCCCATGTTGGAACAAATCCTGCTTCCTGTGCGCCTGTTGTGATTTTATAACCCATTCCAGAAGGAACAGAAGAAGATCCAATTGCAACACCTAATATTGTTGATTGCAGTTTCAAGGCTGTTGCAAGTGCAATATTATCAAGAAGCAACCGTTCTGCACCAACACCATCCTGTGCTAAAAATGTTTTTGAAACATTAACATAAGCTGTTAACCTGTTTGGTGAAAGTTCAACTTCAGTAAATGCTCCACCACCATCAGCAGCAGCTTCAACTTCAGTTTTCCATGCAACTGTTGTTCCTGCATAACCTGGTATTGAAACATTCCCGACAAGATTAGGCATATAAGTTGCACCTGCTGCAAATAAAACCATGTTGTCTGTTAAAGGTGGCATGATTGCCTTTTTATCTTCCTGAACAATTTCCTGTCCTGCTGTTGCTGTTCCTGCAAGAATATCAGCACGTTTTTCATTTTTTTCTGTTGCAGGAATAAACAGATCACCATAAGTTGATAGTCCTGCCTTTAGAAATGATTCTTTCCCAACTGAAAATAATTCCCTTGCAGAACGTGGCATTTCACGCATCTCAACCTTTGAACGGATTGCCTGGATAAGACTGAACGGTTCTTTTGGTTTTATGATATTAAATCCCTGTATTGCAGATCCAGTTTGTTTTCTGTTTTCTGATTCCATCCGAAGGTCAAGATCTTTGATCTTTTTCAGGTTAGCTTCAATATCTGCTGTTTCTTCATCAGTCATTGCCCTGCTTTCTGTTTCAACCAATGAAAAGATTTCATCATTCTTTTCAATTATTAATGCTTTCGCATCCTTTATTTCAAGAACTGTCATTGCCATTGCAGTTATAATGCCTGATTCAAATAATGATCCATTTGTAATAATAAGACTAATAAAAGCCATTATCACAAATACAAATAATGTGGAAGGATTAAAAAATCCTTTAATAAAGTTTTTCATAATTTTCTATTTTTAAATTTAATAATATTGTGTTCCCTCTTTAGATTGATTTCCCTTTCAGACCTTGTAACCTTTGCACCTGAATCTGTTATAGCAGCATCTGAAGTTTTTGCTTCAGAAGTGTTAACATCATCTTCTTCAATGATCTCAATTCCTGATTGAATAAATTCATCCAAAGATCTGATTGCAACTGATGTGTCCTGATATGCTTCCCGATAAACAGGTGACATATCAAAAACCTTTTCAAAATCAATGATAGTTCTTAAAACTGAACCATCAGATCTTTTAATCCATTTATCATTTTTTACTGCAAAGGAAAAGGATGATTTTTTTATATCGCCTCTTTTGATCCCTTCCAATAATTCATTTCCTAAATCAAATAATGGTGCATCAAAACGATATTTCACACCCTTATCTTCAATAGCTATATTCAAAGAACCTTTTCCAAATTCAGAACGTGCCAATACACCCCTGTTAATGTTATGGTTCATTAATGCAAATATATCATTCTTTTCAATTAAAGAAGATGCTGCTGATGGATCAATGATCTCTGTAAATCCACCAAGATTTTTTGATTCTTTATTGAATACGATTCCAAAACCTTCAACAGTCCTTGAATCTTCAATATTTCTAACTTCAGCTTCTTCAGCTTCAATTATCCTGACTTCCTTTTCCATTGTCTGATTGATTTATTGTTGTGTTCTTATCAACTGGTTTTTCCTTTGTTCCTATCTTATCAACTGAAACAAGATTGATCTGCACCATTGGCTTTTCAGCATTAGCATGGTTATATTTCGGATTTCCACATTCCTTCCTTACTTCATTGACATTATATCCACCTACCTGAAACATCTTTGAAACATAATTGGCTTTTGCATCTAAATTTGCCCTTAACAGTTCATTGATATTCAGATTAACTTTTGTTGTGGATCTCTGTGATGGACGGAATAATTTTCTGTTAACTTCAGATTCAATCTTTGAATCAAAAGGTGATATTGTATCTGTTAAATATCCAAGTTGAAATGATTCAATATTGGAATATGTAAGGTTATTATCATCAAATGCTTTTGAAGGTGAAACACCAAAGAACCTGCAAATATCAATAACATTAAATTTCCTTGTTTCCAACATTTGAGCATCTTTCGGATTAACAGTTACAGGTTTAAATTCCAAGCCTGATTCCATAACTGCAATACCGCCTGGTGTTCCATCAGTAACATCAAAAGCTGCTGCCCATGATGCTTTTAATGAATCTGCTTTTTCTTTAGTTAATTTCCCTTCTGTTGTTAATATCCCTGACATATTTGCGCCTGAAGTAAAAAACCCCTTAGCTGATGCTTCTGATGCACCTGATAGATTAAGAGAATTGACTGCATAACTCAATGTGCTTATTCCCATCATCCCATTGTATGAAAAATTAATAATATGAATAATATCTTCACCTTCAATTTTTCTTTCAAGACCTGGATAACCAACAATGTAATAAATTGATCCATCATCACGTTGATACATTTTGAAATTTTCATTTAATAGAATCAATTTTGTTGGTTCGCCAATTCCATCCCTGATGATCTCAATCAATCCATTCCCTTCCAAAAGAACTTTTGTAATACAGGTTTTCCAAAGTGAAAATTTACTCATGGAAGGATTTGGTTCATAATTCAAAAGCCTGTTATGTTTATGAAATTCATTAACTGACCATCCTTCAGATCCACTAAATTGCAAAATGTCAAAAGGCTGTGAAGCAATATCATTTGATATAACATCAACACACCTGTAAACAGCAGATAGTTGAAGTGCAGTTGTTATTGAAACAGGTGAATAAACAGAATTATATGGTAATCCCAAAGAATCAACATAATCAACAGTCAATGATCTTTTTTCTTTTTTCGGAAGCAAAAAGCTAAATGGATTCTTCATCTTTTTTCACTCTTTTTTTGGGTGTGTTGAAATATGGCTTCATTGAAATTATTGTTTCCTTTAACACATAATCCCAAACAAATTTTGAACATGGCTGTAAAAGTGATATGATAAAATCCTTTTCACCAAATTCATTGAAATGTTCCTGTAACTTTTTGTTTTCATGTTTTCCTGCTTTCAGAAGAATTAGATTCATCTTCCATTTTGAATCAATATCAACCGCTTTTAAAACCAATATCCTTTCAGGATCTGATTTAGATTTAACCTGATAAATACCTGCTAATTCCATAATTGAATTTTTTAATATATATTAGTTCCAACATATTCTGCATCCTGAATCTGTGCTGCAAGTGCCTGAAGTGCTGCAATAACCCCATCAATCTTTTTCTTTTCACTTCCTTTATTTGGCTTTTCATTACCTGCAAAATCTTTCTTAATTTCAACATTCCGTAAACAAAACCTGATAATCGGATTATCATCCAACACAACCTGATGTTTCAATATCAATCTTTCAAATTCCTTTGTGCAACCGTTGAAATTTCCAATTGTTTGTGTAAATGGCTCTAATGGTAACTTTTCATTTGTGCATTGAATTGCCCATTGTGTAGCATTATACCTATCATAAAAGATTTTATTTATGGTGAACTTTTCATCAGCATCCAAAAGATCCTTTGTTATATAATCATAATCAGTAACATTGCCTGATGTAGTTGTCAAATATTTGGCATTATGCCATTGTTTATAAAGTTCCCTATCAGGACGTTCTTTCAGGCTGTCATAAGGAAGGTAAAAATCAAAGAAGAAATAATACAAATCATCCTTAAAAAACAGGTAACTAACAGCAGTTAGATCCCTGTTAGATGAAAGATCCACCCCAACATAACAATCCATCCCTGCAAAATCATCCCTGTTGATCTTCTTTGTTGCTTTAATCACATAATCATCAGGAATCCAAACATTAGCAGAATCACACCAAAGATTTAGATTTTTTGTCTTAACACCCACTTCATCAGCAGGTGAATTGATTGCCTGGATGACCTGATTGCCAATAAATTCAGTTGCAATAGTGATATTCAGATTCGGATTTGACTTGATCCAATGCTTTTCATCCTGCCAATCATCATCATCATCCAGGCAATAAATAGCAGAAAATAATGAATCATCTTCTTTTATCCCTGCTGTTATCTCTGTTGCAACAGTCCGAAGTTCATAACATGGAAGGCTTTTATCAAATCCTGCTGTTGTGATGGTTATCAATAATGGATTTTTCCGCATCCCCTGACTGGACCTGATTACATCACGAACCCTTGAATTTGGTGCTGAATGATATTCATCAATAACACCCATTGAACTATTATAACCATCCAACTTATCTGAATCTGAAGCTAAAACTTTAATAAATGAATTTGTGGAAGGATAGATTATATCTGCTCTGAATCTTTTCAGGTATTTTTCAAAAGGATCAAAGCCTTTTGTGAATCCCCTAACTGTATCAAAACATCTTTTTGCCTGATCTTTGCTGTTTGCAGCTAATAAAACTTCTGCTGCTGCTTCACCATCAGCAATCAAATGATATAATCCAAGTGCAGCAACCAATGCTGTTTTTCCATTTTTCCTTGCAACTTCAATATAAGCTGTTTGGAATCTTCTTAATCCTGTTTTTTTCCAATAGAATCCGTAAATATTGGCAATAATAAACTGCTGCCATGCTTCTAAAACAAAAGGTTTTCCATCATGTTCACCTGTAAAATGATGAAGTGATTCACAAAATTCCAAAACATGATTGACTGCTTTAGGACGAAATTCAAGATCCTTCCGTTTAATATCCTTCTTAAAACGCTTAATTGCGTTTTTTATATGAATCCCTGATGGAATAACTTCTTTTAAAATGTCATCACAATATTTGTGATAAATTTCCATTATCTTATTTCTCTTGAATTGTTAATAAACTTTTCAACAGGTGAACTTTCTTCCAAAACAGGAAGTTCAGAATCTTTATTTGATTTTGGTGTTAAATTGAACTGGATCAATAGCTTTGTGATGCTAAATTGCGCATCAGTTGCAATCTTCAATGCAGGATGTGCTTTTGTAACTCGCATTTTTTGAAGAAAAACAGGTTCCATGCCTGGAAGAACCTGCTGAATTGCAGGATCTGACATTTCCTGAACAATGCCATCCCTTAAAAGAATATCCATTGCCTGAAAGTAAATGTGGTATGAATCTGCTAAAATTTGAAGTGCTGCTGAATAATTGCCTGATTTGGATTTATCCCTGCTTAAAAGCCTGATGATTTCATCCATCTGAATCTTTGCTTTAGGATGAACATAATCAGGAATAAGAAAATTGGCTTTCATTTGCAAAATTTTCCCCAAATGTATTTTTTATTATCTTTTATTCCTAATTAAGTTTTCAACAATTTTGTGACAATCTATACACAATGATTGAAGATTATCATAATTAAAGGCTAAAAATTGAACTTCTTCTTCTGTTTTTCCTGTTTGAAATGGAATAATATGATGGATTTCTTCTGTTGCATGAACTCTGTTATTTTCTAAACATCTTTCACACAAAGGATCATTTTTGAACTTTAAATTTCTGATCCTTCTCCATCTTTTATCCTGGTAAATGAATTGATATTTCTTCTTATTTACTGTTGGATCTCGCTGCTTTTTAAGTCCCAAATTTATTGAAGGCATTTCTTTTAACGTATTTCAACCAGTTGAATCTTTTTCTTATTGATATATATTCAGGATCATCTTCATGCTTATATGCTTCCTGTTCAAAGGATATATATATATAAGCATCCTTTTTATATCGAATCTTCTTGAATAACCATTCAAATAAATACCAAAGATAAAAGAAAATTATAAGCATTTCCTTTTGCTGCTCCCAATGGATCATTTCATGGTTAATTGTATCTGATGAAAATTGATCATCATCAATATATATTCCAACAGGACAAAGTGAAATTGCATAAACATCTTTAAATGTAAATGCTTTTAAAAACTTACCCATTTTTTTAATCTTCATTTCTTTATTTGTTTAAAATAGTGGAATCATATTCTTTAGCCCTTTTCCTTAATTCATTAAATTCAACTACTGGAATAGTAAAACCCTTAAATCTATAATCTACCTTTTTACCACTGATATATGTTGTTAAATCATAACAACTTTCAACAAATTCTTTTGCATTAAATATTTTAGTTATCTTGTCTTCCATTGCCATAGTTATTTAGTTATCTTTTCAGGTACGTTATCAACATCACCGTATTTATCGAGCAATGGTTCCACTTCATTATATAAGCTATATCCTTTTTCAAGAAGTACAACCGCATTATTAAGCTGTTCTTTAGCAAGCGGTAAAAGTCCCATTCCTAACTTAGCAACATTATCCAAGTTATAATTTGCATTTTGTAATGCTTCTAAAATTGTTACTGCCATGATTTTGGTTATTTAGTTATTTACTCTCTCTTATTACTTTTTATATTACGCTAAACCCTAATTATTGGGGGTTATCGTTATTTAAAAGATAATCCCTGTACCATTTTATTGCTTCTTTCCATACCGTTAAAGGCTGATATACAAAATGAAGATTGCTAAATGCCCTTTCTACTTCCTCATCACTCACCTCTCTCATCTTCGAGTTGTGGTACTGCTCTGCGTGAGTTTTGAAGGCACTTTCTAACATTCTAATCATCCACCTACAAGACGGGTTATCACCTTCATAATCTAATGTGAAGTACTGAACTCCAATAGAAAATTGAACTTTATAATGTCCGTTCTGTTTTATTACTTTCGTTTTAAGCATATCCTCTGCCTCTTGTGGCTCTTCCGTACTTTGGCTGTCTTTTACTACGGGTTTTGGCTCAACTTTCTTGAATGAAAATATATATTCCTCATCAGTAACATCATTAACTACTTTAGCCTCTATATGAGTTTTTAATCCAAGCATCATAAAAAGTTTAAGTGTATGTTTTGCTGTAAGTCTAATAAATGAATCAATAGTGTCTGCCTTATCTTTTTCTGAAATATCACTCAATAATGTCACTTCTTCCCTCTGCTCTATCTCTTTGTCAAGGGCGGTGAGATGTTCTTTGAATATATTTCTTATTGCAACAAACTCTTTAGATTCTTCTCCATGTTTTAGAATTGCAGATACAGAGAGTATTCTTACAAAATCTTCATAATGCTTTACTAATTCTTCCAGTTTCTCTATCTTCTTCTCTTGTAGTGTTTTCATAGGTCTGTTATTTACTGGTTATTTGTTATTTAAGTATTCATCAATATGTTTTATAGTATAGTGATCTATTCCGCCACAATCTTCATAGTAATCTTCCATCCATTTTATAATTTCCTCCCTCATCTGCGCTTTGTGGTATTGCTCCATAGCTTCAAAATGTTTTCTGATAATCTGATTAGCCTCCTTATAATGATAATTATGATATTCAAAGTTATAAGCATTTTTCTGAAGGTCATTAAATAAATCTGTTAGTGCAAACTCAATAATTCCTTTCTCAATCTCTGCCTCTTGTGGCTCTTCCTTTTTATAATAACAACTTGCATCACAATTACCTATTAATTCTCCACAATTTGAACATCTAAATTGCTCTTTGCTCTCTTGCTCTTGTGGGGGAGTGGCGAGAATCTTATCAAGCTTGCTTCTTAATATACCTGCAAAATCATGACTTAAATCAAGTGTAGAATATGGCTCTAATGGCGGCGCAACATTCGGACATTCTTCATCAAGCCAATTAATTAATCTATTTATCAGTTCTTCTTTAGTTGTCATAGTTTTTAGTTTATTGTGCGTTCTTCACCTGTTAAAGCAAAATATAAGTTCTGAAGTTGGTGAACGTATTTAATATTCTTTAAATCAACTCTATGATTAATCTCACATGGGTATATTATTCCAAACTCATACTCTTTATTTATTTTATGAACATAATAAATATCATCTTTCTCGTAATATTCATTTGGTTTGCACCCACAATCTTCAAACTTAAACTTCAATAACCATTCTTCTGTGAGGGGGATGGGACTATGATATTTATTAAACTCCTCATTCTTTTGTTGTACCCATGCAATATCCTGAACTTCAATAACAGTAAATTCATCAATATCTTCGGGTTGACCTCCATTATAAACAATATAATTCCCGATCCTTAACTCTGTTGCTTCCATATCTATTAGTTTGAAATCATTAATATTATATTTCTGTAACATCAATTCCGATTGATTTTAAAAGTTCATTTATCGTTTCAAAGGTTTGTGATTCAGAATCAAAATAGTATATAGTCTCTGATTTACCAAATGATCCATATTGTCCTTTTCTTTTTTTTGTTTTAGTTTCTTTATAAAACTTTCTTCCGTTTACAAGATTATCGGGAGCCACAATAGTTAATTCGTGTTTCATAAGGTGAGCAGTATCAAATGCCATATGGCAAATCATTTTACCTTCTATCTTCAAATCTTTAATTTCCATGTCATTTTAATTAGATAAAATTAATATTATTAGTTAAAAAAATATTCCACCCCTTTTTAAAGGATAAGATCCTGAACATTTAACAATCAGATAATGATCAATCTTCCTGTGAAGATCTTCACATAAATATAAACATTCAAAATAAATAAAAGCCTGATTCAATCTAAATTCAAAAAAAACAGGACTTCTATCATAAGAATCCAAAACATAATATTCATCAATCTTAATTACATTTTCATCCTTTAATTCAAAAAATAAATCAAATGGCATTGATAAATAATGCTTGTATCTTTTAGGTCTGTATCTTCCATTCTGAAGTGTTTCAGTAATAAAAGATTTATCTGCTTTTTGCTTTTCAGCAATAATCAAATCATTAAGAAAATCTTTCATAATTTTGTTTTTTTTATTTCAAAAGATTTAATAACTGCTATGCAAATTAATAATTTTGCCCATTTTTCTTCATCATCTTTAGATTCTTTGAAGGCTTTCTGCATCTTAAATTCAATACTTTCAGGAACATCACCAATAAAAGCATTAACTTTAAAATGATCCCAAGCCTGTTCAGGTGTTTTCATATATTCAGGATCTAATTTTTTCATGTCTTTACATCTTTCATCAATTCTTTCATTTCTGCCTGGTAACCTATCTGCATTAACTTTGCAGCTAATTCAGCTTTAGTAATTTTAATCCCCTGCATCTTATAATCAAGTTGCATTGATTCAACTTTTAACCAAAATTCAGGATCTTGAAATACAACAATCCCTGATTTTAATTTTTCAATTTTTTCCATAATTTTTTTATTTTTAAAATTAATCTAATCCAAAATCCAAACTGTTTCAACTTTTTCAAAATCAGCTTTTATTTTTTTATGCTTCTTCTTTAACTGAAGCCAATGATGCTTTTTTCTGATGTGCATCTTGTTTTTTTTCATGTTTTTATATGCCATAACTGTAAATATTTTTTACACTAACTGTTAAATTCTTTTACACTTCAAAACTCTGATTTTTCATTTTTGCCTTGCGTGGAAAGACGAT
>Ga0307377_10003419_pt1 | contig 17919 bp, 32 predicted proteins | sample TR3MG_FD_202535 | JGI IMG/M metagenome (GOLD analysis project Ga0307377, IMG submission 202535) | Soil microbial communities from Risofladan, Vaasa, Finland - TR-3 | ecosystem: Environmental > Terrestrial > Soil > Coastal area > Acid sulfate soil | place: Finland: Risofladan, Vaasa | collected... | reverse complement strand
TTCTATTTAATTCCTTCCAGGTACTGTCAAGACGGCCATGTCCAGATGACGTTGTGAGTGGTGGGTATTTCTCCTCTTGATTCCAGGATACGGCATCGTCTTGCTACCTCCTCGGCACTTTTCTTAGCCTTGGCGGAGTATGCCCAGGGACTGTCATAGTGCTCGACTCTTTTACCCTTCCATAGCACATAGCCTACATGGTCCCGGGTTAGGTGCTCGATACCGTGAAACCAGGGCTTTTTATAGCCGGCCTGGACATTAGTATAGAGTTCCTCAAAGGCTTTCACGCCTTCTTCATTGAGGAAGCCATTGACTGCCATCTCCAGCAACTTGAGATGCCGGGGATCCAGGTCATCACCATCGTTTGTTTTCTGTAATATCGCACAAGCCTTTTCACACGTTTCATGTAACATAACTTTCCTCTCCTTTCATGGTATATTACTAGCTAATAAAGGGGGGTGCTGGAGCTCGTCTGCCCCAGCACCCCGGGTTGCCTCAGGATTACGTGGTTAGCTTTTCCGCTTCCTCTTCCGCTTTGCCGGTGTCTCGGTCGGTGCTGCCGCTACTGGCTCGGGCTCCGCCTCTGCTTCAACAGCTTCCTCTTCGAGAGAGGGTTCCAGTTTCTCTTCTGGTTCGACTTCCGGATTCTCCTCAATCGTCTCGGGTTCCGGCTCCGCCTCTTCCGCAACTGTCGGCTTCTCATCGTCCCATTCTACAAACATGGGCATGATAATGACACGCGGCGAATTCTGGTATTGGAAGGCTACCGGGCCCGTCTTATCGTATTGTGATACGGTGACGATACCCTGCTTGCCGGAAAGGTAATCGAGAAGGTACGTGTAGTCAAGTGCCGTCCTGCCGGGCTCGCCCTGAGTATTCAGGGTGTCAATGGTGGCACTGATTTCCTGGTCCTCTCCTGTGGCGGAAACGGTAAGGTTGCCATCAGCGAAAACCAAGCGGACAATGTTTTTGCCGTCTTTGGCGATGGCCCGGACTCGTTTTACGGCTGCTTCCAGTTGTGGGGCAAAGACCTGGCTCTGCAGTATAGGTTCACCTTTCGGAATGAGCTTGAGGAAATCAGGGGGGCTGCCTTGAACCAGGTTGATGACAACGGATGCCGTCCGGCCGAGGTCTAGTCTGACCTTGTTTTCACCGGCGAGAGCCATGTGGAGCTGCCGCTTGGCGGTAATTATCGGTATCAGGGAATCGGCAGATGAGGGGGGTGTCCGGGGCGTTTTGGAGAAGACATGCCCCAGGATCCTAACGGCATGAGCCGGCAATATGATTTTCTCATCAAGTGGGAAGGAAAGCCCCAGCACCTGGTGGCTCATTCTGTAACCGTCTCCTGCAGCCACCTCAATGGGACTCCCCAACACCAGGGTTACACCACAAAGCACGGGCCGGCTCTCCTCAGTAGCACCATAGGGTAAGGCAGCCAGCAGCGCCGCTATCAGGGTGTCGCCATCAATCGTCTCCTCGGCCTTGGTTGGCACTTCCGGCAGTACCGGGAAGTCCTGGACGGCCTCGGTGGGGTAGCTGGCGGTGCCGCCTGACCATGCCAGGGAAACCTTCTTATTCTGAGCCTCAATCCTGATCATCTCATTGCCGGGTACGTACTTTAGCATTTCGGCAATAGAGGCGAAAGGGAGTAGCATAGGCTCCTCGGCTTCGGGCAGGTCTGCTATGATCATGGTTTCGAGGTCCGTTGCTGTCGCCTTCCCTTCACCAAGCCTGATGTAGGCCGTACTCGGGATTGCCGACTTCTTCGGTACCGCCGGCTTAAGCAGCTCCATCAGCTCTCTCAGTTTGTTAACTTGAATTTCCATCTTTATCACCTCCCTTTTGGCCACTTATTCAGCCTTCGGAGGCCAACCCGAAAGCTTGGCTAATTGTTGACGACCGCCAACGCTTAGAACATGTGTGGTTGTGCTGGCTCAGTTGTTGCGGCCGACTTACTAGCAGACCTTGTTGCTGGTCTTGGCGCCGGTGCGGGTGGTACTGGTTCTGGGATTGTTGACTTGGGATTTCGGGGAGAGGCGTCCCATTGCTCATTGGCTTCTGCTACAAAAGACGGCACGCGCTCGAGGGCGGCGGTTAGGTCGCCCTGCAGCGTGGCCATCTTGGGATCGCAGTCGCTTGCCTGAGCTCCCAGGAAGACCTTGTCTCCTTTGATGATGATGCTGATTTTGAGTTCTTCCCTTGCCATTGCTTACCTCCTTTCTATTTTTCTAAGCAAAGATATCTTCTTTCCCAACCGGGATAAAGTATCCGTACACGCCGAGCCGGATTTCGATAGTCGGACACAGGTTACGAAGTTCACTGGCTACCGCATAGAAGCGGAAGCCCTGCTCGTCGTGGTTATCTACCATGCTGAAATACGGCGGCTTATCTCCAATATGACTGTGAATATCTAGGACAGTATTTTTCACAGTCTCAAAAGTTACCGAAGCCGCGTTCTGTGTCTGGGTAGGAATGGCCAGGCTGTAGCTGCCATTCCAGGTAACTGCTATATATTGCTCTATCTCAGGCTTGACGCATAATACCGAGAGAGCCAGGCTGAGCAAGAGCATCGGTAACTTACCCATGCGAAGCACGATAGACTCTTCGATCGGCAGCAAGCCGCGGACCACCTGGGGAGCGATACAAACCGTAGCTGCAATGAGACTATTCTTAGCCTGGATAAACAGTCCGTCTTCAGCCAGAATGTAATTATAGAAAACGCCGACCTCTCCCTCTAGTCCCTCCTTGGTATTTACCAGGTATCCCGCTGGTTTCATAGGTGATACCTCGCTCCTAGTGCGCATTTATTTGCCATAAGAGTATTGACCTTGATAGAGCACATTCGGGCTACAGTCGCCGGATCCGCCGGCACGGTAGAAAGAGTGCCTGCATCGAGGTCAATGTAAGCGCCCATGGACGTTAGTTTATTTGTCAACAGACGGTGGATGAAGTCCAGAACAAGAGTAGCCATAGCCTGGTTGATTGTTGGGCTCTGGTCATCGGCAGCTACTGCCTCAGCACAATCCGGCTGCTGCTCTTCCGGGATACTCGGCGGTATCAGTAAAAATGGCAGCTGAAGGCATGGTGACGGCAGCTTCTCAACAGTGTGGGCATTAATGTCGAATGCCTCGTTAAGCTCCTCCGGATCGTTTGTATTGCCAATGAGGACCTGGCCGGAATGGTAGCCGTTACCCGAGTCAATCCACCAGTTCTTTTGAAAGCGGCGATTGCCCATGCTGTCTGCTATCTGGCGGCGGGCTTGTGGATTATCAACACAGCCGATGATGAGTAAACAAAGGTTTGATATAGAGGTCATCCCACCCCCCATTGAGTGATCAAATATGTCCTTTTCGTAGGGGAATACACTGTAAGCTATTTGCCGGCCGTATTGGCGTGAGAGACGCTCAGCGAGCACCTGGGACTTAAACTTGCCGATATCGCCTTCGTAAAAGCTCTGCCGGCGCAGGTTGTGAGGTTCAACCCGGTCGGGGTCAATTAGGACCACCTCAATAGGCGAGTCAATCAGGATGCGGCATAAGCCTTCGGCGACAAATCCGCCGGTTCCTCCGCAACCTACCACTACGATAACAGGCAGTTTATCCCAATCAGGTGTGATTATGTAGCTCATTAGTTCACCTTCATAGCCATCAAGTCTCTGATTGTACCGTGCTCAATCAGGTCATCCAGAGGAAATCTCTTCTTCCTATCAAGGAAGGTCCACAGGTCGAGGACATTCCTCGGAAACTTCTTTGACCGATTACTCAGGTCGGCGGTTGAGCTGAAGAAGGAAATGAAGAAAGAGTGTATTATATCGCTTACCCTGCTGGGGTACCGATGACTACCCGGGCATGAGCGCCCATTATTGAAGATGTTGGCCAGGGGCGCTCGGTAAACAATATCGGTCTCCTTGGTGGGCTTCTTCTTTACCGCAAACACCCAGGGCGTCTCTCCAGGAGAGCAGAGAAATAAGAACCCGGGTAATGGTACCTTGAATCTTTTCGGCGGTTTTTTGAGGTCCGTCTGCAGAGTCAGTACTCTTGTTTGAGGCGCGTCGTAAAGGGCATAAAGCGGGCCGCCTCGGGTGTTCTGCCACCAGAGAGTCCCTGCCGGCAACAAGCCGGTGCTGAAGGAAAGCTCGTTTGACAGAGCATGGGCCACGTCCAGGGCGTCAACTAGCTTGGTAACTACAATCTCATCACGGAAGAAAGTTATTGTAGTAGCCTGGTGGTGGAAGTCAAGCCTCAGGCGGAGGGGGTCTGCTGGTATGCCCAGCTCCTTGGGAACCGCCCAGCTTATCTTTGGTGCTTCGATGGTTTTTTCAGTGTTAGTCGTCATCTTGTTCATCCTCCTCAGGGTTCGGTTGCTCAAGCCCTATCCAGTGCTCGGTGGGATCATAGAAGTGTTTTTCTTTGGGAGCAGTAATCTTTTCTAGATGTGCCCCCTCAATGAAAGTCAGGAGCTCGTTAAAGTTGGGTATCGGGTCTTTTTCTATCCAGTCAACGATATCGTCAATTTTTGACCGGATTTCGGCAACCTTCGGCCACTGCTCAGTAAGTATCTTGACGTTGCACTCACTCCAAGAGAAAGTGGGCTCTCCCCAGCCTTCCTGGAATTCGCAGTCATCGTAGCTTGAATCAAGCTGTGTGCATCCGGTCTTTGAGAACGTCCAGTCAGCGAATGCCCCGACGCCGTCGTATTTGGTGCCGTCTGTAATCTTGTGCAGTTGCTCGGGTGCCCATCCTCCCCCGGGAATACGCAGGGCTATATCTTCACCAACGATTCCTTGAACCGCATCGAGGAGCGGTACTCTGGCGCCGCTTGTCTTCTCGTCGGCCGTTCTACCGGGTCTAAACTCCGCCTCTATACCAGCCCTCTTAGCTACCAGTAACGTTCGTTTTATGGTGTCCTTGACTACATCGGTGTCTTCCGCGTTACTTAGCCTGATTGTATTATCAGCAATCTTTTTCATAGAGAAGCCCATCGGAGCACACCACTCGCCATCGATTGCCAGGCTATTAACAAGGTCCGTCAGCCATTGGATGTCGCTGGCGGAAGGTTTATATTTTCCGACGGGCCAACTTGCCGGATTAAAAGGTACCGAGTCATCTTCCTCATCCCGATCATCGCCCTCATATGGGTAAGGGACTAGAGACAGGAGTAACAGGTATCCGATACGCATCCCGAGGTCGTGATAGGCCGAGTAGGACATACCCATAATGGCAACAGGCATACTGCCAATCAGATCACCTACGCCGCAATCGGTATTAAGAGGAAGTGGAAAGTAGCGCTGCCCAAACAAGAAAGCGAACCGGTAAACCCGCCGGCTCCTGTCTTCTCCCAGGATATCCTTTTCATGTTCTGGGAGAAAGGTGCGAATGAGCCTCAGGAATTCCTTTATAGTATCGAGGTCAGCGAAAGCCTCTGCTAACTCCGACAGGACCGGAGGCCCTACCCGCAGCTCCTTCGCCAGGACCGTGAGGGCCCAGTTTTCTGGGAGAGGTGCCTGGGCAGTGTTAACCTGCTGGCCACTCATCATATAGTTGAGTGCAGCCTCGTTGTTCTGCCTTATTATCTCCTGGAGGTCCCACACTTTACTTCTCCCCTTTCGCCCTAACCTGCACTAACGCATCTACCATTCTTATGGTATTGGAGCCGTAAACCTCCGCCTCTTTAGTAGCTAGGTTTATCTCTGGCGCCAGGCTTAGCAGTTCGGCATAGTCCAGCTGGCCATTGGTAATCTTTACTTGGTTAGCCAACTCGATGAGCCTGAGCTTCCTCTCGGGTACTTTCCGTAGCGCGTTTACTATCCTTTCGATGTTTTCTGCTTCGTTCATGTTAGGCTACCTTTCTTGGTGTCATATTGCGGAGGATTTTCGAAGTATCGATATCTCCCCGTGGTAGTTACCCCTTCGTGCCCACGCGCTTTTTGAACCGGTAGATGGTGTCTTCGCCCTGTGTCTCCGTAGTCATATCGGCATTTGATAGCTCGGGTAAAAAGGCAGCCATCATCTGCTTGAAGCCTTCCGGAGTCACGTCGGCGCCGGGATCTGGATACTCCGTCCCGTCCACGATGAATACTCTTGCCATGTTCCCCTCCTTTCTTTTATTTTGCCCGCTAGGGCTCTTCAGTTAGCTCCAATCCACCTGGGCAACCTAGATCCGGACAAGGTGCGTAGCCCTCGGCAACCCACTTCCTCACCATTTCTATACTCTCCTTATCCGTGTAGGTCGCTCCACATCTGTTGCACTTAACTACGAGCTTTTGTATGGTTACTTCTGATTGCCCGTCTTCCCTACCGATTTCCCCTCGGGTGAAGTACTCCAACCTCCCTTCCTGCCCTCGATAAAAAACCATTCCTCTCACCTCTCCTTTCTTTATTAGCTAAGTAGGGTGCCTTTGTTAATAAAGTAGATTGCATGTGGTTCGGTGTAGCTGATAACGGCGCAAATGCCCCCCTGGCTTCTAGCCCACTTCTCTTTTTGGAGTTTCTTGATTTTCTTCTGGCTAGTTCCTCTGTGTGCAACCGCTATCAGCCTACCGTTGCCCATCTTGTAGAAAAGCATCGTATCCCCCTCTTTACATTAGGGCTGCGTCAAAGCCCTGTATTTCGCCCATACGAGCTGACCCGCACACGGTGCATCTAAGGTCTCTGCCGGTGCCGTGGCCATCAGTCTGAGGATTGACGACCTTGTGCGGAGTCTGCTTCTTACAATAGGCACAATACTTCAGCTCAGTGCGTATCACTGCTTTGGTTGACATACCGCCCTCCTTATACAAAAGTCCCCATAAAAAGACGGGCGATACTATTCGTATCGCCCATTGAGTGAACTAACAGCTTGAAAGCAAAAGACGCCCCCTTAACGGAAGCGTCTTTCCTTCGTAAATTATCGGTCTGAAAGCAAAAAGACACCCCAGTAACGGAGTGTCTTTTTACTTCGTTTTTATGCTCTAGTGGCTATAATAATCCCTGACCGCTTCCAACACTTTGCGACTAACCGCTTCCCTTGCCGACTTCGGCAAAGCCTTGCCGTATCGGATAGCCTTTCGTCTTTGCGACTTGCTAGCTTGCCGTAATGCTTCGCCTAAATCTACATATAACCGCATATAGCTTGACGCTAACCGAACTCTGACAAAGGGCTTTAGAGTTAGACCGCTGACCGCTTGCCCGTCTAGGTAGTATAGGGGTTGATTGCCAGCGTATATCTCTCTTGAGATAGCAGAGAATTGACCCCTAGCAGGAAAAGTCCTTTCGCCTAGACTATGGAGTGCCTTTCGTTCAGCTTGCCATAAAGCGTTGCTCAATTCTATATCTAATTGCTTCCAGTCCTTAATTAGCAACTCGGTGAATAGGCTATAGTGATGCTCTGGAATTAGACACTTTTTATGCCCATAGACACAAAAGCCCCCACTATTCACAAAAAGCTGAACTAAAAAGTCTTTGCGTTCAGGGGTTGACCACTTCGGCAAACTTTTGGAGTTTGTCATAATGTAGCCCCCCTTTCGTTTTGCTTGAAAGCTAGTTTGGGGGGGTTAGTCCCTAGTTTATTTTACCTTGCTGATACCAGTTCGGGTTCGGGGGCTTCGGTGGCTACTTCGGGGGCTTCGGCTTCGGCTTCGGCTTCGGCTTGTCGCATAGCTTCCTCTAGCTGTAACTGGATAGCCTTGTCAAGCTGTATCCTATCGTGTGCGATTATCGGCTTGCCAGCGATAGTAGCCATCTCTATCTGCTTGGCGTAGTCCTCTTCCCTATCGGTAGCGACTTGCTCGGCATACTGCTGAAGATTAGCGACAAAGTTTTGCCTTATCAGGGTAACACTATCAGCGATAGGCTTGACTACCTTTGTTACTACCCTGCCACTTTTGGAGAACTTGACGCTTCCGTCTTTGTCATAGGATAGGCGTATTGGTGAGCCTAAAGCGTCAAGAGGTATAGCGGTATCACCCATTGTGTTAGTAGCCGTGAAGAACGGTAGCCACACCGTTTCTAATGGGATACTCCAAACTCTGCGTTCCTGTGTGCTTTTGGCATTGGGCAGTAATAGGCTTTTGATGTAGTTCGGGGTCGTTTTCATAGTTTATCCTCTCCTTATAAGGATAACCCCCCCAAACTAGCTCTCAAGCGTTCTGACCACTAGGCTGACATACTTTCGGACTTCAAAAATACCGGAAGTTTGCCCTATTCGTTCTGTTAGCTTTGCCCTATTCCTTTAGTGTCAAGCGTTGTCGGTCTAGGTCGGTGGTATTTTTTAAGGTTCAATTTATAGCCATAATTATTGTAAATATAGCTATATTGACATCATATTATAGGTGATTATAGATTGTCAAGTTTTTTTGGAATTATTTTTTTTAGATATAAAATTGACATATAATTGAAGCAAAAACAAAGAGGACTAGCTTCAACTGCTAGTCCTCTTATTTTTAGGCGGTGGTGCTACCCCTGCGTGTTAGGCGTGAACCCATAGGTGCTATACAGGTCAACTCTGAGGTTTGAGGGGGCTAGATTTGGATTGTAGGGTGTCGGTGTCAGCGGTTTTTACTTCAACCTGTAATACCTACGCACAGGCTTGTTCGGCCAGCCTTGAAACTGGGGGGCGGTTGATTCCTCCTCCCTCCCTGAGAACTCAATCCGACCTTCCCTGGCTAAAACCTGGACCGCCACCTCAAAGCTATGATAGCGGGGTTTGTGATACCGGTGCCGGCGTCCATTACTTAGAGCTATCCGGTCCAGCTCCGCTTTATATGCTCGGTGCATTGCGGAGATAAAATCTTCCATAACAGCCAGGTGGTCAAGGATAAAACCTCTCACCGATAGGGGATGGTGATTGCCGCCTCTTTGCCTTGTTATTTTCAAAGTTTCAACTACCATTTACTTCTTCTCCTTCAAGTTTTGTTTGCCTTTTGGTATCTCTCGTAAGCCACACCTATTCTGAATCCAATGTAGGCTACCACCAGAGAACCATTCTTCCCAGTTGCGTGTTTTAGTACCCGGTCAATGAATTGTCCTAGCCTCCCACTGGGAGACTCTACCTCCCGGGTAATCTTAATGAGCTCCTCAGTCATTTTTAGCCACTCAGAAGGTTCATCGCCCTGGTCATGTTCCCGGAGTATTTCCTCGATCTCTTGCAGGTACCTTGGTGTTTTCTCTTGTGCCATCTTTCACCTCCTTTGCTTGCTTGACAAACTTTACCAAAAGGGCTATAGTCTATTTTGTAAGCATAGCGTATTCTAGCATACTAGGGGCTGGGTGTCAACCCCCCGAGGGTGTGGTATAATAGGAGCGATGAATAGTTTAGCTCTGGTATTAGGTAGTGCCATAGGGGTCGCAGGAGCTTGCGCTGCCCTTGAAAGTCTCCATGTGACCGCTACCAAAGCTAAAGCCTTTGAGGAAGCAAAGAGGCTTAGTAATGGCAAGGGTATAATCAACCTGGGTGCCGGCCCGCATCGGACCTATCAGGGGAAGGTAATAGCCGACGCGCCTCAGGTCTTATCAAACATAGATCTCGTTCCCAACGGTGTGCCGCACTATCTTCAACTCGATTTGGAGGCGTCCACCTTACCCTTCGTCAATAAACAGTTTGGCTGCGCCTTTGCCAGCCACGTCCTTGAACACCTGGATAATTGGCAGTTTGCTCTCGCTGAAATGCGGAGGGTAGCTGACCACGTTGTTGTTGTTTTGCCCGACCCCCTTTACTTTTATACTTGGCTTAGCCCGGAACATAGGCAGTACTTCTCCAGAGAGGAGATTAACGAGATGGTCGAACTATATCCGAATGTGGAGGTGTACTACTAATGGCAAAGCGCGGAGCGAGGAATAAAGGTCTGGACGACCTATCGGGGCTATTGAACTCCAGCGTTGATCTTGTTAATGTCGCTTTCGAGCGGTTTACCGGGAAATCTGTCGCTGATTGGCTCAAGGAATTTCAACAACGGCCCCGGGAACTTCCCCAGGGGGAGACGGCAGCTCCACCGCAGTCAGGTATGCCCTTGGCTGATGCCTACGCCGTACTTGGCCTGCCGCAAACGGCTTCTCCAGCGGAAGTTAAAAGAAACTACAGGAGCCTCGCGGTAATCTTTCATCCGGATAGAGGGGGCAATGACGAGGCGATGAGTCTTCTTAATCGAGCATATCAGCGAATTAAAGAAGAGAAGGGAGGGAAGTGATGCCGGCTATTATTAGGCTTAACAAAAAGGGGCTTAATGACCTGATAAACAATGTAAAGGAGAACGGGGGAAATCCTGGGGAGCTCGAGGATCTCATGGCTGAGGTCATTGAGAATGAAAAGTCTGAGCGGCCGGTGAAAGCCCGACCGAGAACGATGAGAGTCGAGGTGGAAGAGCTAACAACTGCGGAGCGGCTTGCGGAAGAGGTGGGAGAGCTTTTCCCAGGGGGCATCACGGGGGCGCTATTAGCTGAGTGTATAGAGATGGACGAGAAGTATACCCTGGCAGAGCTCAAGAAAATGTGTGTAGAGGCAGGACTCAGCCCGAGTGGCCACAAGAAGGAGCTGGCTGCCAAACTTATAGCACACCGAAGAGAAAAGGAGGTGACATGATAGGAGAGATAACCGAGGAACAACTGCAGAAGGTTAGAGAACCGATTCCTTTTACTCCTACTAAGCGCCTGAAAAGGGATGATGTCCTTTATGTTACGGAGCATAATATTCCTCACCCCATACATGGCTATGCCAAGTACCATAAGGAGTATAGTGTTATAGACTTGCGTGGCTACCGTAAAGGTTATGAGCCTCGACTTGAAATCAGTGGCGTCTATACTCCCAACCCAGAGGATATCTTTAGGTTACAAACCGGTAAGCTACCGCCTTACCAGCCAACGACAACTGGGGCTAACCTCCTAGCTGAAATGAGAAGTCTGGGAGTACACAAAGCATTCAGGATAGGCAAACTAGAAGAAGTGCCTGCTGTGCCTGAAGTCGTGCCACACATATTGCCATTGGAACAGGTGTCTAAACTAGAAACTAGGGCACCATTAGACCTTATACGAAAAGATGAAAGCGTGAAGATTGAGAGATTAACTAAAGAAATTCAAGCAGAGGGCATAACCGAGCCTATCACAATAAGGGTCAGGGGGGATGGCTCCCAAATAGTTTGGGATGGACTACATAGGCTCATTGTGGCACAAGATTTGGGGATTGAGAATATCCCTGTTAAGTATATTGGCGAAGTCCAGATGCTGAAGCCCAAGCCCCCAGCAATGAGCGTTGTAGACTATGACCGCCGCTATACTCTTGAGGAGCTTAGAGAGATGGCCAGGCAAGCGGGTTTGTCCGCATCAGGAAGTAAAAAGGAAATAGCAGCCAAACTAATAGAAAGGGAGTGACATGATGGTGCAAGAAAATCAAGTAAATCTACTCGAGCAAAACCAGTGGGAAGCAGGTCCTGGTGAAGAGCTCAAAATCCCAGAGGTCTATCTTAGCCGACTAAAATTCGAGATAGTAGTTCTTGGTCAGAAAAAGGAATTTACCTTCCGGTGCTCGGAGTATGAATGGATTGAGGGAGCTGCTTGGCGATTCGCTAATGTCATTGTAGACACGTCGAAGCTTAATCCGAAAGGTGAAGTAGAGCTGCAGCGGTTTACCTATCATCCGGAGCTTACGCTGGTTAATGTTCCAGTTATGATCATGCCGGCACCGGAGGAGCTAGCTCCAGAGGAAACCGATTAACTTTTAAGACGCTCTGACATCCAGCGATTCATTGCCATTACTTTATCCGCACCCCTGAGCTTTGAGTCTTTGAAAGCCTCTTTACACTCTTTGGCTACCTGGGCAAACTTTTCCCTCTGCGGATCTAGCCAGGGCGTTTCTTCTCTGCCTACCGGTTGCTCTTTAAGGATGATTTTAAGTTCTTTGGGCATCATATTCACCTATTAACAAAACGAGGGAGAGATTACTCCCTCCCTCGTTGCTCACAGATACTCGTTTCTCTATGAGGTGGCTATGCCTCTACCCTACCTCTTCCTCAGTGCCGCTGATACACAGGAATTCATTGCGTGTACCCGGGCTGCACCAGCTTTGTCTGCGGTCTCTCGAGCGCATCCAGCAGGAACACCACCCTTTTTAAACAGAAACTGCATTAGGTGGCGGGGGACTGAGCCCTTGGGGAAGCTACGGGTCTTCAGGGAGAATAGCCTCTTGCTCCAAGGTACTGATGGATAGACGATAGCGTTGCCAGCTGCGGAAAGTGAAATACCAGCCATTGTGCCTGTCCTCCTTTAAGAGTTACTCGTCATTTAAGACGGCAATTATATTATTGCACGGATTTTTCTTCTCTGTCAAGTCCCCTTTAGTTGTGTAGCGATAAGCGGCCCCCAGTATCTACCATAAGTCATAACGGCGCCACAGTACGGGCACTTTGGATCCTCTTCCTCGGTTTTTATCTGAATTACCTCATTGTTGGAATGCAGGCGTGTATTATCGCAATAGTAGTAATTGACTTTTACCTTACTGGATTCCTTGGAGAGAATACCCATCTCTTCAGCGTAGGCCAGGACGCTTTCTTCCAGGTTAGGCTGCCTCTTAAAAAACCCATCCTCAAACATTTGACGGGCATCATCATCCCACCAACTCACATAGTAATCACCGGTTTCCTTATCTTGAATACCTATGTGAAGGCGGTCCCGCTCTTCCCAAACTTCAACTCTGACATCATCCCGAGTAGGAGTCTTCTTCTTTTTAATCTGGCTTTTCGGTACATGCGGATACAGGGGTGGTTTCTTAGCCATTTGTCTCCTCCTTATCTTTCTTCAAAGTAAATCCTCATATCTGTAACCCGAGCTATCCTAACATGGGCCTTCATCAGCGCATCCCTAAACTCCTTCATCTGACCGGGTGGGTATTCAACATAGGAAAGACTCCAGTCTGGCAGGTTGGGGTCTTTAGTAGGTATACCCCCGACGCCTACTATTATACCGTGGTACCTCTCTATCTCAATATCTGCCTTTTGACTTTCGCTTTTACCTTTAGGCACATGTGGATACAGTGGTTCTTTCTTAGGCACTTGGCTCCCCCTATAACTTTTCGATGCGGTCTATTTTGCCATGGTATTGGCCGGTAGCAATCCCTGCTTCCACGATACAGCGAGCTTGAGTCTCTCCGAGGGCATCGATGAGAGTAGCCGAGCCATCATCGAACCACACTCTATATGCAGATGGGGTTGCCTCCATCAACGTGTGCATTCTCTCTTTGAACTCCCTGGCGTGAGTTTCCTCCTCGGTAGCTATGTGCTCAAATAGACGTGCTGTTTCCTCATCACCACTTTGCCTTGCCCCTGCTGCCCTTTCTGTGTAGTCCCTGACCGCCTGTTCCTCCTCATTGATGCTCCAAAACAGAGTAGTTACTACTATCCCCATTCCCCGCTGGCTTTTAGGAATGTGGGGGTACAGTGGTCCCTTCTTCGCCATTTGCCTTCTCCTTATCTTTATCCAGTTCCTTCAGGAAGGGGCTATCGCGCCTCTGGAGGTAATCGGTGAGCTCGGTGACGGCAGCGGTCATTTGTTCCCTTGCTTCTCCCTGGGCCTGCTCTGCAGTTTCGACCATGGCTCTTATCCAGTCGGCCGGCTCAGTGTTTTCGTCCTCGAGCTTCTCTGATATGACCTTGCAGGCGCCCCCGGCATCCTCGGGGTACTCGGCACAGACCTCAGCGACCCTTGCGGCAGCCACAGCCACGTGGCACTCTTCGCATTCCTCAAAGAGCTCCTCGTCGGTCTTCTCAGATGCAGGTTGAGTTTCTGGAGATTGCTCCGGTAGTTTCTCAGGGGATATATACTCTTCCAACCCCTCAAGGCTGGTATCTTCAATGGGGAGAGTAATCGTTTCCTGGACCTGATTCTTCGCTTCTTTGATGGCCACTGCGCAAGCCTCCTTATTATCTTTATTGGCCAGGCAGGTTCGGGCTGCCTGCTCAACGAAGTGATGATGCTTTTCAAGGCCTTTAGCCTCAGAAAGGTAGAGTGCGTTTTTTAGCTGCCCCTGCTCAAGGGCTTTTACAGTATCCTCGATGCGTTTAGTTACGCCACCTTTCACTTTACTCCTCCTGTCTCGCCCATGCCTCCCCCATGGTTTTAGGTCCACACTCACACTCGACTACCTCCTGGAGAGCGTGCATAAATGTCTGCTTGGAGAGGTCTTCAAGGCGACTTTTAGCGGTTGGAAGCAGCCCGTCTCTAATGGCGTTGGCGATACCTTCTAAGTCCCCAGTTATGGCTATAGTCTCGCTCTCCGTTATTGCACCTTCCTTCTCAGAGTCATAAACGGCTGCCTTAGCATTGATAGTCGCTGCGAGAGCATCCTTCTTCTCCGCGACGGTGACATACCTCCGGGCACTGTCTATCAATAGCCAGCTCGAAAATAGGCTCGTCGCTAAATCGTGGCACTTATCGCTTATCACTTAGAACCTCCTTTCAAGACGCAGATTCCACACTTTTTGCAGCAGTTGTCCTTATCTAAGGAGCCACCGCAGTTAGGGCATTTTGCCATATAACTCCTCAGCTCTCTCGGAGCTGAGCTTACCTACTTCATCGGCTATTCTTTGTGCCTTCTCCGGACCGAGGTGTGCGAAGCGCCCCTTGAACCACTTTCTGTTGAGCTCCTTGTAGAAGGATGAGGTATCAGCGGCAGCCTGACTAAGTTGCTCCATACTGGTAAAGCTCTCAAGGGAGTGCCTTAGCTTACGGCTCTGACTAAGAGAATCTTCGGCCAGCTCCTTTTCCCAGGGAGGCAAAGCCTGTATATTCTCCGGAGTCAGGTCAACCCTCTCCAGGGCATTTTGCTCTGCCTGGACTTTAGCAACCCTATCCAGTACTTCATCGCTGGTTATGCCATCTTTCTTGAACCTTGCTATTTCGTTAAGCAAACCGGCACTGGTGCTGAAATGGCCCAGGGCGCAGGGTACACAGGCGGTAGCCACCGTTTTAGGCAACCTTGTTGGCTCCTGAATAGTAGTTGGCTTTTCCTCTGAAGGCCCCTCTTTTTGTGGCTCAGAACGTGGGAGAGTGGTTAAGAACTCCTGCAGCTCCTTTGTGGTGTCCCTCTGAGGGAGGAGGAATCTCTCAATGGGTACACGGCTTATCATATTCCCCAACCAATTCATAACCATAGTCCAATTTTAGCATAGTTCTTCAATTAGTCAAATCATCCCTGGCGGGCCTAGCGGGGAGTTTCTGCTCTTACTTATTTAGTGTCTTTATTTACTTGACTATTGAAAACAGCTACGAATTGACAGATTGAAATAAAAGGGGTAGAGTAAAAGATAGTGAGGGAGCTAACAAGCGATCGAGCAATAGAGCAAAAAGTAGCAAGGAGGAGAAGTATGCAAGAGCCAACAAAAAAACCAGGGCCGATGTGGCGATGCCAGGTTAAGGACTGTACTTTTAGTACCCCCCCAACACTAAAAGGCTTTAACCAGGTCGCAGGGCATCAGTTACATCATTCTAAAGAAGGGGTACCAAAGAACCAAAGGATATTCCGCTTGGTAGACTCGATATCCGGAGAGGTTTTAGCTCAAACTCTAACAGATGCAAGAGAGAAAGGTTTGCTTGAGCCTGAACCAAAGCCTGAACCAAGGCTAGGGATTCCTGTAAAGCCAGAGCCAAAGCCAACCGAGCAACAGCTACAGGAAGCTAATATCCGAAAGTATGCCGAGGAAGAGGGTATAACCTTTGAAGAGGCAAAAGCTCGGATAGAGGCAATCGAACCAGAGCCGGAACCACAGCCTATTCCTGTTAGAGAAAAGCTGGAGGCAAAGGGGAAGCGGGAGGAGGCAAAGACTCAACCCTCCTCTGATGGAATCTTCAGTTTCAACATAACCTTGCCGGCGGATGCTTTTACCTTTTTTAATTTAGCCAAGAGCTGTGGGCTGGAGAAGGACCTAGACAAACCTTTCGACGAGTTCGTCTGGGACTGTATCTTAAAGAGGTTTGAGACCGATTACAAGGTGCAGCTTATACTAGCACCGCTAGCACCGGAGGAGGAATAAATATGGCAAGAGTACCGAAATTTATAGCACCAGTAACGTACACCAAGCGCCCTCTTGCCGGTATTACTCTTTACCAGGATACCGACAGGAAAGACGGGGCAAGCATTGAGGAAATGCTCGATGAGCTAGAGAAGTCTGACATCCTGAGTGCCAGGAAGGAACTCCTGCTCGGTAAGCTCAGAGAGAGAGGGGTCATTGCCTCAAAGACGGACAAGAAAGCTGCCGAGTTAAATCCCAAGCGGTACCTTGTTGACCCTGACACCGGTAAGATAACGGTTGATGTGGAAGAGGGGGAATTGACTTATAAGGATGCCTCGCTGATTTCAGCATCAATAAAGAATAAGGGCGGCGGGAATTTAGATGAGGCTATCAACCTTCTCACCGCTCTTAAGACGCTAACCAAAGAGGAGACGGTAAAGGTAGCCGAGAAACCGAAGGAATACTATGTTGATCCCGATTCAGGGGTGATTGTCCACGACCCCGATAATGGCGAGCACACCCTGTCTGAGGCTAGGGCCATATCCCAGTCAATGCAGAAGGGAGCAGGGCCGAAGGAGGAAACCCGTGGGGTCTTTGTTGTTGATGAGGGAGAGGTTCGCGAGCTCAAACCGGGAGAGCCAATAGTTATCAAGAAGACGCTACGGGAACCTGGCAAGACATACTTCCTGAATGAAAACAACGAGCTGGTGGAGCAGGAAGCCGGCAAGCCACTCGTAATAAAGATACAGCAGCCAGCTCCCTCTGGCGGATCCCAGATGCTACCGTTCCCGGCCATGGGGCGCGACGGCGGACCGGTCTATGATAAGGACGGCAAACCTGTTTATGTTGATATTGAGCCTCAATTAAAATGGCTCAATTTCCAGAACGAGCAACGGCGAGCTGATGGGCGCCACGATGCCTTGCTGGGTCTTGTCAAGACGGTGAGAGAGAACTTTGGCGATGGTGTTTCTGCTCTGAGGGCAGCGGCAGGCGATATTAAGGCTAGCCCTGGAACCAAGCAACCAGCACAAGCAGAGTCAACACCAGCGGAGTCGCAGACCTATGAATGTGGCGAGTGCCACGTGCAGTTCCAGGTACCAAAAGGGGACTTTAAACAGGTTGCCTGCCCAGGCTGCAAAAAGGAATATACGATAGAGGAACTAAGAGGAGCATGACTTTCTTAAATAGGACAGCCAGGCACTTTGTAGCGATAAAAGCTGCTCGTGAGATTCGGGAGAAAATTGAACAAGCAGGTCTCGATAACCTCAAAGCTTTAGCTGACGCCGGCAAAAGCATAATCGGTATCTATCTTAAAGGCTGTTCTCCGGAGGAAAAGAAGAAGATTAGACAGGACGGCAATACCCTGGCTAAGCTGGGGGTGACCCCGGGAATGGTACTGGAAGAAATCGCTGGACAAAATGACGAACTTGCTGATATAATGGGAAAAAGAGAGGATTATAAGAAAAAGGAGCTTGAAAATCTTGAGGCGTTCTTAAAGGAAAGCTAATGGCTACAATCGCAATAGATGTCCCCAGTAGCGCTGAAGAAGGCGAAAGGGTCTCGGCATCCGTCCGGGTAACGAGCACCTTGTCTTACCACGCTTCGTACAAGGGTGACATAAAAGCGGTCCCAGACCGCTACCCCGATTATGTTCTCGACACCATAGACCAGGTTATTATGAGTGGAAGCTCTGTAACCCGTAATGTTTCCTTTACTATGCCCGACTGCAATGTTACTGTCTTTATCTGGGTGGAGCGTTGGTCCTCTGACCATTGGGTTTATGATAGTTCTGGTAGTAAAGTTGTCAGCTATGTTCCGGCGACGGAACCTCCTACTCCTACAGACGAAGAACTAATTTACGCCAACTGGCTAAGAACTGGTGGCACAGGGTCTATAGAATACTGGCGAAGTATTGGCAGTCCACTCTACTACACGCCACCTGAACCAGA
>Ga0307377_10003418_pt1 | contig 17920 bp, 34 predicted proteins | sample TR3MG_FD_202535 | JGI IMG/M metagenome (GOLD analysis project Ga0307377, IMG submission 202535) | Soil microbial communities from Risofladan, Vaasa, Finland - TR-3 | ecosystem: Environmental > Terrestrial > Soil > Coastal area > Acid sulfate soil | place: Finland: Risofladan, Vaasa | collected... | reverse complement strand
AAAACTGAATTTGTTTTTTATAAAAGCCCAAGTGCTCATAGCACCATATAAATCTGATGACAAAGCATAATTATACATTGTGCCGGCGAACAATACTCCATACTGTCCCTGCAGTCCTATGTAATAAATATTGCTTGTCAAGAAAGAGTTTTTGCCGGTTTTTCGCGTGTGTTGTAGTTGTACAAAGTTCTGTCTAAAATCATCGCGTTCATCTGGGGATAAATAATTTGTACGAGGACCAATTGAATCAATATCTTTTTTACTTGTAGCAAGATAAGCCATTTGGTTTTTTGAAGAACCAGTAAATGCTGTTAATTTAAAAATGTCTTTTTTCCCGTAATAACCAATTGATGTAAAAAATGTATTCGCGTTGGTTCCTGAGTTTTTACGATAACCGTCTGAGTATGTATTTGAGAATCTGCCATAAACTGCAAAACCAGATTTTGTAATCCCAGTATTGAATCCTGAACTTATACGACTTGAATTGAATGAGCCATAACCTGTCTGAATATCAGTATATGCAGAGTCTAATAAGTTAGGGCCGTCAAAATTTACAGAGCCTACTAAATTTCCAATACCACTTGGGGTAACTCCTACACCGCGTTGAACTTGGGTGGAATTTACATTGCTTAAAAAGTCTGTGAAGTTGGATGTATAAAATCCATTATCTTCACTTTCTGATAATTGAACACCATTTAATGAAAAATTCATCCTAGTTTGGTCTATTCCTCTCATTCTTAAGTACATGTAGCCATTATTATTGCCTCCATCCGAATAAAAAGTTAAGCTTGGAGCTTTGTTAATAATTAAAGCACTGAAATCTTGTCCTGAATAATTTTTGGAAATATATTTTTTACTTAGATTGCTTTGAGAAATTGGGTCTTTGGTGCCGGCGCGAACACCAGATATTACAACCTCTTTAAGTTCTCTATTCTTAAGAGTATCTGTTTGTGAAAACATAATGGCCGGAGCCAATAAAATAAGAAATAATTTGAAAGGATTTTTCATACAAAATTGTTTTGTCTCTTTAAACGAAAAAAAGATGTATTTGTTACATCTTCTCTATTAAAACTTCTCTTGTAGGACTAAACCTTGGATGGTCTCTGCATGTCTTACAATATCTAGAATACCAACCATAATCTTGAACAGTTTCGATACAATCTTTACTTCCGCAATTTTGACAAGTTTCTCTACATTCTTTTTCGGCTCTATCAATTATAATACACATTTCATTAGTAAAAGAACCGTCAATTCTTAATGTGGCATATTTTTCTTTTATATCTCGAACTATAGTGCCGCCGGTTATTTTTTGTCTGACTTTTTGAGCCCACCAGTATTTTACTCTAACAACCGAGCCGCCATTAGCTAACCAGTGAATCCAACGTTTTAAAAACATTGGCATCCATCTAGGCCACATTAATTTTTCAATATCAACCAATGCTTTTTTTACAATAGGTTTCCAACCTGCTGGAACGCTGGCATAGGAATTTCCAATGTGTTTATATTTTTTTTCAAAATCCATTAAGATATTTTTTCAATTAAAGTTTTTCTTTCTATTCTAACGAATTTTGAAAAAATATTTTTAAATTTATCAAGAGCTTCATCATATTCTCTTTCAGTTATTTCTACTTCACAAAAAGTATATGTGTATTCACAAAAATCTTTTTTAAACGTCACTATTTCTTTGTCGGTTATTTTGATAAAATCAAAAATTCCCATTCCTGCATGTACACCAGAATCTTTACAGTAAGAATAAATTACTTCATAATTTCTATTATATTTCCAAAATTTACCAACAAATAAATTAGTAAAATTTTCTCTTTCTAATTTATTTTTTTCAGCAGTTAATTCATTTTTAAATTTTTCAAATGCTGAAATTTTCAATTTTATGTCATCATATTTTACTTGAATATCATTCATGTTGTAAAGTAAATAAAAAACCTTCTAATAAACAAATGTTAGAAGGTTAAATATGAGCTAGGACATTTACTTGGACACTTTGTCCAAGTTTAAATTATTAATGAAAATCAATATTTTCGTTTAGTGAATGCGCGAGCAAACAGCCCTCTCTGAATTGTTTGGCTTTATTTATGTGACTAAAAGGGTAAGTATTTTCCGGATGTTCAGCTTCTTCTTTGCTTATACCTTTCAATATTTCATCAATGCCTTCTGCAATTTGTTTACACTCTACAGGAGTTAATTCACCTTCGCAGTCAGAATGGTTAAGAAGTGGCATAATTTTATGCTCAATAGAGCTTAAATCTTTTGTAGCACTTTCACTACCATATCCAATATAGTCATTAAGGCTAATTCCTATTTTGGCCGCCAACCATTCTCTAAATCTGTTGAAGCTGCTGTATGGCCCATGCCAGGCGTCGTGTGATGTATCTAATCCCATAAGTGTTATTTTGTAGTTTAAACGGTTTTTAAAGCACAAAGTTACAGAAATTTAACCTATTTACATAAAGAATTGTATTTTAAATCATGGAAAACAATAATATTAAAAGAATCATAAAAGAAATCAGGTCCATTCTTATAAATGAGGCTAAAAACACTTCTATTATAGTGGATAAAATAGGTCTTCCAACTGAAATTGCAGATTGGATTACCAATGATTATAATGAGAAATTTCAACTTTGGTTTGCCAATAACTTTAAAAAAGAAGCTGTTAAAAGAATTTCTGGTGAGCAGCCAGTAATTGCTATGACAATTGAAAAATTAATAAAAGGCGATAATACTCAATCTTCTTTAAAAAATCAACTTTTAAGACAAAAGTCATACTACGATGGGATGTTTAGGCACATTTCTCAATGGCTTTCTGGAAGACGCGAAATAGCTCCTGAGACTGATGAGATAAATTTAAGAGAAATGTCTATTGAAGAAGCTGTTAGAAGAGCGGATGCTTGGCATGAAGCGGTTCAAAAATTGAAAGTTGGCGCTATTGTAGATGAGAGTGGTAAAATAATTAAGACTTATCCTGATGGATATTATTGGATTAATTTACAAAAAAGTAATTGTGACAAAGAAGCTAGGGCAATGGGACATTGTGGAAGTGGTAGTGGAATACTTTATTCTTTAAGAAAAGACAAACATCCTTATCTTACCGGAGATGTTCATAGAAATAATTTAATTCAATTAAGAGGTAGAGCTAACACTAAGCCTAAAAAAGAATATCATAATTTTATAATGGATTTCTTACTTGACCCAGACGTTCAAATAAATTCCATGAATCCAAGTTCATATAGGCCAGAACAAAATTTTGAATTAAAAGATTTATCTTTAGAGAATTTAATTCGATTATATCAATCTAAGCCTAGATTGTTTGTGTCTGAAGAATTATATAAAGTTTTGTTGAAGTATCCAGAATTTGCTCATGATGTTAATTTCAGAGCAACACCAATTCACACTGAACATAAAGAGGATTTAATTAGGAGACATCCGGGGATGCAGGAGTTGATGAATCGATAATTTTATTCACTTTTTTACAAGTATCAATATAGTTTTCAGTAGCTTTAATTTCTGATTTTTTAGTCATATCTTCATAACATTGAAGCGCTATTAACATGCCAAATGTTGAATTTAAAGTATCTGTCATACTTTCAGTTAGTTGAGAAATGATATCTTCAAAATTAAGATTACTATTACCAGTTTTTTCAAATAGAACTTTTCTTGTACGAGCAGGCTCAGGCTTATCAATTACTTTATCTCTGGCTTCTAAATAACCATCCACTAAAGAATTAAATTTTATATTTTCTTTATTTGAGGCCATGTTAAAGAAAGATGTATCAAAAAGCTCCATTTCAGCTTTATACTCTTCTTTGTTAATGTCCTCAGTACTTAAACTTTTAGAAATCAATTCACTTAAAAAATTTTTATCTATTTCAATTTTTTTGGCCATCAACGTTTTTTTTCAACTATTACTTCACGCGTTGGAGAAAATATAGGAATACTCTTTATATCATCCAGAATATTTTCATACTTATTTTGTTCATTAACCAATTCTTGCATTGTTGTTTTTACAGCACTTAGCCATTTATGATATTCTTCAGCTTTATTTTGTGGAAACATATCTTTTTTTGTATGCATAAAACACAAAACTGGACATTCTATTTCTGTTGACGATAATTGTTTGTTGAAGTTTATTTGTCCAAGTGGGCCATTTTGATTTTTTGAAAGAAAATAAAAATCCAACATACCTCTGTTGTTTTCTGTTATTCTAACTTTTCCAAATTTTTCAAATTCTATAAAAACTTCTTTTACAAATAATGAACTCATAATCTCCAGTAATTTCCTGTAGACTAAATCACACATTTCATATTGAACCTCGAAGGCTATGCCTTTAAGATGTTTTGTTTTAGTGGTGCTCATATTACAAATATAGTAATTTTTTTAATCATTCAGGTTTGTGTCGCTGTTAATTCCGTATTTGTATTTTTCAAAAAACTCAGTATGGTCCATTATTTTTGAGTGTTTCGATATATCATCGAATAGCTTTTTGGTTTGTTCTTTTAAATCATCAAACATTTTTGTTGTATCTACGTTAGACTCTTCCATGTAATAAGAAATATAACTTTTTATTATTGAACCTAAATCATACAATACATCCATAACAAGCCACGCTTTATTGTCTGTTATGTTTTTACACTTTATTTCTACAAATCCGGAATTAACAAAATTATTGGCACCACAATAAATAATTCCTTGGTGATTAAAATTGTTTTTTTGGGATAGCTTATAAAACTCATCAATTTTTTTATGATTTACATCTTCCCATAAATCAATAGGAATGTGGGTCCAAACAGTAATGCAAATTGAACTATACCCACTTATTAGTGTTACAAAATGTTCGTTTGTTACAGCTATGCATTTTCCTACAAAAATCTGAGCACCAACATGGTCAAACATTTTTGATGTTTTTTCTGTAAGCACTCTTTTTTTGATAAACACAGTCATATTACAAATGTAATATAACAACTATCTATTGTAAATAGAAGTGTTTAGGAGTGCAATGTTTTTCGAAACTCTTCGTGATTTCCAACGTTTTTTGCCAATGAATACTCCAAAGCAGTATAGATATTCTCTTCATGGTTTCTAGGTCCTGAGATTCCTATTAATTCGTCTAGTTCACATTCTAATACCGGCTTGTCTGCAGTTATATAATAAGCGGCACAGCGATTAGATAATGGAATAACTCTTTTGGTGTATCCAATACTGGTTATTCTGTCATAAAATTTCGCATCCTCGAATTTTTCCACAATCCTTTCTTCTGGAAATCCATTTCCATAATATCTTAACCAAGACGCTTCTTGTTCTGCGTATTTATTTAATTCTTCTAATTTCATTTATTGTAATTTTAATTTTCTTGCCCAATATTTTTCAAACAAAATCTCTCTTTTAGCTAAACCTTTTGGGGTTCCTGGCATAGAATACCATATTATTTTTCCGTATCTTTCTATTGCCATTCCAGTAGAACTTACATCACTTATTCCATGTTTTGAATCATACCATGAAAGATTTTTGTAAAATACATCTCCAGTAATTACTTTTTCTCTATAATTTACTTTTCTTCTTATTGCTCTTGCATGATGTCTATCTTTTACTTTTATTACATCTCTATATCTGTCACAAGTAGCTTCTAACATAATATAAGTTTCTACACAAAAACCAAGTTCTATATGTTTTCTGTAATTCAATGTTGTATTGTAATGTATGAACGTCTTGTAATTTTTGGAGCCATTGTGTTTTTTGATATATGTTTTTCTGTTAATGTTTTTCTTTCTGGGCACAGTATATCAGAAGGTGAGTCCCCATTTAATGCAACATATTCTATTTTTTTTGGTAATTGATGTAGAGCTCCTGAACAATGTGCTAACCCCAGAAAAATATGTCCTGTAAAATCATATATTTCACATGAGTAATCATTTTTTTTATTCACATTATAAACATTTAAATAGCCGAATTCCTCACCCTTATAAAAAGCGCCAATTTTAATATTATTATTAGTTCCAAAACGAATTTTTTTAAATGTAAAATGTCCACATTGTTTTGACCATTGTTTTTTTATTTTGTTTTTTTTATTTCCTTTTGGTTTTTTCATCCAATAACTATAGTTACATCATACTCTTTTGTGTAAACTCCAGGACTTACAAAAACTCTTTTATAATTACCTTTCTTTTCAAATAGTACATATCGCTCATGAACTAAGCCTAAATCTCCAGGAAAAATAATAATATCTATTATATCTGAAGGTAGTTGTTTGCGAACATTTCTAAATTCAACCTCTCCTATACGTTGATTCAAATTGTCAATGGAGAATATTGTTGCTTTTCCTGTATTCTGTGCGTAAAAGTTAATATAAAATTGTCTAGCGCCACATTTACCTATCAACTCTCCTTTGTACCAAACTTCAAAGTTTATTTCGCCATTCGGCCATTCTTTGTCATTAAATTTGGCACGCTTTAATTCAAAATCACCTTGTTTAACTTGCCATCTTTTTACTATTCTGGTTCTCTTCCCCATTAATAACACAGGTTAAACTTTTCAAAAAGAACTTTTCTTGGCTGAATAAAATATTTATTTTTAAAATCTATGTAATTATATTCTGTTTTGAATTCACCATAAGCTACCCCATCCTCAAAACCTCCTTTTTTTAAATAAAGGTCACATATTTCACACCAATAAGAAGTTGAAAATTCTCCTTCGAAAACCCCTACACTATACATCATTGTGTAACCAACAACACAACATGCATTACATCCAAAACAAATTCTGTTTTTTCTTATTTTAACTTCCTTGTATTTGAGGTTTATGTACATTTATTTCTTCATTCTTTTGTTCTTTATTATCTGTTAATGTTTTTGATATACTTAAAAACAATCTATCTATTGGAAGGTCATTTATTTTGCCTGCAAATGGATTTTCTATTTCATTGCTTATTATTTCAACTCCAGACATTATATAAAAAACAACCATCACCATTGGTGTGGACCATAATCCTAAATCATGAAACAAACCAAATGGTAATGTAATTAAATAAATGAAAACACTTACCTTTATATGGAGTAAATAAGAAAGTGGTATGGGTGTGTTTTTAATTCTCTCTAAAGAGTTTGAATGGTCTAATAACTTACATAAATGATTTTCAATAGAAGATTTATCTCTTTCTTGGATATTTATTTTCCAAAGTTTTATAAGAGCATCTTCAATACATTTTTTTTGAGAAAAGTGAAATACGGAAGATTCCTTCCCGTCATCTCCTAATTTTAAATAATCTTTTAATAGGTTCAGGAATTTCGTTAAAGAATTTTCAAATTCTTTTATTTCTATAATGTTCGAGCTATTTGAAATGGAGTTTAGTTTTGCAGACACAAACCCAATATCAGATGATAAATTGCTTATTGTCTTTCTTCCTTCCCACCATCTATCATAAGCTGTATTTGTTCTAAAAACGAGCAGTAATCCTATTACAATACCTATTAAACTGTGCATTGCGGCTGGTATTGAAAATTTTTCCAACTCTAATAAATGAATTATCATTGTTAATGTAAATGTAAAAACACCTATTAAAATTGTTTTTGCTAATAGTTGATGTAGATATGCATTTGGATTTGAAATTAACAAATATATCGTACTTGAATATAGATTGTTTTTGATTTTTTTCATATATGTTTAAACGCAGAAAATGAATTAATGTTACTTGTTTTTATATTTATCGTTAAAGCATTTTTCGCAATGAAATCCTTGTATGTTGTTTAACCAAAAAGAGCCATCTACATTTACTAAATAAGGTGACCATTTATGACAAGTTTCACATCTCTTGTGATTCATATAAAACCAAGCAATTCTTAAAAATCTTTTTATTTTTTTAAACATTTAGCTTATTGTTAATGTTTTGTCTTTACTCCAGCTCCACACATCAGAAGATAGACTTACATGATGTTTTATGAATTGAGTATTTGAATCTGAAGTTACCCAATCCTCAGTTGTTTTTGATTTATTGTTTATAATTACGTTTTTGGCTTTAAATTCCTCTCCGTCTATCAAAACTATCCATTTTAATTCAGAAGCTTTATGTTCGTTATTAAATCTAATTTTGAAGTCTGCCATCGTATTTGTTTTTGCTAAAATTATTATATCGCCTAGGGCCATATTTATACCACATAGGATTTCCTGTGTGCGAAAACTCTAATAGTACTTCTCTGGTTGGTGCTACACTTTTTAATCTTATAGAAACAGATAAAGGTATTACGTGTCCATTTTTTTCGTCTTCCCACAACAAAACAAAACCTACAAGTGATTTGTCATCCAAATCATTTGAGTCACCTGAACCCATCTCAGTTTCATTTGAAATTTTTGAAAACTTTGATTTGTGAGTATTCCAAACACATAGTATGTGATGATTTTTTGTTATTTTTCTATTTTTAAAATAATCTCTAAACAAATCCCATTGGTCATTATCTTTTTTATTCTTTGTTATTAGTTTTACGAGGTCAAATTCACCAACATAAGTCTTGTGCTCAAAATAAACATAATGTAAGTCTGAATATTCCTTTCGAACGACTGTGAATTTACCTAAAATAAATTCATCTTCTTCTTTATCAAAGTGATTTTGTATGTTTTGAGCTAAATCCATATCAATAACAAATATAGTGAATTAAACTTAATTATCAAACCAAAATACAATTCTTACATCATCTGGACCACCGAGTTCAGATAACTCTTTTAAATGTATGAAAAACATTGAATCTGGGCCACCAAGATAATCATAATAAGTCTTGCACTCATCATCTTCGTCAAAATCTTTATTTTTTCGATGTGTTTTTTTTTCAAATAATGTTTTTCTTGAGTTTGTTGAAAAATTCTCACCAGGCTCTCTTAAGTCTTGGTTATAATCAAATTCTGTCAATTCTCTGACGGTTAGAAATGAGTGAGAGTGACCACCACCTTCCCATCGTTCAAATTCTTTTTTCACATATTCAGAAGCGTTAGATGGTATTCCTCCAATTGCTTCTTTTATTGGTTTAATGTTTCTTGCTCTAACGCCGGCTAGAAAACCAAACATTCCATATGAACGCCAATCAAAAGGAATATTTCCCTTTTCTTTCCCAAGATATCCTCTTTCCCATTCAGTAAGTGAAAAATGATTACCGGTATAACGTACCCATTTATTATTTCTTTTCCTTTCTACAAATATGTGAATGTCTGCTCCCATTATGCGTTGTTTTTAAAATATTTTTCTAATTCCTTTTTTGCAGTCTTTGCTCTTTTGTAGAATTCTTTTTTATATTCAAGCTTGCTGTGTCCTAAATTTCTATCCTTTTTTCTGAAATAAACTTCAGAATCCTTAATGATTTTAGGAATGCCTGTTTTTAGTAAGTATTCATAACAACTTCGTTGGTCAAAGAAAAATATAACATCTTCAGAACTACAATATTTTGTACCGATAGTAAAACTTATTTTATTACTTATATTCAGTGAATCTATTAAATTATCACGTTTCACACTAAACCCTTTTTCATTCCCTTTTAAATCAAAAAAATAAAATACGCTCGAATTACGAATACTACTACTGCTGTTATGAATATTAGAAAGAGTGTATCTTTCTATAGTCAATATGTTAAGTTTAAGTGCAAAAAGTTTTTCTCCTGGTAAAAATGTATAAAACTTATTCTTAATGCCATGTTTTTCAAAAAGAACTTTTCTTTCTAAAGGAAAATAAACATTTTTCGGTTCATCTATAATTCTTAAGTTTATACCTTTAATCATATTAAAAATTTAGTAGGTACTCATTTAAACGCTCAGGAGAACTAAAAGTTACATATCTTATATCTAGATGTTTTTCTGTTTTTTCAACTAAAACTCTTTTTGAAAAAACAAAATTAGACAATATATTCAAATTGGTTATTACAATGCTATCAATTCTTAAGCCAGAATGAGTTGTTTTAAACGTTACGTGTGCTGCCGTTTTTAATTTGCTATCCTTAGCTAAAGCGTAGTGATAGCCCAACCTACTCTCATAACCATAATTTTTTGTTAGCTCATTTGTATCAAAAAATGCAATAAATTTGTCACAATAAAAAAGGTCATATATTTTTTTAAAGTCATTGTTTTGATTTAGTCTTCGTTTTATCAAAAACTTTCCTTTCTTATATTGCTTCTTTAATATTTTTCGATAATCTGGTATCACAAGTCTTTAAATTGATTTACTCTTTTTTTATTTGGTCTATTTTCGTCTTTTTCAAATAGGATTTTTCGAGTGTTTTCTCTCACAAACATATCATGTTTAAATTTTTCTGTAAACTTCTTCGATTGTGTTCTTTCATAATTACTTGTTTGTTTATTTACAAATCCAACACTAGCTCTTTGTAGAATTTTATGAGGTGATTTTATGTTTAATAAAACCCATTCAAAAATTTCCGGATAAATTTTAGGAATCAAATAAGTATAATATGCATCGCTTAGTTGAAATCTATAAATTCCATGAGTCTCTTCCAACTCTTCTTTAGCACATTTAACAGTATCTAACATATATTCTCTATGATAGTCTCTCATGTTTTTTCCAGAAATTTTTTCAAAAAAATCCCAGAAAAATTCATTGCTTAATTTAGCCCTTTCCCAATGTTGTGGATGCGATGGACCGAATCTATCTAATACCCTTTTATCAGCGTAATAACGTAATTTAAAAATAAAATAATCCTTACACTTTATATTAAAATTCATTAGAATGTAATTTAGTGCGAATTTCTGGCATATAAATTTCCAACAAAGAAATGATTTCTTCTTTTGAATCTGAATTTAAATCCTTCGATTTATTATTGTTTAACAAAATCATAAACTCACTAACTACCTTATTGAATTTGAATTTTTCAGTATGGTCGAAAATTTGTGTTTTGAATTTAGTTAAGTCCAAAGTTTCTTGACCAGTACGACTCATCCATTCTTTCATTCGGCCAATAAACCTTTTGATACCTGATATGTTTTTGTCAGACCAGCTGCCACCATCGAAATAATGACCAATGAACATCAAATAAAATCTCAAGAAATCATTTTCATAATTATCCGGACTAATTGCGTTACCTTTTGATTTGGACATTTTTTCACCTTCATTTAAAATCATACCTTGATGAATAACCTTTTTAAAAGGCTCTTCATTTGACACAACACCAATGTCATACAAGAACATATTAATGAATCTAGCGTAGATTAAGTGCATGCAGGCATGTTCGGAACCACCTACATATAAATCAACTTGTTTGTATTTATCTTTTGCACATAATTCATTTTCATTGTTTGGGTCACAATACCTTATGAAATAGAAGCTACTATCAACAAACGTGTCCAACGTATCAGTCTCACATTCAATAGGAATTGGACATCCCCACTTGCGTTGTCTTGATACGCACCAATCGTGTAAATTCTCCAACCAAGCTCTCTGGGCGTTTATTGTAGATTTAGGATAATCAATTATATCTAAATTCTTAATTAATCGGTCTTTATAATCAGTGATTTTAAAATACCATTGTTCCATTTCGCGTTGTTCAACTTTAGCGCCACTTCTATCGGCTATACCATTTTTAACCTGTTCATTAGCTAAAACAGTTTTATCAATTGGGTCCCAATTAACTATCCCAGTCTTTTTATAAGCCAATCCACGCTCTTTTAATTGCAAAAACAACCATTGAGTCCATTTTTGATAAGATACGTCAGAAGTGATTAAAACCTCCTCAAAGCCAGTATTCATTTTTTCCATCTGAACCCGGAAGTTCGCGATGTTTTCATAGGTCACGTCTTTAGGTTCTCTACCTACTGATTTTGCATAATTTTCTGCGGGCAAACCAAATGCATCATATCCAAATGGTTGAAATACAGGTGTTTGTATAAATTTTTTATAACGACAATAACTATCAGTTATTGCATAGCAATATGTATGTCCTATGTGAAGTCCTGCACCGCTCGGGTACGGAAACATAACGGCAACATACATTGATGGATTTTCCATATTGATTTAAACGTAAAATTAAGTAATTTGTTACAATTAAGCCATTTCTACCTCAGAAAGCTCTGGTTCCGGTTCAAGTTCTTTTTCAACTGCCTTATTGGGTTGAATTTCTTTTATTTTAAACCGGCTGGCAGCATAAAATAAATAAGGCGCACAACCTTCCAGGCTAACTTCAGCTAGTTGATATCCAAGGATGCCGCCTTGAACATTCATTCTTGACACTTTAGTAACTGTATAGTCATTTCCTTTAATAATCCACTTTGAAGTGGGTATATCATTTGGGCGTTGACTATCATCTATGCAAACAACTTCGAACATAATATATTATTTTTTACATAAAAAATTTAAATCTATCTATCATACTGATTGGGTGTGCTATTTCTTTCTTGTTTAGGTCAACATACATAACACCGCAATTTTGACAAACATTGTAGTCTGCTAACTTCTGAACACTGTTACGTCCTCCACAAACCAAAGGACCATCCATATGAGTTATTGTAACAGGAGTTTTTTTAACGCTTTTACAACAAGGACATTTTAATTTTTCAACCCTTATTTTCTCAGCTTCTGTTTCGCGTTTATATCTTTCTTCGCTTTCTTTAACTTCTTGTTCAAGTTCTTTCTTACGTTGCTCATAAATTTTTGATGAATCAACTTTTTTAAAATCAATTCTTTTAAATCCTTCCGGCAATTTGTTGATTGTATTAAAGTTTATCTTAACTCTTTTAGATACTTTCGGTTTTTCAGGTTTCTTTGCCATTACGCTTCTTGTTTTATTTCAATTATATTAATATTAATCAAATTCCTCTTGGGTTAGTCCTCTATTTTCGATTCCACAACGCAGAGCCTTATCGATATCACAATGATAAATAACCAATTCACCATCAACCTTAGTGCAAGTTATTCCTAATAGTGCATCATTAAATTTATCCACATTAATACCTGGATAATCTTTTAATATTTCTTCTATTTCAGACTTAATAAAACCTGACTTATTCTTTGTTTTAAACTCATTAACTTTTTTTCTAATTTCCATTAATTGTTATTTATTAGTGAATTGATAAACTCTATTTGTTTATAAGTATTTTCTGTAAATTTAATTCGACCCTTTGAAAGCTCTACGTCATTTAAAGAATCGTTAATTTGTTGTTTGTATTTATTTGGAAACTTTCTGATTTGATATTTAAAAGCGATATCGCACTCCTCTTCAAAAATTTTCCAGTCGCTCTCATTTTCAAAAGTAATTTCATCTCTCATTGTCACGCTTAATGGATTTAGTATCCATGGAGTTGAAAATCTTTTAGATTTACTTTGAATATTAAATTCAGCAAAAACCATTCCCATTTCTAAATTAAGACCAACTCTCCATTCTTTAAAAAAAGAAGGACTAGAATAGCTTAGTTGGCAAATTCCAGAACTTTTTCTGTGTTTGTTTTTCTTAACTTGTAAACGAGTTTTTATTTCTGTATCTATCATTGTTTTATTTAATTAACAAGTATACTTTTATTATCTGATTCATTTAGCCACTGGTAGTCATGACTAACTTTTGAATCGTATATGCAAAATTCTGTAATAATTTTTTCAAACATTATACCATGTGATGTTAACATTCTAGTTGTGTTTGTTACATCTATATCAAATTGTTCTTTTGTGCACTCATAATTTCTAAGAGTTATCATGTTTACAAATTTTTCATTTTCTATTTTTTTAAATGAATTCCTAGACATGTGGGCTCCTTGAGATTTTGCTAGTTTAGCTAATTTTTCTTTTTCATCTAAAGATATTATACAGCCAATATGAGCTTCAAAATAACAATTGTCAGGCATTTTATCACCTCTTTCTGATGGGGCTCCAGGATGCCATGGAACAGTTTCTATTTTTTTACGCACCACTTTAAAACCTCTATATTCTAAACCATAATATAAACGCTGAACCTCTTCATATACACTACGATTGTCGCCATAAAACTTAGATGAAGTCATTACGTCTTTAATAGTTTCGTTTGACCCATTTTCCAAATCTAACACTATTGATTTTACATTTAATAGTTCACAAGTTTTTTTGAACTCATTTACAAATTCCTCATTTAACTCACCTTCTTCAACAGATACAGTAATGTGTATTTCAAAAGGAAGAGGGAATTCAATTTTATCTTCAGCAGTTTGAATTTTTTGCCATTTTTCTGATTTTTCGTCTATCATCTCCTCTATGTCTTCATGAGTATATCCCAACTCATAGGCTATAGATAGAGCCGTCAAAATAACATCAGCAGACTCTTCAAGAATCTTTTTCTTTTCAATAAATCTATGAACTGTACCAGATGCGTTATCGAAAGGTAAAACAACCCTAGCCAATTCGCCACATTCTTCAGATACTTTTAATGCCTTTTGAGATAAGGTTTTCTTATCTCTTTTTGAAAGTTCTTGTATGTAGTTAAGTAATTCTTTATTCATATTTAAATGTTTTCATGTAATAATAGTGTTCAAATTCGCACCAGTTATTTTGATTTATTCCTCCACGTATAAACCACTCTATTCTTCTTTTATGAAGCAATAGTTTGTAAAGTAACGATTTAATCTTCAAAGTTCAAAATTAATTTATATTGATTATCATTAATGGTATTTTTATTCAGTTTCCAAAATTCTCGAACCCCCATTAGGATTTTTCCTAGATTGCTTTTTCCTTTACCGTTACAAACTCCCCAGTAAACATCATGCCAATGATTAGATTCTTCAATGTACTTATTTCCAGTAGCAAGTAATTTTTGTCTAAGCTCAATGTTGCGATAGAATTTATCAAATATAACAGAGGACATAATGTCGTACTTAACCTCTTTCCAATTAGACCGGAATAAATCAGTAGATTCAATAGCTCTGCCGGCTTTCATAGAATCTCTAGGTTTCATATGTGTGAATTCTTTTCGTTTACTCATATTTAGAGTTTTGGCTGACTGGTAAGCGGCCTCATTTGTGCTATTATTTTTACCTCTTCGAGAGTGTAATTATTTAATTGGTGCCATATTTGATTACCTCTTTCAAGCACCCATTCAATACCTGGTTTTTCAATCCCATCAAAATATAAATGTAACCCACCAATACTTTCAAAAAAAATACGAGCATCACATAAGCCTTTCATCGTATCTGGAAATCTTATATTAACACATATAAATTTTTCAATTATTACTCTCCTAGTTAATTTAGACATTAATAATATTTTGATAAATTAATTAATTCTTCCATAGTATAAATATGTAATTCATCCCATACTTCATTTGCTCTTTGAACTATATATTTAGTATCTGGAGCAGTAAATCCTTTGTAATACATAGGAAACCCACCTATGCTTTCAAAAAATAAACTTGCTTCTCTTATTCCTTTTCCTGTCCAGGTAAATCTAGGATAAACATTTTTAAAATGCTTTTCAATTATTGTTCTCCTGGTTAAAGATTTTCGCATTTGACAATTAAGGCTTCAATAACTCAATTTTTTCTATTTCCTTGTTATCTTGAGGGTGTATCAAAACATTTTCTCCATTACAATCAAACATAAAAGAGTGGGAGTCGCAACTCCATCCATCCCATCTTCCTGTATAAATTCCTTTTGTATACATCTTGCCTTTTTCAAAAGGTTCTATTTTATAGTAATCTTTTTTTTCGGTTTCCATGTTATTTTTTTTTAATAAATTTATTGTATAAACTTTCTTTTTGACCACAAAAAAACACAAACTCAATAAATGTGTAATGTCTATGTGGATTAGGACATATGATGCCGAAGCCAGTTTGTACATACCAGCCATTTATGAAAATTTCATTTATGGCAAAATTTAAAAATGTAGCTGTAGGAAGTTTTAAATATTCTTCGTAGCCATCTTTTAATTTCTGTTCAAATTCTTTATTTTCAGACATTTTTTATTATTAAGAAAACCATTGTATAATACCCCATTTTATTTCTACTGAACCTTTTCCAAATACTAGTTCAAAAAGTGTTATGATATTATCATATTCATTTTTAAACCAATCAATTTCTTTTTGGTGATTAATGTTTCTCAAATCAATTTCACCATATTGCCAGCTTTCAATTTTTCTTTCTTTACTATCAAATGGAGAATGTTTATTTGAAACGAATGTTTGACAACCGGTTTTTTGACCATAATCATCATTTACACAACTAAGTAAATCTTCAAACTCTTCTTCTTCGTATAATAATTTTGCTGGTCTAATATTTTTTGTTGCCTTATAAACTTTACCTTCAATAGGCGAGCCACATTCAGAACAAAAATTACTTTCAACTTCTTTGTTTTCTATGTTGATTTTGCATTCTTTGTTTGAACATGTTCTAGCCATTAACTCTTGCTTAGTTTCGTTATTTCCGTTTACGACCATATATGGTCCAATATGTGTATTTGTATCTGTTCCCATTTAATTTAAAAATAAAAAATCTTTGAGGTCTTTTAAAGACCATATTTTACAATTTTGTTTTTGAGCTTTTTGTTTTTTTATTGAATTTACTGAAGTGTCTTTCATAACAAGATGTGTTACTTTGTCAGAAAAATCACCAGACATCGTATAGCCCTTATCTACTACTTTGGCAAATAAGTATTCATCCCTAAATCCAGAGAAAACAAAAACACAATCTTCTCCTACAGAATTATTAACGTCAACATCTTCTTCTTCTAAAAAGAATTCTTCTTCACAATGAGGACAAGTTACTTTCCTCTTATGACTTAAATCTATCTTTCTTTCATAAGCAACATTATTTTCAATAACCAATCTCCACACGTCACCAACGTCTTCACCTTGAGCAAGTAATTCACCGGTTAATTCAAAATCTGAATAAACCTCTTTCATATTTTCAATAATAAGATTTACTTTTTCAACTAGGTCGTATGTTTTCTCGGCGCCATTCCATTTAAGTCCAGTGAAGTCCTTGGTTAGTTCTAAATCAATATAAGTAAGATTATGACTCCCCCATTCAGGATGTTCCCGGCAATCTTCTCCTAAAAACTTATTAAGACTAGCAAGTTCACTTGCCCTAAGCTCTTCGGCAAACTTTAGTTCGCCTGTAAATGATGTACTGTAACCCATTACTTATTTTTTTTTTCGTTGTTTAATTTTTTCGAATTGTCTATCTACTATCACGGCTGTCATTCCAATGAATACGCCCATCAAAATGTGGTAGGTAAAGTAGGTAAATCCAAATGTTTCAGAATCTATATCCATAGGAAGAAACATAAATCTAAGAACAAATAGTAATATGAATATTAAAAAAAATCTCATGTTATATTATTTTTTATCATTAAAAAGTTCGTCTAAATAATCCCATAAAGGTTCATTGCCTTTTATTTCTTCGAGTTGTTGTTTGAAATGTTCGTGTTCTTTTTTATATTTTTCAAACATACTACTTCCGGTCATTTTTGAATATTGGACATTAGCAATTCTATCACAAAGTTTTACAAATGTAGCAAGAGGAACATTTCTAATGTCTTCATAAACAAAATCTGGCATCCTTTCATCTCTGTCTCTACCACGACCATAATTTGTTACAGCCCTAACAATTTCAGCTACATCAGTATTTGTAACTCTTTTTATGCTGTTATAGTTTTGACGAGCATCTTCCACACTGTCATGACAAAAACAAGCCGCAATGACGGTGTATATTTTATCGACTGGAATTAAGTAAATAAAATCCTTAGCAACTTTCACAACCATTCTTAAATGAAATTCATAAGGCAAATAATCATCGTAGTAATGATTTGTGTCGTGATGTGCTTTAATAGCAAACGCTTCAATTTTTTTTAATTCTTGGGAATTTAGAATAGCGACAGCTTCTTTAGATAATGCTACTCCTGATGTCATTGTTTCCATATTGTTATTTTTAATATTAATCGTAAGTTGACCATTCAATTTCGCAATTGCTTCTATCT
>Ga0307377_10003415_pt1 | contig 17938 bp, 24 predicted proteins | sample TR3MG_FD_202535 | JGI IMG/M metagenome (GOLD analysis project Ga0307377, IMG submission 202535) | Soil microbial communities from Risofladan, Vaasa, Finland - TR-3 | ecosystem: Environmental > Terrestrial > Soil > Coastal area > Acid sulfate soil | place: Finland: Risofladan, Vaasa | collected... | reverse complement strand
ATTAGAAACCCAATTAAAAGCCGATCAAGAGCGTTGGGGTGATACTTGGAAAAACAGACCGATTGAAGGTCAATCCGAAAGAATTAGAGGCACATTTAACAATTACTTTGATGCTGAACTACATGGCGGTGAAGAAGTAAATTGGATTAAAGTTGCTGGAAACGCGTTAATTGCGTGGATAAGACAACAAGAAAGTAAAAAAACCACGTAATATGAGTGAAAAAAAATACGACAATCCAAACAAAGTGTTCTCAATAATAGAACCAAAAGTATCATGTAGATTTATACTTGAAGCTGAAGGTCTTAATATACCAGAGTGGTGTTACCGAAAATACAAACTATATAATGATGGTGATAAATTAATTTTTACCACAGAAATTTTAGAAACCATACAAACAATAATCAATCCAAAAGACCTTTTCAATATAACATCTTTTTGTGTTAAAACTCTTGACCCAAAAGGTCATATCATTCATAAATTATCGTTTGACATTTCGGATATAAATTTTCATCAAAAAAACGAATATAAAAAATCTAAAATAAGTAAATTTAAAATTAAAGGTACTGTTAAATTAGACAGTATTTTTTGTACTTATGTTGAACCAGAACCAACGGAATATAAACTATGAAATGTATTAAATTTAACGACGGACACATTAAACGTGTTAGTGAAAATATCGCTTATTTAGCGGTGAAAAATGGTGATGCCAATTATGTTTCCAAAACAGAATGGAAAAAATACATTTATGGTGTGAAAAAAACTAAACCTGAAGAAGTTGTTGAAGAACCAAAAAACAAAGTTTCAAAAGCTGAAAAACAAAAAGAAAAAAGAAAACAGTACGAAGCTGAAAAGAAGAAAATGCTACAACATAAAAAGAAAAAATAAATGAAAGCATATAAATTATTTCGAGTGATGAAGTCTGGGGAAATTTCACCACTATTTATAAATAAAAAAGCACGATTACCTTTAAATGAGTGGTTGGAGGCTGAATGTCATCCAACTAAAAACTTTAAAGTTCGGCCACATTGGCATTGTACATCACAACCAAACGCACCGCATTTATCAATGAAAGGTAGGGCGTGGTATGAAATCGAAATGGATGATTATAAGGAATTCAAAAGACCAACCACACAAGGTGGATTGTGGTTCTTAGCAAATAAAATTAAAATAATTAAACGATATGAACACAATACCAATAAAAAATAGTGACGATATAAAATGGTTTGAATCTAAACGAAACCAACAATTGGAACGATTTGTAGATTTAATAAAAACACAAGCAGAAACCGAAAGAATTGACAGATGTTATAAAAATCTAATGAAATTTCAAGAACAGCTAACCCTAATCGAACAGGTTACAATAATAACCAATATTTTTTCTAACGATGAACGAAGAATTAATTAAATAATATTGGTATTATATTTGTATTTATTAAAGTATGAAATATGTATTCTTTATCTTATTATTTTTCAGTATTGTTAGTTGTGTTCCCACATCATTTACCACAGATGAATACAGACCTTATTATCCATATTACCCAGATTATATAATTTACAATTACCATAATTCTTATTACCGACAATATAACAGACCACATCCTTATTTAAGGAATTATAATTACCCCCCACAAAATAATAACACGTATAATGGCCCCCGTAAAACACCACCACCTAACATACCCCCACAACCTGTTAGACCCCCAAGAACCATAGAACCAAGAAAATACACCCCCAAAACAAATAATACTCCGATGAATAGAAACCCAAAAATATACACCGCACCAAAGAAAAGATAAAAAAAATGTTAAAAAATTAGGATTTTTAAAAAAAAAGTATTTATATTTGTAGAAAGTTTAAAACTATGAAAGACGTTAGACATTAAAATTTAAAATAATCGGACCACATAATGAGCGATAGAATATACCCAAAAGACTTTCTTATAAAGGAATATGAAAAATATAAAACCAATCTTTTGACGGAAGTAAACCACCCAAAAATAAAAAAAACAAAAAAAATTGTTAAAATATTAGGATTATTAAAAAAAAAGTATTTATATTTGTAGAAAGTTTAAAACTATGAAAGACGTTAGACATTAAAATTTAAAATTATGAAACACATTCAAACTGATACTGGAGCTGGTATCATCGATATTGAACATTAGGTTCAAAGATTAATCGTAATAACCCGAAGCGATTTAAAACCCGGGCTACAAATTGCACAATCAGGTCACGCAATATCACAATTTCTTCTTGACTATCCTGATTTAGGTAAGAAGTGGAACAATAATTATCTTATCTCCTTGTCTGTAAACTCAGAACATAAATTACAAAAAATCTTATCACAATTATTTGATATGGGAATTTCCGTATCATACTTTACCGAGCCCGACATTAATGACGAGCTCACATCGGTATGCTTTCTTGAATCAGACAAGACTAAAAGAATAACATCCAAATTAAGGGTGTCATTAGAAAAATTAAACTAAAATGAAAAACAATTTAGAAGATATAGTAATTCGATACAATAAACTAAAAAGTGATCTTGAACACGGTGGTTATTCTAGTGAATATAAAACACTACATATACTCGGCCAACTTATTCACGAATTAATACCGTTACTTGAAACCCAAGATGATATTTTCATTGCATTAAGAAATATATATTTTCTTGGTGAAACAAATGGACAATTTAAAACTTAAACTATGAAAAATTATTAGAGTATCCGAGCCCCGTAACCATTTAATTGGTACGAATAACACATTTATAACACAATTAATTAATTTACAAGAAAAATACCAATACATTGGTAAAATAAAAACAATTTAAAATTTAGAAAAATGAAACATAATTCAATTACTACAATTAAATGTAGATTTTCAAACAGGGTTCATAAAATGATTGACCCTTATTACGGGATAAAGAAAAGTGACCGATGGAATCATCGTCCTAAAGAATTAACCGATGCTGATAAAGTCAAATTATTTGACGAAATCGCAAAATTCCATAAAGAATGTTCCGAAGAAATATCAAGAGGTTTGTTCAAAAGAAGGGAACGTAGCAGAACAAGGAAATTACGCGAAGCTAATGGTTATGTCCGTAAAAAGAAAACCAGTAAAGCAGACTATGAAAAAAGTCTTCAAACACATTAATCAAAAAATTACCACTATGTAATCGTAGTGGTAATTCTTGTCCCGGTAGCTCAGTTGGCCAGAGCGGGAGTCTCTAAAACTCTGCCGTCGTGGGTTCGAATCCCACTCGGGTACGCAAACCAATAATAATATGAATATGACACATATTTTTGATATTGATGGTACATTAGTTTATTACCACACAAATAATTGGATTACAGGTGCGTTAGAGTTTATCGAAAACGCACATAATCGAGGCGATAAAATAGTATTAATCACAATGAGAGGTCCACAAGACCGCGATAAAGAATGGTCAGTACAAAATACTATGGGAACAGTAATAAAAGACCTAAATAGTAGAAATATTCCACACACAGTATTATGGGGTATGCCATCACCAAGAGCCATTCACGATGATGCTGTAATATTCGCGAATAAAAGAAAAACAAATCAAGAATGGATTGTCTAACCCTCACTTTAATACAAATTTATTTAAAAATAACCCTAACTTTATAACATATGTTTAGTTATTACGGATCCAAGAAAATATTATCCAAACATTATCCATTCCCAAAATACGATACTATTATCGAACCATTTGCGGGTGCAGCAATGTTCAGTTTACACTCCACAAATTGGAAAAAAGATGTTATATTATACGATAAGTATGATAAGGTGTTTTTAGTTTGGGATTATTTAATTAATCACGCTGATGAAAGTGACATCGAAACATTACCCGATTTAACTGAAGGTTTGGATTTAGATACATTAAATATATGTGAGGGTGAACGAGCATTACTTGGGTTCTTGGCGAATCCTGCAAGTGCTGTCCCAAAGAAAACTGTCACCAAACGTGGGGAAAAATCGTGGCCCAGACAAAGACAATATATCTTAGATAATTTGTATAAGGTAAAACATTGGAAAATCTTTAAGGATACGTTTACAAATATTGAAAACATTGAAGCAACTTGGTTTATTGACCCACCGTACCAATTTGGTGGTAAGTATTATCATTCAAGTGTTTCAAATAAACTTATTGATTATCCTGAGTTAGCTAAGTGGTGTAGAAGTAGAAAAGGCGAAGTAATCGTCTGCGAAAACTCCACAGCAGATTGGTTATCTTTTCATCCACTTGCAGAATTAAACGGTCAACTCCATAAAACATTAGAAGTTATTTATTATCAAAGTGATGATTTTAATAAGTGGTTAGAACAATTTATCATCGAATCGGGACATAGTTGGGGTTCAGGTATTTATGTGAGATTAAATACAGGTGAAACATTATCAACTGTGAGTGACGAATACAAGTCGTGGTATTATAATAAATTAAAAGAATATCAAAATGTATGAATATTTTATTAGTCCAAAAATTTTCTATCATAGAGCCAATTGGTCTTATGGTTATTGCGGACGCAATGAAGAAAAAAGGACACAATGTTGATTATTACCTATATAAGGACGGTAATGTGGGTTGGGATGGTTTGTTTAATCGTATAATAGTATTTGACCGTGACATTACACAATATGACATTGTTGGTTTTAGTACGTATACGGGTAATCATGTTGAAGTGTATAAATCTTGTGAAATTTTAAAATCAATTGGTGTTAAAACGGTTATCGGGGGACCACACGCAACATTCTTCTATGAAGAATCAAAAAAACACGCGGATTATGTCTTCCGGGGTGAAAGTGTTCTTTCTTTCCCAGAAATGAACGATAAAAAAATATTTCCATTAGTAAAAGCAGATGAATTAACATTAGACAGGGAAGGTTTTTACAACTATTCAAAAGTACATAAAGACAATAGAATTAAAAACATAATGTCATCCTTTGGTTGTCCATTTACTTGCTCATATTGTTATAATTCATCATATAGGGAACTATATAACATCCTTAAAGTTAGATTAAGATCCGTTGATTCTGTTGTTGAGGAAGGTAAATCGTTGGATTGTGATTTAATATTTTTCCAAGATGATTTCTTTGGGTATAAAAAAAGTTGGTTAAGAGAATTCAAAGAAAAATGGCCAAAAATACCATACCACGCACAAATGCGAATTGAATTAATGGATGATGAAAAAATACAATTACTAAAGGATAGTGGTTGTGTTAGTGTTACCATTGCAATCGAAACAGTTGATGAGGAATATAGGGATAAGATTCTCAATAGAAAAATGACCAACGACACCATTTTCCACAACTGTAAGCTCATTTTAGACTCTGGTATGGGGTTACGGACAGAACAGATGTTAGGATTACCAAACACCACGTTAGATGATGAATTAAAATTGTTGAAGTTTAACTGCGAAATTAAACCCACAATTGCTTGGACAAGTATTTTTCAACCATATCGCGGAACTGCGTTGGGGGAATACTGCGTTGATAATAATTTATATGATGGGGATAATGAAGATGTCGCAGATAGTTTTTTTAAGACAACCGTATTAAATTATCCCCCAGAACGAAAAAGAGAAATAGAACGATTACAAAAAATATTTGCGGTTTGTGCTCATATCCCAAATGGTTGGGAATACGCAGAACAAATTGTGAAACATAATAACGATAATTTGAAAGAACACCTATATTCAATATTATATAAAACTTAAAAATATGGAAACTAAAGAAAATTTGGAAAGTGGACTCATATGGGCCCCTTATGTTTTAGTAGAACATAACGAAGAATCACTAAAAGAATATCGCGAATTTATGGACAAATATAATGAAGAACACGAATTTTGTCCCAAATGCGGGTCGAAAAAACACTCAACAACATTAATGGGATATCCATTAATAAGAGGGGAAGAAGATAAGTTTAGAGACCTAAATCAATGTGTCTGTACCGATTGTGGTGATGTACACACAACACACGAAAGAATAAATAAAATTAACAAACAAAAACTTAGAGTATGAAAAAAGTAGAATATCTTGTAGGAGCATTTTTAACAGAATTTGATATCATAACACACGAACTTCCAGAAGAAGTAATAATACCGATAAAATCTACTAAAAGAAAAACCCGAAAAAGTAAATCTACAATGAATAACACAACAAGAAAGACCGAACATACCACCAAAAAACGAAACAAATCACAAACAGAAACATCTGAATGAAATCTTTTGAATTTAATAAAAAAGGAATGTCTGAATCCGTTAAGTATTTGAATATAAAAAACAAAATGATTGATTTTTGGTATCATCCTAGCTCTTATGACATTATTCAATATGCGAATAAATTGTTAAAAGAAGAAAATGAAAAAAAATTTGGCCAGTAAAAATATTTGACATATATTTGTCGAATCATTTAAAACCAACCAAAATGAAAGAACCTTTAACAGTAAAAGAATTAATCAAAAGACTAGAAGAATTAGAAAACCAAGACGCGATTATTTCTATTACAAGTAGTAATTTCGAATTAAATGGTTCAAATATACCCGCAAGTTCACTTTATGTTTTTAAGGGTAAAATTAGAAAGGAAGGTTTCCGAGACGCCTTTGATGGCGGGAGATACAACACGGATGTAATCAGTTGGGATGATAACGAAAAAGAAGATTTCGTACAAATAATTTAAAAAAAAATGAATTTTTATTTGACTTTTCGATTTTTTTATGTATATTTATCATCACGACATTTTAATAACACATTTTTAAACAACAAATTTTAACGACATGAAGTTAACAAAAAACATTATCGCTCTTCAAAAAGGTTTGGTAATCGCACCAAACGACGGTATGGACAACAGAATCGCAGTCGCAACCGTTCAAGCACACTTAATGGAATGGGGTTATATGTTAACCCAAGATGCTTTTGAAGCATTAGGAAAATCAGATTTATCTTTCATTGAAACATTCAATGATGAGCTTATCACTTATTTAAAAGATATAAGTGGTGGAAATCGTGATTTCAAACCATTGTATAAAAATTTCCCAGAGGAAGTTATGTCAAAATCAGATTTTGAACTGTTCATTAATTCAATTGTATATTACTGGACACACGGACAAGTTGCTCCGGAATCTGTTGAATATGAAAAACCAATTAAGTTTGAAAAAATCAAATATACAATGATTGGTTTTGGTTCAGAAGAAAGATTCGCAAGTATCTTTACTGATTTGGTTTCAATTAACCAAAGTTTGACACCACAAGATTTGGAAATTGTAAAATGGTTTGTTGCGAGAGGTGATAAATTGATCTTCCCAAAACAAATTCCATTTAAAGAAAACCTATGTACATTGGCTGGTATGGGAATCGAAGGATTACCAGTTAAAACACCAACCGACGTATTAAGAATCGCGGTGCATCTTTCAGGTGGTGACATCAGTTTGCCTAAAGTTCCATTTAAAGAAGTTCGTATGAACAGATGGAGCTCTGCAAAAAGTACAAACCCTGCGAGAGAAAATTTCAAATTCAAGAAATTCGCTCGTAAAGAAAGAAAATACATCTTGGGTTTGTTAGAAAACACAAACTGTGATGCACGTGAAATGGTATTGAAAGACCAAAGATGGGTTCGTTTAGGTGAAATTTTACACCCTTCTGAATATAAAAACAAATACCCAAAGTCTGCATCTGCATTCTATAAAATTAGAAATACTAAGGTGAAATCTTGGTACGCACAATTGAACGAAGCATTTGCTAAAGATTTGGAAAGTGGATTAAAGATATTGTCACAAAGACCGGGTGAATTCTCAAGAAGAATCGACTGGCTTGTACGTACACATCCAAAACAACTAAATCTAATTATGGGTTATTTGGGTGAAGCCTTAAAAGGTACATCAAATAAGGTGTTGTTCGAAGTTTATACACACTTTGAAAAAAGAATTGATCCTGTGACAAACAGATCGATTATGATTAAAGGGTCAAGAAAACGTACCGAACTACCATCATTACCAGCTTTACCGAAGTTGATGATTGAAGGTATTCACCAAAGACTATTTGAAACTTTGAAGGAAAAGTTCACCACACTTGATTCATTGGGTAACTGTTGGATTGATGAAGAATTGAAAAAAATTCCTCTACCAACAAATATGAGAAGTATGAACTTTTCATCTAAACCAAAAATCAGGGGTCAAAGAACACCTTTGGATAACCCAGATGCTGTTGTTATCAGACCATTCGTTCATTGGATGGATAAAAATGGTAACGAAGACTTAGATTTAAGTGCAACTTTTATCGGTGATAAAAAAGTTGAAATACTAAGTTATAGTACAATGGGTCTAAGGGTTGGGAAATCTGTCCATTCAGGTGACGTATTAAACAGACAAGGACCTTGTGCTGAATACATTGACATCGAAATGGCGGATGCAATTGCAAGAGGTTTCAAATACGTTGTAATTGATGTAAGAAACTATAAAGGAAGAGGTTTAGAATCTGTGGAAGCAAGATTTGGAATTATGGAAAGAGAGTACCCAACATCTAACAGGATTTGGTTACCTGAAACCCTAAATTCAACACAAATGTTGGAATCAGAATCTTCAAATACATTGATTACCATTATTGATTTGGAAACTAAAGAATACATTATGTTAGATATCGATTCAGGTGGTAAAGTGTACGCAAGAGGCGATATTTCTAATACTATGAAAATGGTTGAAGAATACGCTAAACTTCCAAAAGTAAGTGTTTACGATTTAGTTTTACTTCATGTAGAAGCAAGAGGAAAACAAGTAACATTGGATCAAAATGTGGACACATACTTTAAAGTTGAAGACTTTATGGATTCTTATGAAACAACAGGAAAACTAATGGGTGTGTAAACACCCTCTACCATAACGGCTATGTAGTTAGTTACTTCTACTCAAATTTAAACTGAAAAAAACGACTATTGCAATTACCGTTAATACTAAAAAGTTGGGGTGGGAAAATCCCGCTCCAACTTAACTAAAAAAATCGTTCTTTGAAATTATTATAAAATATTATGTGGCTATATTCGGTCTTACTTCTAATTTTCAATTGGTGAACAACAGACGAATAATTTCCACAACCATACAAAGTGGCTATGAGTTAACGGGGTAAAGAGTGGTAGGCGGTGTACTTTTAATACACCGTCCTCTCCCAAAGAGTTACTTCTACTAAAAACAAAAGACTACTCGCTCAGTTTCCACTTACACACAAAATGGCTATAGGTTCACACTTGACAACGATAAATGTGTCAAGAGAGATACTTCTACAAACTAAGAAAGCGGGGAAACCCCACACCCTACGGGTGATGGGAGCCCTGCACCAAAACCTTTCTCGCCTAATTTCCATTTAACAAACAAATTGGCTATGATTTACATTACTTCTACTTATCTGATGGGTTTCCGCTGAATAAGCGGACCCCATTACCAAAGACCGATGTAATCAATTACCAATTTTTTAAAATCTAACCGGCTATGTGAATAGTTACTTCTGGATGGGAAATAAAAAAATAAAATTAAGTGATTTGATTTTATATGAAAATAATATATGGTATCGTGGACGAGCCATAAATAAAGACATTGTTTCGAATGAAACGATATAAATAATTTATAAACAACAAAAACTACAACATTATGAAAAACACAGATGTAAAAGTAAAAGCGTTATTTGATTTAGTTCAAAGTAAAAAATTAGCAATTGAAAAGGCCGAAAAACCATGTTGGGAAACTAGCTGTAATTTTGGTTATTCTGCGAATTCTGCACATGACAGAAACGATCTAAGAACAATTACTGATGTACGTAAAATTGTTGATATGTATGCTTTCTTGCTTGACCGCAAAGAAAAGTCTACAAAATCAGCAGAAGAACTTGGAGTGGAGTATAACTTCTCGTGGTTAGGTTTTAAAGTCGAAGAATGGAAATCTGATTTCCAAACAAGAGTAAACCAAATCTCACTTCAAGACAAACGTAAAGAACTTGCAGAAATTGAAGCCCGTTTGAATGCGATCATTTCACCAGAATTGAAAGCTCAAATGGAACTTGAAGTAATCGAAGGATTACTTGGAGAACAATAAAAAACGTGAATTAAATCCCTCCAGATATGGGGGGATTTTTTTATGCTAATCAAAATAATTAACTCCGTATTTTTGTCTTATTTTTGGTGGTATTGTGTTTCTTTGTCCGAACAAAATGGTTTCACCATCAACCTTTCCGATGGGTATTTGATTTACATCTTTACCTTCTTTTTTTGCTTGTTTTACCGCTGTTGCCCAAAGGGAAACTGGACGGTATCGTTCATACTTGTCATCATATTTGTAAATGATGGGTACGTATGGTTTTGGTTGAATCGGGGCATTTGGTTCTCTTATATAACCAGTTATCCAAACACCACCACCACGACCTTGAAAAATTTCATATTTGTCAGTATTTAAAGCATCGCCTCTATTTAAAAAACCATTAGGGTCAAAAATAGCAGTAACATCTGGATTGTTATTCTTGTAGTATCTATTTTGTGTTTCATCCCAATCGGTAATACCTTTATATTGTACTATTACCCGTTTACGACCATTTTTTGGATTCAAAAGTTGTTGTTTGGTCTGTTTATAGTGTTGCTGTGGTGGTGCGGTATATTCTTTTTTTGCCACATTATATTTCTTAACATCATCTAAATATTTTTTATATTCGATTTTATACCTATTTAACTTTTCTTGTTCTTCCCTGTTTTTTTGAATAAACTCGTCCTTATCATATAGTATCACGATATCACCCTGTTCTTCAACCAGAAGGGTTTTCATAATATTCTTTAATTTAAATTCATTTTTCATATCAATTTTTTCATTAGGTTTCTTATTTCATTAAGATTATTATCCACCTTGAATTGGTTTACAATATCAATTGCTTCTTCCCTACTAATATCTGGATTTTCATACCAAGCATCTTGAATCGCATCCTTTACTTGACCAACTAATTGACCTTGTGGAATTCCCATACCTAAGATATCATTACCATTTATTGGTAAAGTAATATTACCTTTATTCATTGCGAATTTCAAATCATCCAACCTATCCTTGATTGTTTTAACTTGATTAGGCATTGCAGATTCTTCTTTATGTGATATGTTATCCGCGTGAATTAAATCTAAAATACTTCCAAGATTTTCTCCAACTGAGGTTGAAAATTTCCTTAATGTTTTATCGGTTACTTCATTTCCACTATCACTTGCGTTTTTTAATCTCATATGAACACTAACACCTTGTGAAACCGCATTTATAATATCATTTGAATATTTTAAATCCATCATAATATTTCTTGTCATTTCAGCACCAATCTTCTCGTGGTCATAAAAATGGATAGAACCGTCTGGATCGATTGTTCGGGTAGATATCTTACCAATATCATGAAACATCGCCATAAGTCTTGTATTCAAGTCTGGGGGGGTGTTCTTAACCACAGATAATATATGAGTAAAAACATCTTCCGTATGATGTTTACCCTGATTCATTCCAACCGTTTTATCAAGATCAGGAATAATATGTTTAAGTAATCCAGTTGATTGTAACATTTTAATTCCAATATCGGGATTTTGCAATACCAAAATTTTATTTAACTCATCTTGAATTCTTTCTTTTGATATGGTGTTTATAATATGGGCATTTTTTTTTATTACCCCAAACACATCATCATTAATTTTAAACCCATATTTTGTTGAAAATCTCACGGCCCTTAATAATCTAAGAGCATCCTCACTAAATGTTATATTGGGATTTATCGGTGTTCTAATAACCCCATTTTTAATATCATCAATTCCATTTCCTGTTAAATCTAAAATTTCTTCTGTTGACACGTTTTTTAATAACGAATTTATGGTTAAATCTCGTCTATTGACTTCATCAACTAAATCACCACCCGTTACATCAGGTTTTCTATCACCCATTTTATATTTCTCTTTTCTTGGTGCAACAAACTCCAAATCAATATTGGGTAAATTATATTTGTCGTTCAACAACGAAAGTTTTGATGTTCCAAATCTAGGATATATAACTGGATTACTACCATTTTTATAATTATTTAATTTAGCCGATAACCAAATAGAAAAATTAATCCCACTATTTAAATCACCATTTACAACAAAATCTAAATCTTTAGATTTTAACCCCATAATTTCATCGCGGACACACCCACCAACAGCAAATACATTATTTTCCCATTCTGTGTTTTTGATTATTTTTTTTAAAAAACCCAACACAATTTCTCCGCTTGTCGATTCTAATATCAAATTATTTCTTTTCATAACAATAATAAATATAAGAAAAATAATTAATATAACGATGTTTTTCGTAGACAATTAACTATTTATTATTAAATAAACAATATGGGTAGAAAAAGAGAGCACACAATTGATGATAGTTATTTTGAAAAAATTAACAATCATAAAAAAGCATATATTTTAGGGTTTTTATATGCTGATGGATCAATAGACAAAAATGGGTTTAGTTTTGGGATACATAAAAGAGATGTGAAAATTCTCGAATTCATAAAAAAAGAACTAAAAACGGATTACTCTATTAAAACCAATTGTGATCCATATATTCGTTTCCAGATTGTGTCGGCAAAAATAACAAAAAATTTAATATCATTAGGTATAGTAAGAAAAAAAACATACAAATCAAAAAAACTACCAAAAATTTCTAATTCAGAGTTGTTTAATTCAATGTTGTGTGGGTTTTTTGACGGTGATGGCTCAATTTATTCATCTAAATATAAGAATAGACGCGAAGAATTTGGGTGTTGTTTTAGCGGAAATATATGGGTTTTAACACAAATAAAAAAACATCTAAATGTTAATGGGATATCAACGGGTAAAATCAGATATAGACACCCCACTAACTATTCTTGTATGTTAGAAATAAGAGGAACATATAATATAAAAAAATTGTTTCAATTGTTATATAATAACAATGATTTTATGTTAAGTAGAAAACACAATAAATTCATTGAATTTTCAAATAATAGTAAATTATTAAGACAAAGAATATCAGATGAAAAAATAAATGAGATAAAAATTTATTATATGTCTGGTTTAAAACAATTTGAAATTAGTGAAAAAATGGGCATTCCTAAAAGCACAGTACGATCAATCGTTCAACGATTAAGAAAATTTAGAACATTTTCTTCGATTGTTTCATTAATTATTTGGTTTTTAAACATAAATTCACTATATTTATAAGTATAAGGATTTTCTTAGTTTTTATAAACTAAGTGGTGGAGCTGTAACACAATAAAACAGCCTAAAGGTCAGACGAGGGATAAAACCCCAACCAATGGTGATTTAATAATGTCTGACCTTTTTTTGTGCCTATTATTTTGTTTTCCCACTATTTTATATTATATTTGCAAATATACTAAAAATAAAAACGATGGCAAAAAAAGAACTAACGACTAAAGAAAAATTGTATAGGGAAATCGATAATATTGTCGACAACTATAAAACCAAACATAAAGAAGGGTTTATACAAGAAGAAATTATAGATATTGTAAAAAACTATCCTAATTTCAATTGGGATAAATTTAATGATGCAATGATGGGTAACACCTGTATGATGAGTGAAGACGGTGAATTTATCAATTATCATTGTGACGTTAGAACAGGACTTCTTTGCGGGATTGAAAACCGTAATATAACACTTGGTGAGTGGGATTAACGTCTAAGGTATTTTCTTAAAGCAATTTTGTTTTCCCTATAAAAAGGAAATAACCTTTCTTCATAATCAGTTTGTAACTTTTCTAATTTCTTTGGATCCTTATTTCTTGATAATGATTCGTAATGAAATGATACCGCGTCACAAACCGTAATATTTTTCTTACCTTCAATAAGACATTTGAAATTTAGTTCCACATCTTCGAAACATTCTATATATCTTTCATTGAAACACCCTAAATCAATAAATAACTCACGGTTTATCATCATAAACGCAGCTGTATTTCCATGTGCTTTATAATTTACACCAGTATCATAATCCCTTGACTTCCCTATATCAATATGTCCCAGATGTAACGCCCCTTTACCGTCCTCTCTATAAAACACACCACAATGTTGCACAAGTGAATTACCGAAATGTAATCGGATACCAATCGTCCCAATGTTATGGTTTTTATTATACACCTCAACACATCTGGTTAACGCGTCATTCAATAGTTCAACATCATCATTACAGAATAAAACGAGTTCTGATTTTTCTGTTGTATGATTTTGAACAACATCATTATTTATTTGACCAAAATTATAATAGTCGTATTCAACTAAACGTACCCTATCGTCCAAAATTTTATCATACTTTTTTTTTACTTCTGAATCACTTCCAGTATCGGCAATTATAATTTCAAAATTGGGATAATTAACAAGGTCATTCCACGACATAATGTTTTCATATAAAATATCGTAATTATTTTTAGTTGGAATGATGACAGAAACCCTCGGATATTTGTCTAACTTAATGTCAATATCATTATATTTTGGATCGATAACAATTGGTAATTCATCTTTATATTCTTCAGCAAACTTTATTCGATTTTCTTCCCATTCTTTATTTGTTTCACCAACAGATTTGTGTAAAACCCTAAAACTGGTTACAACACCAATATCGACTCCATCTAAGTAATTCGGAATACAAAATGATACATCATAAAAATGGAATTTACCATAATTTTCATCAAACTTATGTACAATTCTATCGGCCGCAACGGCAATGAATAAACCATCAATAGTTACTACTGGTTGAATCCCCGGAATTCGTTTAGAAAAAGTACTTTCCCATTCTTTCTTACCATCAGTATGGTTAACGATACCAAATAATGTTCGTTTGTCTTCCCACCATTGAGCTGATTTAGATAAATAAGTTGAACCAGCAACACCAATAATTCCATAATCCGAATCATTAAAATGATATAATAACTTTTTACCCCAATTTGCTGTTTTATATAACATATCAGGATGGCAAAAAACAATCACTTCGCGGTCCTTAGCCTTTTCTAAATGTTTATTATATAACCCACCAAGAGAATGTTCATTATAGTTTTCTTCACAAATTACTTCGTGATCGACACCAATCGTTTTGTGTATGTTAGAAATAACCTCTTCATTTGCCATTTCACCAAGATGGGATGATATAACCACCTTCACACTTGTTTTTCGTATATTCATAATCACTTATTTTAGTATTTTAAAGATACAAAAAACAATTTTAGTAATCAAGTTGGTTATTACAATATTTATTTGTATATTTGCAAAAGTTCTTTGAAAATCCGGGGGTGACTTGGAATTGACTGACGTTACGAATGTACGTAGGCACGCAGTCGGACATCATCTACGACTTTAATAAATGATGGTAACAACTCATAAATGGCAACATTTATAATAAGATGGAAGGAGCAGGCTTGCTTGCAACTTCTAATGTGATGGTGTAATTCGTTACCGAATCACAAGGGGTCAACATAGGATAACCTAGCAACAGAAGTCCTATAAATGAGGGTGCTAACCACCCTAAGTGTAGAGGAATGTGGTAATCCGTTATGAGGATGTATTCAATTGGGTTCACATCATAAAACCACCTTGACTAACCTAATTATTTTGGAATGTTAGAAAACATTATCCTAAGCGTGTAGTCTATATATATTTGGGCGGACAACACGAGGATTCGAACTCCTCCACCTCCACAATGCAATCTAATGAAGATGAACGCATAGATAAACACAAGCTGAGGAATCTTTGGTGCGTAAAGACCAAAAACTTGCACCGTTCTATAACCATTTTACGCCAAACTGGTAGTTCAGACTGATTAGGGATGGATAGGTTTATATCGTTATACTCCAAGATGGACAAGAGTAGACTAACATTCGGTAAGACGGGTGTGGATACTACGATAGGAGGGTCCACCCATCATTAACTCCGTGGCGAAGGTAGATTGCATAAAAAAAACAAGGGGTCTCAACGCCCCTTGTTTTGTTTAGATTCGGAATACCTTCCTTTCGTTTCTGCTTTTATTATTTGGTGGTGGCCAAACCACCAAACTCATTTATAAATATTGTCAAATATCCTTTTATTTTAAATCAAACCCGCAGCAGCCGCAGATGCCCCCATTTTTTTCATAAATGGTATTGATAACATCGAACTGTAATCTATTCCCCCACTTTCTTCGGGAGGTTCTTGTCCCATTAGTTGTTGTTGTAATAATTGTTCATCTTCCGCAGTTGTGAATTGTCCATAAAGTTTTTGGAATTGTTCATTATTCATTGCTTGTTCTGCACCTTCAGGAGTCGCAATAAAATCTTGGAAGCTTTCAATATTTGGTAACCCTAAAGAACCTAAAACCCCACTTGCTAATAATGCTTTTCTAAACGCAGATCTTCTTGCTCTTCTACCTTTATATACTATATTATACCAAGTGGATAGTCCGTTTTTTGGTAGTGCACCATGTTTACTAACATATTTAGTTATTGCTTTATTTCTAAAAATTTGTTGTGTTGTAAATCCCAATCCTTTTTTTGCTTTTCCTAAAATGTTTTTCTTAGCTCCCATAACAGCATATCCAGACCTGTTAATGTGAAATGGGGTTGCTTTTTTACTGATATCATTTGCCATTTTAACATGAAAACTCTTTGCTTTATTTATCTCACTTGCAAGTTTTGGTTCTTTACCAGCTATTTGTTTTCCTAACGCCATTACTTTAGGTGATCCAAAATATTTTGCGACTTTTTCGTACATTGCGGCGAATTTCTTATTATTTTTTAAAATACTAGCAAATTTTCCGGTACTTGTAAATGCTTTTAAACCCCTACCAGCGAAAAGGAATGGTTTTACAGCAATATCACCAACAGTTGGAATTAATGCGATCATCATTAGAAACGCTTCAATCCATCTTCGTTCTTTAAAATACTTTATAATAAGAATGGTGTCGAAAACCTCACCGATTACAGGGATAAAACCTAAACCCAATAAAACTAATTCCCAATCAAATTCAGTTAAAAGTTCTTCTTTTAGAAGTTTTTCTTTTCTTTCGCTATCGATTCTATATTTTACAATTAAATCTTCGATTAAAAGATCGTTTTGTATTTCAATTAGTTTTTCCATATTAATTATCTCGAATATTTGCAGGTCCTTGTTTTGGTGGTGGTTGTGAACTTTGGTTTGGTTGTGATTGAGATTTCGTTTGTTTTTCTTCACCATCACTTTGATTCCAAATATAACCACATATTTTTCCTGCTAATTTTTTATCTAAATCAGATTCCCTAACGGCTTCTGCAGCAACATTTCTTATAGTAATTTTAAAGAAATCTTTACCAAGAGGTTGTCGTTCTTGCCCTTGAAATTGTGATTTATTTATAAACATTTCAACAAGAGCCATTCCCAAACCTTTCTCACCACCGACTTCTTCGACGCAAGCACTATATCCTTTAAATAATTTTAAAATACGTAATGGATTATATTCGGATAACACAACCGCAAGGTCTTGTGATGTTGCTTGACCCATACCTAATACTTTACTAAATAACCAAACCAAAATCGTTTCCCAAAATTCTGATTTAAGCCCACCCATTATACTATTAAAAAATTGAAAGTTTCCATCCTTATCTTTTAGATTACCCCAAAAATCTTCGTGAAGTTCAATTGTTTGGGATATTTCATCAGGCGTATAACCTTCATTCAATAAACTAATGGCGGTTTCTCCAAACTTATCTGAAATCAAATCTGGGTCTTCTATTTCAGCTAAAGGTAATAATGATTTAAATAAATAATTTTCCCTTTCCCTTAAAAGTTCTTTCCTAACTTCTTCTTTTAGTGATACTTTTATTTTAGTCATATCTATTATTTTATCCAAACATATTTAGCACCATAATCTTTTCTTGGGTCAACTTTAGTTGCTTTA
>Ga0307377_10003414_pt1 | contig 17939 bp, 16 predicted proteins | sample TR3MG_FD_202535 | JGI IMG/M metagenome (GOLD analysis project Ga0307377, IMG submission 202535) | Soil microbial communities from Risofladan, Vaasa, Finland - TR-3 | ecosystem: Environmental > Terrestrial > Soil > Coastal area > Acid sulfate soil | place: Finland: Risofladan, Vaasa | collected... | reverse complement strand
TTCGCGGGGCTGGCGGCGAGCACGAGTTGATAGCGTACGGCATCATCCTCGTACTGGTAATGATCTTTGTGCCGGAGGGGCTGAGCTTCGGCGGCATCAAAGCATTGAGTTGGCTGCGCAACCTTGCAGTGTTCCGCAGAGGGGACGGACGGGAGATAGAAGCACGGACGGGACAGGCAGGCTGACCTGGCCGTGGCGTTCAGGTGGTAGATTGGCGGCGTGGAGGTTGGGTCGGTCTTCCGCGAGTGGCGAGCGGCGAGGAGGAGACGTGGCTGAGTCGATGATCCTGCAAGTAGAGAATCTGAGGAAGGACTTCGGCGGCTTGCTGGCTGTGGACGACGTTTCCCTTGCCGTGAGGGAGGGTGACATATTCTCGATCATCGGCCCGAATGGCGCGGGTAAGACCACCATATTCAATCTTATCTCGGGGGTGCTGCCTGCCAGCGGTGGCCAGATTCGATTTGGGGGTCGCCTTCTCAACGAGATGAAGCCTCACGAGATCGCTAATTTGGGGCTGTCACGGACTTTTCAGAATCTTCAGATCTTCACCAACATGAGTGTGCTGGAGAACGTGATGGTGGGGCGGCACCCTCGGAGCAGCTATGGGATGATCAGCGCAGCTTTGCGGCTGCCGGGGGGGAGGCGAGAGGAGCGCGAAATCCGCGAGCGGGCCATGGAGCACCTGGACTTCGTTGGCCTGAAGTCCTTCGCGGAATGGAACGCAGGGAGCTTGCCTTTCGGACAGCAACGGCTGCTGGAGATCGCGCGCGCCCTGGCCACCGAACCCAGGCTGCTGATGTTGGATGAGCCTGGTGCGGGCCTCAACATGACAGAGAAGGTCGCCCTTAGTGGGCTCGTACGGCGGATACGTGACCAGGGGATTTCCATACTGCTGGTGGAGCACGACATGGCCTTTGTGATGGGCATCGCTGAGCGCATCATCGTGCTCGACTACGGTGAGAAGATAGCCGAGGGCACTCCGGAAGAGGTGCAGAGGGACCCCGCGGTCATTGCTGCCTACTTGGGTACAGAGGGGATCTAGCCGTCGATTCCAGAGAGGTGGACAATGCTGCTGGCTATCAGAGATATCAATACCTACTACGGCAATATCCATGCTCTGAAAGGTGTCTCCCTGCAAGTTGGGCAAGGGGAGATCGTGGCGGTGATCGGCGCCAACGGCGCGGGAAAGACCACGCTGCTGAATACGATATCCGGGGTCCTGCACCCTGCGACGGGAGAGGTCCTCTTCGACGACAAGTCAATTGGCAAGATGTCGCCCGACAAAGTGGTCCGTGTGGGAATCAGCCAGGTGCCCGAGAGACGGCAGGTGTTCTCCACCCTGAATGTGCTAGACAACCTGCTGCTTGGGGCCTACCTTCGGCATGGCAGGGAGCGGAAGGAGGAGATCCAGAAGGACCTCGATTTCGTGTTCGACATATTCCCGGTGCTGAGGGAGCGGCAGAAACAAACGGGCGGTACCCTGTCTGGAGGGGAGCAGCAGATGTTAGCGCTGGGTAGAGGACTCATGGCCAAGCCCAAGCTTCTGTTGCTGGATGAGCCTTCCCTGGGTTTAGCTCCATTGTTAGTCAGGGAGATATTCAGGGTCGCAGGGGAGCTTCGCGAGCATGGAACCACCATCCTGCTGGTGGAGCAAAACGCCAGAGCTGCCCTCAGGTTGGCCGACCGGGGCTATGTGCTGGAGACAGGCAGGGTCGTCGTGGAAGGGACATCTGAGAAAATGCTGGGCGACGAACGCGTACAAGAGGCCTATTTGGGAGGATTGGGCTCCTGATAACGGGGGCGATAACTCCCTGGTGGTCCTAGGATGATCGGGGTTGGGACCGTGCCGCCAATAGATTGGCGGCTCGCACGCGAGTTGTAATAGGGAATGGAGGTTTCTGATGAAGGCTTTGCTGTCGGGGAATGAGGCCGTGGCTCGCGGCGCCTACGAGAGCGGCGTCGTATTCGCCAGCGCCTATCCAGGCACTCCCAGCACTGAGATCCTGGAGAACATTGTACAGTATAAGGAGATATATGCTGAGTGGTCGCCCAACGAGAAGATAGCGCTGGACGGGGCCATCGGCGCGGCCTACGCGGGGAAGCGATCTCTGGCAGCCATGAAGATGGTGGGCTTGAACGTGGCCGCCGAGGCCCTCTTCTACTCCTCATACACAGGGTTTGACGGCGCGTTGGTCATAGTCACCGCTGATGACCCCGGGATGCACAGTTCTCAGAACGAGCAGGACAACAGGTATTATGCCAAGTTCGCCAAGGTGCCTATGCTGGAGCCGACAGATAGCCAGGAGGCGAAGGACTTTGTAGGCCTGGCTCTGGAGATCAGCGAGAAGTTCGATGCCCCGGTGCTTCTGCGCATGACCACGCGCATCTGTCATTCCAGTGGCGTGGTCGAATTGGGCGAGCGAAAGGCTGGTGTACCCGAACGTAAGCCCTTCGCGCGTAATGCGATGAAGTACTCCATGATCCCCGGCTTCGCCAAACGTCGTCACCCTGTCATGGAGCAGCGTCTGAAGGACCTGGCAGAATACGCCGAGACCTTCCCCCACAACAAGGTCGAGTGGGGAGACCGCTCTCTGGGCGTGGTGGCCAATGGCGTGGCCTACCAGTACGCGCGAGAGGTGTTCCCAGAAGCGTCGTTCCTCAGGCTGGGCATGAGTTGGCCACTACCAGAGAAGCTTATCCGGGACTTCGCCTCTCAGGTGGACAAGGTGGTAGTAGTGGAGGAATTGGACCCCTTCTTGGAAGAGCATTTGAAGATGATGGGCATAGAAGTCGCAGCAGGCAAGGATTTCTTCCCCATCCTAGATGAGTTCAACCCTGGTATCGTGCGCGATGCGGCTTACAAGGCGGGACTGGTGAAAGAGACGGTGGAGCCGCAAAAGGTGGAGATGGGACCATTGCCGCCCCGGCCGCCCGTGCTCTGCGCGGGTTGTCCTCACAGGCCGGTATACTACCTGCTCAAGAAGTATGGGTTGGTGGTAAACAGCGACATTGGCTGCTATGCGTTGGCTGTACTGCCTCCCATAGCCACCACGGATACCCTTGGCTGTATGGGGGCCAGCATCGGAGTGGCCCACGGGATCAACAAGGCAGGAGTGGAAGAGAGGGCGGTGGCCACGATTGGAGACTCCACTCTCTGGCATGCTGGAATGCCTGGCCTGCTCAACGTCGTCTACAACAAGAGCAACACTGTGACCCTCATCCTGGACAACTTGACAACGGCGATGACGGGCCATCAGCCGCATCCGGGCACAGGTCGCACGTTGATGGGCGAAAAGACTGTGAAGGGGGATTTTGAGGCACTGGCCCGCGCTATGGGCTACGAGGAGGTTCGTACAGTCGATCCTCTGGATCTGAAGGAAACGGAAGAGGCCCTGAAGGCCTCATTGGACGCCAACAAGCCGGCGGTGCTCATCACACGTTCCCCCTGCATCTTTATGTATGAGAAGAGGCCAGGGCTCTACGAGGTGGATGCGGAGCGATGCAACGCCTGCGGTCGCTGTTTCGAGATTGGCTGCCCGGCCGTGGTCCGGAGTGAAGAGATTCACGAGAAATCCGCCAAGGCCAAGGCCGAGATCAACACCATCTTATGCTTTGGGTGCTCCGTTTGCGAGCAGGTCTGCGCCCGCAAGGCCATTTATGCGTTGGAGGAGTAGGGACTGTGAAAACGACAAACTTCGCGCTGGTTGGAGTTGGTGGTCAGGGCGTCCTATTGGCCTCAGACATCCTGGCCGAGGTGGGCGTCGAGGCTGGCTACGATGTGAAGAAATCTGAGGTGCACGGTATGGCCCAGAGAGGGGGCAGCGTCCTCAGCCAGGTCCGCTGGGCCGACAAGGTCTACGCTCCCCTTGTGGGAAACGGTGAGGTAGACTACCTGATATCCTTCGAGTTGCTGGAAGCTCTCCGGTGGCTTCAGCTCCTCAAGAAAGGCGGTACAGCCATCGTAAACGAGCAGAGGCTACCTCCGTTGGCTGTGAGTTCCGGAGGGATGGAGTATCCTGGCCTTGAGCAGATCAAGAAGGCTTTGGCCGCGGGGACCGGCGAATACCACCTTGTGCCCGCCCTGGCCAAGGCTGAGGAGCTTGGGACCGAGCGGGCTACCAATGTTGTGCTCATTGGGGCGCTGTCCAAGTCTCTCGATGTTCCGGAGGATGAGTGGCTGAAGGTCATTGAGCGGCGTGTGCCGGAGAAGTACTTGGAGCTCAATCGCAAGGCGTTCGCGGCCGGACAGACCTTGTAAACGTGTTGATGGTCGTGGGTATAGTAGCGCCTGCGCCCACAGCGGCAGGTGCGAGGCACCGCGAAGGGTATCGCGGTCGATTGTAGTTGAAGGGGAGGAACGGTGGCGAGGAAGTATCCAGTGTGGAATGAAGAGATGGAAACCATGCCCCGCAAGGAGCTGCAGAAGTTGCAGTTGAAGCGGATGCAGGGGACGGTGGAGAGAGTCTACAACAGAGTGCCTTTCTACAAGAAGCTCTTTGATGACGCAGGGGTGAAACCGGCGGACTTGAAGTCCCTCGACGATCTGACCAAATTCCCATTCACGGTGAAGCAGGATCTGCGAGACAACTACCCCTTCGGCCCTTTTGCGGAGCCGTTGGAGGAGGTGTCGCAGATCCACGCCACCAGCGGCACCACCGGGAAGATGACCGTGACGGGATACACGGACAATGACATGAAAGTGTGGGCCGAGTGTATGGCGCGGGTCTACGCTGCGGGTGGAACGAAGAAGGGCGACATTGTGCACAACGCCTACGGCTACGGTCTCTTCACGGGCGGACTGGGCTTCCACATAGGCGCTCACGAGTTGGGGGCCACGGTTGTGCCCGTCTCCGGTGGCCTGACGCAGCGCCAAGTGACGATCATGCAGGACTTTGGCTGTACCGTGCTCACGTGCACGCCTTCATACTCCCTGGTACTGGCTGAGGCCATTGAGGAGGCCGGACTGGATCCTAAGAAGGACTTGAAGCTGCGCATCGGATTCTTCGGCGCCGAGCCGTGGACGGACAAGATGCGGGAGGAAATCGAGAAGAGGCTAGCCGTGGAAGCCTTCGATATCTTCGGTCTGGCGGAGATCATCGGCCCGGGCGTCTCGGTCGAGTGTCCTGCGCATAACGGACTGCACATCGCTGAAGACCACTTCTATCCCGAGATTATCGATCCAAGTTCGGGAGAGCCTTTGCCCTATGGCACGCCCGGGGAGTTGGTGTTCACCACTCTGACCAAGGAGGCCTTTCCGCTGGTGCGGTACCGAACGAGAGATCGTACTGTGTTGCACGCCGAGAAGTGCGAGTGTGGTCGCACCGTGGTTCGGATGGGCAAGATCATGGGCCGTACCGATGATATGCTGATCATCCGCGGGGTTAACGTTTTCCCGTCCCAGATAGAGGATATCCTCCTCAGCTTCCCGGAACTCGCGCCTCACTATATCATCTATGTGGACCGCCCGAAGGACATGGACGTGTTGACGGTGGAAGTGGAGGCAACAGAGAAGCTGTTCAACCAGGGCTGGGATACCGTGAAGGGGATGGAAGGCACGGTGAAGAAGGCTCTGGCCGAAGCCTTGTACGTTTCCTGTGGCGTCACCATCAAGGAACCGTTTGGCATCCAGCGCAGCGTGGGCAAGGCCAAACGTGTGGTGGACCGTAGAAAGCTGTAGAGTAAGGTAGTCGGTCGCGGGCCAACTACAGCTTGTCATAGATGCGTGGGGGGTGCAAGCTGCCGACACCTGGGTGGTGCATGTCTTGCACCCCATTATTTGTTTGTGAGGTAAAGGGTCCGGGGCCACAGTATGCGCTAGGAACTCCTGAGACGGACCAAGGAGATAGTTGGTGAAAGGAGCAATAGGACCATGAATTTCTATGGCAAGGATATAGTTATCCTCGATGGGGCTCGCACCCCGCTGTCTCACTACGGTGGATCGCTGAAGGACGTGCATCCGACCGATATGTCGGTACACGTGGCAAAGGGAGCCATGGAGCGATCAGGGGTCGAGCCGGACTGGATAGATCACGTTGTCTGGGGCAACGCCTCCCAGGCGACGGGGGATGCCCAGTACTTGTCACGACACATCGCTCTCAAGTCGGGATGCCCGCTGCCGGTGCCGGCGTTGAACCTGGGCCGCATCTGTGGCTCCGGGCTGGAGGCCATCGTCACGGCGGGCCGCATGCTCATCGTGGATGACGAGTACAAGTTCGTCCTGGCAGGCGGCGTAGAGGCGATGGACCAGATGCCTTTTGTGATCGTGAACGCGCGTGATGGTCTGCGGTACGGAAAGGGCGTCATCGAGCACTGGCTGGATGAGAACTTCATAGATACCTACAACGGTCTGCGTATGGCGTTGACGGCCGAGAACCTGGTAGAGATGTACAGCATCTCTCGCGAAGAGCAGGATGAGTATGCCTGTCGCAGCCACATGCTGGCGGCGGCGGCGCGCGATAGCGGCCGTCTGGCCAAGGAGATCATACCCATAGAAGTCCCGGCCGGCAGGAGAGGTGAGACCAAGCTCTTCGAGCAGGACGAGAGGATCCGCGACGATACCACGGTGGAGAAGCTCTCCAAGCTGAGGCCAGCGTTCAAGGCGGACGGCACCGTGACAGCAGGCAACGCGTGTCCGATCACAGACGGCGCCGCAGCAGTGGTGGTGACCACCATGGAAGTGGCCAAGGAGCGTGGCTTGAAGCCTCTAGCCAGGTTGGTGTCCTACGGGGCCATGGGCTGCAACCCCGACATCATGGGCATAGGCCCTGTGCCTGCCACGAAACAGGCTCTCCAGAGAGCGGAGCTGAGCCTCGAAGAGATCGATATCATCGAGCTAAACGAAGCTTTCGCAGCTCAATACCTGGCTTGCGAGAAGGAACTGGGCAGCAACCGGGACATCGCGAACGTCAACGGTGGGGCCATTGCCCTGGGTCATCCCACAGCGTGCACCGGCGTCCGCATATCTCTCACAGCCATGTACGAACTGAGGGAGCGAAACAAGAAGTACGGCCTGGCCACGATGTGCATCGGCGGTGGGCAGGGCATGGCCGGGATTTTTGAGAACCTGACTTAGCCGTCTACTGCAGGCTGCCTGAGACGGGTTGCCACATCCACAGGGGGGTTCGGATGGACGAGATCGTCATTATTGATGGCGCACGCACAGCATTTGGTGCGCTCAACGGTGGGCTGAAGGGCGTCACGGCCACTGATCTGGGAGCGGTGGCTGCCGCGGAGGCTCTGAAACGCTCGCGCGTCGATCCCCAGGCCGTTGATCACGTGATCTTCGGCAACGTTGTCCAGACCTGCAAGGATGCTCCGTATCTGGCACGTCACATAGGTATGACGGTGGGGGTCCCCATAGAGGTCCCAGGCTTGATCGTGAACCGCCTGTGTGCTTCGGGTTTGGAGGCCATGGTCGTCGGTGCTCAGCAGCTCCTGCTGGGGGATTCGACGGTGGTGCTGGCTGGTGGGACCGAGAACATGACGCAATGCCCGCATGTGATCCGTGGCGCCCGGGACGGCTTTCGGCTCGGCAACGTGGAGGTGGAGGATTATGTGCTCGTGGCCCTCACGGATCAGTGGAACGGACTCGCCATGGGGCTCACTGCCGAGAACCTGGCGGAGAGGTACGACATCTCACGCGAGGAGCAGGATGAGTTCGCCTACCGCAGCCACACTCTGGCGGCCGAGGCCCGAGAGAGCGGACGGTTCGCTGAAGAGATAGTGGGTGTAGAGACCAAAGACCGGAAGGGCAGGGTCGCAGTGGTGGACCGCGACGAGCATATTCGGGCCGGCGCGACTGTGGAGAGCCTGGGGCAGTTGCCAACGGTATTCAAGAAGGACGGCACGGTGACCGCCGGCAACTCCTGCGGGATCAATGACGGGGCAGCGGCGGTGGTGATGACCACCGCCAAGAGGGCCAAGGACATGGGTCTGAGGCCACTCGGACGGCTGGTGTCATGGGCCAGTGTGGGCGTTGAGCCGGACATCATGGGCATCGGCCCTGTGGAGGCCACCCGAAAGGCTGTCGGGCGGGCGGGTATGCAGCTGGGGGACATGGAGCTCATAGAGATCAACGAGGCCTTTGCCGCCCAGTATCTTGCTTGCGAGAGGGAACTGGACCTCGATCGGGACAGGGTGAACGTTAACGGCGGTGCGATCGCCCTGGGGCATCCGGTGGGGGCGAGCGGCGCCAGGGTCACAGTGACGCTGCTCTACGAACTGCGGAAGCGCGGGTTGAGGTACGGGGTGTCGACGCTTTGCGTAGGAGGCGGAATGGGCATTGCAGCTGTCCTCGAGTGTTTGCAGTCATAGGCAATATCTTGCCAACATATGGCACTGCCAAGACGGACTCTTGTTAGTCTGACATAGATCGTGTATAATTGGAGTAGGCTAGTCGTTTTTGGTCGGCCATTCTTGGAGGAGAAACTGCTATGGTCAAGAAGAGCGTCAGCGACAAGCAGAAGGCAAGTAACCGGATAGGCGAGGTAAGATGCCTCAACTGCTTCCACCGATACAAGGTCCCGCCTAAGGCGGACAAGTTCGTGTGCCCTGAGTGTGGCTGGGAGTGGCGAGTATCGTGGGTGAATCCCAAGCTGGCCAAGGTCAGGGGTCCGATGTGGGACAAGATGAAATCCTAGACACTGTCTCTCGTGGCGAGGGATCTGGACAAGGGCAACGAGCTCTCGCTTGACGAAGAAGGAGGTATGCTAAGGGATGTCTCTTAATCGCAAACTCGGTATCGTCGATCTCTCTACAGGGGAGATTGAGATCAAGCCCATACCAATCGAATTGAGGAAGAAGTTCATTGGCGGTCGAGGCCTGGACATGTATCTGTTGTATAACCACACAGAGCCAGGCATCGACGCGCTGGGTCCTGACAATGTCGCACTGATCAGCGCCGGGCTTCTGAGCGCAACCCTGTCGTCCGCGTCTGCGCGCACTCATGTGGCTGCCAAGTCGCCCTTGACCGGCGCCGTCGGCAGCACCAACATGGGGGGTTTCTTCGCGCCGGAGATGACCTGGGCCGGATTCCACCATTTGATGCTGAAAGGCCAGGCAGAGGAACCGGTATACATCTGGGTCAACGACGGAAAGATCGAGATCAGGGATGCGTCGCATCTCTGGGGTCTCAGCACGCGAGATACTCAGAATACTCTACAACAGGAGCTGGGCACCGAGGTGCAGGTGCTCTGCATTGGCCCTGCCGGGGAGAATTTGGTCAGATATGCCAACGTGATGAATGGCATCAAGAACGCTGGGGGCCGGAGTGGCCTGGGCGCGGTCTTGGGTTCGAAGAAGGTGAAGGCCGTTGTAGCTCGGGGTACCATGGACGTGGAGATCCGGTACCCGGAGGAGGCCCTGGAGTACGACTACGAAGTCATGAAGCACATCAGCGGCACCAAGTTTGCCCAGATCATGGGCAAGTACGGTACCATGTTCATCCAGAGTGTCACCAATTCCACAGGCCTGGTGAGGACTCAGAACTTTCAGTACAACCAGCTTCTTGACGCCGAGCCCATCGAGTGCGAGCACATAGAGGACTACACCTTCGGCACCGTGGGCTGCTTTGGCTGCATCATCCACTGCCGCCACCGGTACATCGTGGACGGCATCTACGACGAAGGTCCCGAATACACCGCCCAAGGAGCTTTCGGATGGGAAGTGGGCTGCAACAACTTCGAGACCGTCCTGATGGGCAACCATCTGGTGAATCACTGGGGACTCGACATCCTCGAGACAGGCAGCATGATGGCCTGGGCCATGGAGCTCTACGAGAAGGGCATCCTCACTGACGAAGACACTGGCGGTCTCAAGCTGGAGTGGGGCAATGACGAGGTCGTTCTGGAACTCATTCGGCAGATCGCTTTCCGTGAGGGGATAGGTGACATCCTGGCCGAGGGACCCAAGCGCGCCGCTGCAAGGATAGGCAAGGACTCTTTGAAGTACAACATCCAGGTGAAGGGCATGAGCAACCTGCACTCGGACGAGAGGCCGACGCCTGCGCTGGCGCTGGGCATCGCCACGGGGACCAGGGGGTCGGATCACTTGCGTAGCCGCCCGGCCATTGACCTGTATCACTTGCCGGTGCCGGTGCTGGAGAAGGTGTACAACAACCCGGTCGAGTACAAGGGCACCTTCACCTCGGACTACAGGGACTACGAAGGTAAGCCCTGGCAGGTCCTGTGGCAGGAGATGATGTATATGGCCATAGACTGCGTTGGTGTGTGCAAGTACCACTGCACTTTCCTCAGTCCAAACCTGATGAAGTTCGAGCACATTTCCAAGTTCCTGCACTACAACACCGGGCTGGAATTGTCGCCTCGTGAGGTGTGGGAGGTGGCCGAGCGGTGCTACAACATCGAGAGGATGTTCAACATCAGGGAGGGCTTCAGCAGGAAGGATGACTGGTTGTCGGATCGGTACTTCGACGAGCCCACCAAGAGAGGGCTGGAGATCGTCCGTGGGCGTACTCTCGACCGGGACAAGTTCAATGGCATGCTGGATGAGTACTACGAGCTACACGGGTGGGATGAGAGCGGCGTCCCTACTCAGGAGACGCTGGAGAGGATCGGACTGGACCAGGAGCCGTCCCATCTGCTATAGGGGAGGATACCGACTATGCAAAAAGTGATCCTGGTGGATCAGGACAAATGCACTGGTTGTCGACTGTGCGAGATGGTCTGCTCCGTCAAGCACGAGGGAGTGAGCAACCCCAGCAGGGCCAGTATCAATATCATCAAGTGGTTCATGGAAGGCTACCACATGCCCATGATCTGCCAGCAGTGTATGGATGCGCCTTGCGTTGCGGTTTGCCCCAAGAATGCGCTGTCTAGAGACGAGGAGCTAGGCAGAGTTACCTTGGACTACGATTTGTGCATCGGCTGCAAGATGTGCGTCACGGCCTGCCCCTTCGGTGGGATGGGCATCGACACGATGGCGAACAAGGTTATCAAGTGTGACATGTGTGATGGTGACCCACAGTGCGTCAGGTTCTGTTTCCCGGGTGCGCTGGAGTTTGTGGACGCCAATGCTGCAAACCTGAGAAAGAAGAGAGAGGCTGCGAGCAAACTGGCTGAGTTGATGAGCAAGGTCGTTGCCGCCTAGCTCTGCCGCGTCAGACTGAGATTCCGCTGAGGGCATGCTTGGGTCATGTTCCGCTGACAGAGTATGCCCTCATCTGGCGTGAAGGAGCGTTTTGTGGAGGGCAGAGGTTGAGTAACCGATCGGTTGTGGTCGTCGGTGGTGGCATCGCGGGTATCCAGGCCTCCATCGATCTGGCCAACATGGGCCTCCAAGTCTATCTGGTGGAGCAAAGCCCAAGCATCGGTGGCAGGATGGCGCAGCTGGACAAGACCTTCCCTACCAACGATTGCTCGATGTGTATCCTGGCGCCGAAGATGATAGAGTGCGCCGGCCACGAGAACGTGCATCTCCTGACCTATTCTGAACTGGCGGGGATTGATGGCGAGGCTGGCGATTTCAGAGTGACTGTGCGCAGGAAGCCACGCTATGTGGACGTGAGCAAGTGCACAGGCTGCGGCGAGTGCGCCGAGAAGTGCCCTCGCCGGGTTCCCGACGAGTTCAACGTAGGATTAGATAAACGGAAGGCGATTTACCTGCCGTTTCCCCAGGCGGTGCCTCGCAAGATGACCATTGATGCCGGGGCCTGCCTATATCTATCCAAGGGCCGCTGTCGTGTCTGCCAGGAAACCTGCCAGGCGGGGGCGATAGACTTCGAGCAACAGGAAGAAGTCGTCGAACTGGCTGCAGGAGCCATAGTGCTGGCCACGGGTTTCGACCCCTTTGATCCCCGATCATTGAAGGAGTACGGCTACGGCGAGATCGAGAATGTGATCACCGGTCTGGAGTACGAGAGGTTGATTTGTGCGTCGGGCCCGACGGGTGGACACCTCGAGCGTCCGTCCGATGGCCAGGTGCCCGAGATCATCGCTTTCATACAGTGCGTCGGGTCGAGGGATGTGAACTACCAGCCGTATTGCTCGAGCGTCTGCTGTATGCACGCCACCAAGGAGGCCATCCTCGCCAACGAGCACTATCCTGACTTGAAGTCCGTCATCTTCTACACGGACATGCGGGCGGTTGGCAAGCAGTTCCAGGAGTACATCATCAGGGCCAAGGAAGAGTACGGTGTCAGCTACCTCAGGAGCCGCCCGGGCAAGATCACTGTCAATGGAGAGACCGGCAATCCTCTCGTGTGGTACGATGAGACGGTCTACAGCGAAGCGGGCGATCCCGAGCGCAGGGTGGCCAGCATGGAGGTTAATCTGGTAGTCCTGTGTCAGGCGCTCGTACCTCACAGTGTTCACGAAGAGATGGCGAGCAAGCTGGGCTTGGAACTGGACGGGAGCGGGTTCGTCGCCGTCGAGGATCGGCTGCTGCGCCCGGTGGACACCTCGGTTCCTGGGATCTTCGCTTGTGGATTCTGCCAGGAGCCTCAGGACATCCCCGACTCCGTCGTCCAGGCCTCGGCAGCGGCTGCCAGGGTGGCCGAGATACTGAGTCTTGCGAGTAAAGAGCTAGAACATGCCTAAGACAAGGGTTGGGGTCTTCATTTGCCACTGTGGCAACAACATTGGGGGCGTGGTGCGGGTTCCTGACGTGGTGGAGTACGCGCGGACCCTTCCCAACGTCGTACACGCTGAGGACAACCTCTACACGTGCTCCGAGGAGGGGCTGTCGTCGATCAAGGACAAGGTTGAGCAGCAGGGTCTCAATCGCGTGGTGGTGGCTTCCTGCACGCCGCGCACGCACGAGCCACTTTTCAGGGGCGCGTGCGAGGAAGCTGGGCTCAACAGGTATCTTTTCGAGTTCGTGAACATCAGGGAACACTGCTCCTGGGTGCACATGCACGATCCGGTCATGGCGACGGAGAAGGCGAAGGAGTTGGTCAGGATGGGCGTGGCCAAGGCGTGCCATCTTGAGCCGCAGGAGGACTTCGAGAGCGACGTGTTCCCCGCAGCTCTGGTCATCGGTGGCGGCGTCGCGGGCATGACGGCCGCCCTTTGTCTGGCCAATCAGGGCATCCAGGTGTACCTGGTAGAGCGGGAACAAGAGCTGGGGGGACTGATCCGAGGGGTGCAGACTCTGTTCCCCACCGAGCAGAATACGGAAGAACTGCTTCATCCGCTGATCGAGCAGGTGAAGAACCATCCCCAGATCACGGTGTATGCGGGCACTGTGGTAGAGAAGACAAGCGGGTTCATCGGAGATTTCGACGTGGCGGTGAGGGCCAACGGCGAAGCCAGCAACCTCAAAGTGGGCACGATCATCGTGGCCACGGGGGCCGAGGAGTTGAAGCCCGGTGGCCTCTACCGGTACTCAGAGTTGCCGAATGTAGTGACACAGCTAGAGTTCGAGGAGAGGTTCAAAGCCGGCGCTGATCTGCCGCGCAGTGTCGCCATCATCAACTGCGTCGGAGCGCGCATCCCCCAAAGGACCTACTGCGGCCGCTTCTGCTGCACGACAGCCATCAAGAACGCCATCTGGCTCAAGGAACAGGATCCCGAGACGAGTGTCTATGTGCTCCATCGCGATGTGATGGCCTATGGCGTCGCTATTGAGGAGTTCTACCGCAGAGCCATGGAACTGGGCGTGAGATTCGTGCGCTACGATGTGGAGAGTCCGCCCCAGATCCTGGGCGACGCGCGTGCGGAGGCCATCAAGGTGCAGCACCAGTTGATGGGCAAGGAGGTGGTCTTGCCCGCCGATCTCGTGGTGCTGACGACGCCGCTGGTCGCGCGAGACGACAACGAGGAGCTTTCCAGGATGCTCAAAGTGCCCCTGGGGAGCGAGGGCTTCTTCCTGGAGGCGCATCTAAAGCTGCGCCCGATAGAGTTCTCCACCGATGGGGTTTATGTCTGTGGGGCGGCCCGATACCCATGCAATATCCCGGAGAGCGTGTCGCAGGCGTATGCCGCGGCGGCGAAAGCGTCAATCCCCATTCGGGAGGGGATGGTCCGGGTGGAGGCGATCACCGCCGTTTGCGATGAGCGAAGGTGTAGCGCCTGTGGCAACTGTGTGGAGGTTTGTCCGTTTGGCGCTGTCGAATTGCAGGAGGGCAGATTCGGCAAGGCGGCGCACGTCAATCCTGCGCAGTGCAAGGGGTGCGGCTGCTGCGTGGCGTCCTGTCCGAGTGGGGCGATGCAGCAGAGGGGCTTCAATGACAGACAGCTGCTGAGCATGATAGGCGCCTTGGCTGAGGAGACAACAAGTGGCGGTGCATGATACCGAGAGTGGTGGCAACGGCTTCGAGCCCAAGATCCTGGTGTTCGCATGCAACTGGTGCTCCTATGCGGGCGCGGATCTGGCTGGGGTATCTCGCCTGCAAATGCCTGCGAACTGCCGTGTCATTCGCGTGATGTGCTCAGCACGGGTGAGGCCAGAGTTCGTCATTACAGCTCTTTCCAAGGGGCTTGACGGTGTGCTGGTACTCGGCTGTCACCCAGGGGACTGTCACTACTCGGAGGGTAACTATTTCACCAGGCGGAGGGGCCTGCTGCTCCAAAAGCTGCTACAATACGTGGGAATCGAGCCGGAACGGTTCCAGGTCAGGTGGATTTCGGCGTCAGAGGGGGCCAAGTTCGCCGAGACAATCGGGCAAGTGACGGACCAGATCAAGGCTCTGGGCCCCAATAGGTCCCAGAACGGCATGCAACCAGCGGAGCCAGGAGACAGCTAATGCAGGACAAGCTACGAGAGATAGTCAGAAAGATGCTCTCCGATGGGGACATAGAGTACTTCGTCGGTTACTGTCAGGGTTCCGAGGCGCATCGGATCGTGCCTTGCTTCGTGACGGAGGAGAGCGAGGTTGAGAAGCTGGTCTGGGGACCTCTTTGCCTCCAGAACCTGAGCAAGTATGTTCTCCGGACTAGGGACCTGGACGGGAAGGTAGGTGTCCTGGTCAAGGGATGCGACGCACGAGCCCTGGTTGAACTGATCAAGCAGCATCAGCTCGAGCGGGACGATTTTGTGGTGGTGGGAGTGGCTTGCGAAGGACAGGTCGATCCGCGCAAGCTGGAACGGGAGTTGGGTGTTCCACTGGAGCAGGTAGGCGGCATCGAGGACGGGGGCGACGAGTTTCTGGTTCATGTTGGGGAGGAGACCCGGAAGGTGGCCAAGGAAGCGGTGCTTCGTGACAAGTGCTTCTTCTGCAAGCATCCGCCTTCTTTTGACTGCGACTACACTGTGGGCGAACCCGAGCCCTTCACCATCGAAAGCGACAGGAGTGAATTCGCCGGCGTGGAGGAGCTGGAAGAGCTTCCCCTGGAGGAGAGAAGAGCCTTCTGGCGGAAGCAGTTCGAACGCTGCATCCGGTGCAACGCCTGTCGCGAGGTGTGCTATGCCTGCTATTGCACGGAGTGTCTGTTCGACCGTAACGTTCCCCGGTGGCTCGACAGACCTCCGCTGCTCGAAGAGAATGAGATCTATCACCTGATCAGGGCTGTGCACCTGGCGGGCAGATGCATAGACTGCGGAGAGTGCGAGCGGGTGTGCCCCGTGGGTATCCCCTTGAGCCGCCTGTACAAGAAAGTGCAGAAGGACATTGCCGAGCTGTTCGACTATCAGGCGGGGATGGAGCTCGAGACGGTACCTCCGCTGGTCAACTTCGACTTGGATGATCAGGATCCGTTTTTGTAGGAGGGCAGAGTGGAGAAGAAGAAGATCACCAAGGCCGACGTGACACGCTGGCTAGATCAGATTGCCGAGAAGTACGAACTCATCGGGCCCACGGAAGACGAGGACGTGGTCCAGTTTCGACCCGTGAACTCGGGTGCGGAGCTGACTCTCGACTATGCCAACTCGCTCATTCCCCCCAAGAGCTTGTTCTTCCCGCAGGTGGAAGGGCTCTTCTCCTTTCAGAAGAGAGGAAAGGAGATAGAGTTGGAGGAGGCGGGGCCTCTGGAGAGGGACAGGGTGGTAGTCGGCATTCGAAAATGCGACGTGGAGAGTCTCTCTCTCCTGGACAGGGTGTTTCTCGATGATGTGGAGGATGCCCTGTACAAAGAGAGGCGAGAGAGGACCGCTCTCATCGCTCTGGCGTGCCCGACACCCCCTCGAGCGAGCTGTTTCTGCACCAGCTTTGGCATTGATCCCCTGTCTCCTAAGGGGAGCGACATCCTGCTGACGGACGTAGGCGAGGTCTATCTGGTGGACGTCGTGACGGAGAAGGGGGAGCAGTTGGTGGCCGTGGCAGAGAGCCTTTTCTCCAAAGTGACGGAGAAAGAGGCGCAGGATCTGCAACCACCGCCGGTGGAGATGCCGGAGCTGGATCTCAGCGAGCTGCGCGAGAAACTGGAGACTTTGTGGGAAGATGGCTACTGGGAGAAGCTGAGCCTACCGTGTCTGGGTTGCGGCATTTGCACGTACGTCTGCCCCACCTGCCATTGCTTTGACATTTCGGACGTAGGCTCTGAGACGGACGGCGTGCGGTACCGGTGCTGGGACTCGTGTATGTACAACGACTTTGCTCTCATGACCAGCGGGGTCAACCCGCGCCCGACCAAGCGAGAGAGGATCAGAAACCGGTATTTCCACAAGTTCAGTGCATTTCCCTCCAGGTATGGCACGAATTACGCCTGTGTTGGCTGTGCGCGGTGCCTGGTGCATTGTCCAGGTGGGGTAGAGATCACCGAGGTCATCAAGGATATCCTGGCCAAGGAGGGCGTAAGTGAAGGATAACATCTATCTCCCTTCCATTGCCACTGTGAAAGAGGTCCGACCTGAGACGCCGGATATCAGCACTTTCGTGGTCACCTTCGACGAATCGGAACTGAGGGAATCATTCACGTATCGGCCTGGTCAGTTTGCGGAGCTGTCCATCTTCGGTGTCGGAGAGTGTCCCATCGGCATTGCGTCGTCACCCACGGCCGAAGGATTGCTGGAGTTCTGCGTGCGGGCTGTCGGTACGGTATCCAACGCCATCCACGATCTGGAGGTGGGGGATAAACTGGGAGTAAGAGGACCTTTGGGCAACTCCTGGCCTACCAAGGAGATAGAGGGCAAAGACCTGCTCTTCATTGGTGGTGGTATTGGCCTGCCGCCGCTGCGGTCCCTGATCCGCTATGTGCTCGACAAAAGGGATCGATATGGAGCCGTGCAGATCGTCTACGGCGCACGAAGCCCGCAGGACCTGGTGTACAAGGAAGAATTGAGGGAGTGGGACGAGTGCCCTGACGTGGATCTTCACGTTACGGTGGACGTAGGGGATGAGACGTGGGAGGGGCCCGTGGGCTTCGTACCGCCGTTCCTCAAGGAGATCAACCCCGCGCCCGAGAACAAGGTGGCCTTCACCTGTGGTCCACCGATCATGATCAAGCTGGTTGTGGATGCTCTGGGGGAGATGGGATATGCCGATGCCAACATCATCACGACGCTCGAGATGAAGATGAAGTGCGGTGTTGGCAAGTGTGGCCGCTGCAACATAGGCGACAAGTACATCTGCCGAGACGGCCCTGTCTTCAGTTTCGAGCAGTTGAGGAAGATACCAGGAGCTCTCGAGGTCTAGCCGAGGAGCCGAACCGTATGAAGGACAACTCTATCGACGAGTTGATGAAGAAGACCAGGGCCATACTCTGTGTCGAGTGCGGCAAGTGCGCCTCTGCCTGTCCCATGACGGAGATATTCGAGGACTTCTCCTACGAGGTCTCGCCACGTGGTATCGTGGAGAAGGCACTCTTTGGCTTCGACTTGCTGACGGATGTGGGGATTTGGTTCTGTTTGACCTGCGATGTATGTACAGCTATCTGCCCGGCAGGGGTGGTGTTTCGGGATTTCGTTCAAGGCGTGCGCTCCTTAGCCATAGAGAAGGGTGTGACGCAGCACGGCCTGTTCTGCGAGCGATGTGAGAACTTCGTCGTCCCCATGCACACCGTGGAGTACATCGAGGGGAGGATGAAAGGCGATAATGGAGCAGGCGA
>Ga0307377_10003413_pt1 | contig 17941 bp, 17 predicted proteins | sample TR3MG_FD_202535 | JGI IMG/M metagenome (GOLD analysis project Ga0307377, IMG submission 202535) | Soil microbial communities from Risofladan, Vaasa, Finland - TR-3 | ecosystem: Environmental > Terrestrial > Soil > Coastal area > Acid sulfate soil | place: Finland: Risofladan, Vaasa | collected... | reverse complement strand
GTGGCGGGTACTGACGGGCGACGAAGCGGGCCAGCTCATCGTCGCCGGGATAACACACAATCAGGGCAGCCAGGGCCTTGGAGACTTGACGCCGGTGTCCATTGCCGTACTCGTAGCCCAACGGAATCACTGCGCAACGTGAACGCTCGCGAGCACTGGACAGTTCTTTATGATTTGACGCCGTGAAAATTGGTATGTTGATGCCTCGGTGCACTTGAGAAGTCCAGACGCCGAGTTTCGCTGCGAGGTCCAGAACTGCGAGATCGTCCATGCCGAGGGTGTTAGCGGTCTCCGCCAGTGGCTCGCAGTCGCGTATGCCGTCCACGATCCTGCGCAGTGTCGCCACCGTGGGCCGTGCGGCGGTGGCCGTAAGTTGGGAACGCATGGTATCGATGACGTCATTGATCTGCTGTGGGGTTTCGCGACGGGCCGGTGATTCACCCATGTTGTCGTGCCAATCGGTGATGATGTCTCCTTTGTGTTGCGGCCCTTGGCCCCATCCTGCCTCGATGGTCATACCCGAATGATCGCGCATTTCCGACGAGTCGATGACTCTGACACGGCAACTCTGCCTGATGGTCAGATCCCTTTGGCCTTCCCTTACACATCAGCGTAGGGCTGAGAGCCACAACGTGGACAGCCAACGAAGGTTCCGATCGGCACTGAATCCTTCGCACACATTGAGGTCAACAGCGTGATGCGATATCCGTACGAACAATTTGGCTGGGCCGATCTAGGTTCACTAAGGGCTCCGGAATACCCACTGTGCACATGGATCAAGTTGCAGAGTTGCGAATAGTTGCGTCCCGGGTTGGTGATGACCGTGACCTCGCCCAGGTCGCGGACCGTCGAATACGCCCTCAGTTTGTCGGATTGACCTCGCAGATCACGGGCGTGCGAGTGAGGAAGTTGCGACGTACGGTGCGCAGCGTCGCTGGGTCCACGATGATGCACTCGGTCAGTGGTATTCGATCACAGCTCTTCCACGGCGCGGGGGTTTCAGCGCCTGGACCGAGAAGAATCGAACGGCCAAGAAATGCCGGCCCGGCGAGCACCCTCCAGATGTCACCACCGCTACTGAGACGTCCACCGTCCAGTACTGCCACTCTTCTGACGACGTGCTTGAGCGCGCGGGGTGACGGATTGACGGACTGGTCACCGAGCATCCTCACATCTTGCACCACCGGTGTATCACAGCTTCGACGTAAGGGGCGAGTGCACGAGATCACCAATCCCGGCATTGTGAGTCTGACTTGCAGGATCAGAAGATGTTCATCGGGCCCGTCGAAGTGTGGCGGCAGCCGAAGGTGATGGCATCCGCCTGGAGAGAGGAGACAGCACTGTCCTATACGTGAGTAGCGAAAGCGCCCACTGAAGTGACGTATCGAAGTCTGAGAAACGCCGACGAGTTGCTAACCCTGAAGGGGGACCATGACATACGTATCGGAAGACCGACGGACCGACGACCGCATCAAGGTGTACTACTTGACCACGATCATGATGGACGCAGTATTCGAACTGCCTTCGTGGTGCAGCATCGACCAGTGGCAGTACGACGACGTCAGGGCAAGCATCGAAAGATGCCAACTGGCCTTGGAAGATGTTCAGAAGAGTGTCGATGAACTCGGTGCGGTGGACGACCTCGATGAGTTATCTCAAGAGGCCAGTGAGTTCGCCGCGGTCGCCTGCTCGGAGTGCCAACCCGAGATCGACTTCGTACGGTCCGAACTCATGTTGTACGTCAACTAATGATGACCATGTCCACCAATCCAAGCGACGGGAGCGCCAAGTTGATTGATCATGAACTGATCTACGACCGGGACTGGCACGACTACCTAGGTGCTTTCGTTGACGAACTCGAACGGCGAAAGGCGGCGTTGCCGACCGAGCAGAACATCGCTCAGTGGACGAGAACCGATTTCTTTCGCGACATTGCCGAGTGCCATCACGCGTTGAGCGATGTGCTGCGCTGCGTCAAGGAGATCAACACCACCGACCGCACGCCCTCTGGTCTGAACCTCGATGTGGACTCGGTGCTCTCCCAGTGCATCGATGTGCACCTCTTCCTCGACCGTGTCACAATGCGGCTGTTTCCGCTGGCCGGTGCCAAATTGCCTAGCACGTGGGCCGAGCTATGAAGACGGATTCACGCAGCGCCCGTGGGGTGAACCGGCCGAGAGGAGAGACCATCACCCGGGTACCCGCGCGTGAGTTTGAACTCTCGACCAGGCTGAACCGCTTGATCGGTGAGGCAAATTGCGAGGCGGCGTTGCTCCCCACTCGAAGGACCATCAGCGAGTGGACCAGCGAGGAGGTTCATGAGGCTGTTGCCCGGTGCCAATACGCCACCGTCACCGCTCTGTTGTGTGCCATCGAACTTCAGGCGCTCGACAGTCGCGATGCGTACTCGAAGCTCTGGATACACGAGGCCACGCAGCACTGTCGAGAGCACCACGAGCTGCTGGAGTTCATCCGGGACGCGTACTTCTCCAGTGCACTCGAGGACGATTGAACTCGGCGTCCGAACACCGCCGGAGGGGTTCTTTAGCAGTGAACGACTAGTGGGCCTTCGGGGGCAGCGCCGCGGCGAGGACATTGGCCACGCGGAGCACCTCGTCGTCAGAGAGTGGGCCGGCCGCCCCGATCATCTCGGCGAGGTGCTTGCCGTAGGTGACCCACACGCCCTCGACCTGGAACGGCTTCAGGAAGAAGTCCCATTCGGCCTCGATGAAACACAGCACGGAGTGCACCGGCAAGTCGAGGTCATCGAGGGCGGCGCGCACCACGGTTGCCTGCTTGTGGAGCCCTACTGCGAGTTTGGTCTGGTCGCGTCCGTTGACGTAGACGTGGTAGTCGGTGCTGCGCCAGCCACCCTTGTCACGACGCTGCAGCCGTCCCTTGTACTTCTTGGCGTCGATGATCCAGACGCCGGTGGCCGCAATGGCCAGGTGATCGATATTGGCGCTGGACCTAGGGATTTTGCGATCGTGGAGCAGGACGGCGCGGTCGCCGATCCGGCTTGTCAGCGCCTCGGCGAGCAGTCGTTCACCCTCTGATCCCTTGGCCCAGGCCCTCGTCGATTGGGGGTCGTCCACGAGGAACTTGACGAGTCCCGCGAAGCGCCCAAAGCGCTGGTCGAGCACCGCCTCTCGCTTCTGGTGGCGACGCTCGAACTCCTTCTGCGCCGAGGCGCCGGCCCCGCCGCTCTCGGGCTTGATCAGTGCCGGCGGTACCGACGGGAGTTCCACCACCAGATTGGCTGGGTCCTCACCCTCCGCGGCGGCCGCGCTACACGCAAGGCAGGTCACGGTCTTGACGGCCTTGTCCCAGTGTGCTTTCGTCGACGCGGGGAGAGCCGCACCGCAGACCGAGCAGGTGCCGGGGTACCTCAAGCGGATGATGTCTGTTGGCATGGCATTTACCTCGTCGTCAGTCGAGGCTAACAATCGTGCGCGCGGTTGGCTCGACTGTTGGCGTTGAGGGTCGTCAGCTGGCGGCCGCTTTGCGTGCCGCCCAAGGTGCCGGCAGATCAACACTGAGCCTCAGCGCTTCCTCCCTCAAGCGGGTGTAGTTCTTCTTGGCCGAGCTGAGACCAAGTCGAGCGAGGATTCTCATCTGTGACCTCTCCGACCCGATTGCCGAACGTAGATCATCATCGTTGAACCCAGCCCATTTGCCGACCTTCTCAAAGGTGATCGGTACTTGCACGATGGGATTTGGTGACTGGCGCTCTGGTAGCCCTTCGCCGGCGCGGAGTTGGGCATTCTCAAGTTCGAGTGCCTCACACCGTGCGGAGAGGGCAGTATTTTGGTCCGACAGGAATCGCATCCGTCCGGTGGCTGGCGCTCCGTCAGTCTGGTCTAGCCCCAACTCCGCGGCTCGCATCCGATCCCGACGACCGGCGGCCTCGGTGAAGTGCTCCACGTTGGGTCGGTTGTAATGCTTGAGGAGTGTTTCGAGACTTCTCCATCGACCCTGTTTGAGGACTGTCGTCTCAGCCACACCGGCCTGTAGATACTGGACTGCACCGGTGGCTCGGAACGCACAGTGCGTGATCTTGAAACCGATGTCGGCGAGACCCGCGGCGGTCTGACTTGCCGGGCATACTTTCTTGCTGTAGTGCTCTGGGGTGCAAAGCGAGTAGGGGACGAGGGGAGCGTCGTTGGCGAAACCGCACGCCCTATGGGGATTCTGCCTTCGATCACCACGCCAGATTTTCTCCCCCTTGGTGCAATTAGCACACTGAGTTGAAGGTGCCATGTGGTTGCGAAGGTGATTGTTCAATGCCTTCACGGCGTCGGCGCCCATGACAATTGACTCGCCCAGGCTCTTATCGGTCTTGCCCTGACTGGAATAACCGTTGTCACTCTTGCGCCACACTCGTGAGAGCAGGACGGGAAGCGCCAGAGGATCCTCACTCGGATCCTCAGGCGGTGCCGGAAAGTCACTTCTCCAAAGTCCCCACATCTCACTTCGACGGAGCATTAGGGCCACTGACACTGCGGGGATCACCTGCAATGCCGCGGGGTGTGCTTGGGTCAGCGCATCCATTTGACGAAATCCGATGGCCTCGCGGAGGTCGTCGTTGGTTTCGGGTTCTTCCCAGTGGCCGTAGTTCATGTGTGCGAAGGGATTCTTGGCGATGATCTCGGCGCGCACCGCGGCGTTGAACGCGGCACTGAGCTTAGAAAAGTACTTCTCGACGGAGGTTCGTTGCTGCAGCGCGGCTGGGTAGTGGGCAATGCAGTGCTGATGGTCAAAGGTGGGCTGGTCGACTCGCAAATCGAAATCAGATATTTCCCGCGACGGGACTAGCTGCGATGCCCGTTCGGCGCACGACGGGCATCGCAGTGTGCGGTTGCAGATTTCGAGGACGTGACTCATTTTCACCTCGTCCATCGGCATGTCCCCGATGAGGTCGAAGGCGCCGTGAAGTCGAAAGAGGGACTCGTATGACTTGGCAACGCCACCGCTCATCTGCTTGGCGAAGAGGAAGAACGGACCGCGCGAACCCGCCGCGGGGTTGCCAATCCACTCGCGTAGCGTAGAAGCCGCGCTCTTGGAAGGGACCACTTTGGGCGCGACCGTTGATGTCACCGAAGGCAGGAATTCTTTCGGCAGCTTCGGCTCGACTCCCTCGTTCCAGCAGAGCAAGACGTGGGCGCGAAAAAGTTGGAGGTTGTCCACACCGCCAGGCCCCTTGCCGCTGGTTTCTTTGCCTCCTGGACGAGGCCGCCACGCGTAGAGGACGAAGCCGTTCCGGTACTCGGTCTTGACTCGGGCCAGGACGGGCTTACTACTCATGTGCGCCACCCCCAACACGGTTTCTCGTTAGGTTGCCCACCATCGCGGACAGCCGGTCGATGGTCTGCGCTTGGATCTCCACGGTGTGCGCCAGGCTTTCGAGTGAGCGCTCCAGCGCCTCGGTCGTCCTCGTTTCTGGCACAACGAGGAGCCCGGCCAGTTTCTTGCGGGCGAGCCCCGAGGCGATGACGTCCTCCCAGGGAACGAGCCAGCGTCCGTCGGCCCGACCGTCCTCGCGTTTGGCGTCGGGGAATCGGCCGGCGTCGAGGTACCGCCGGGCTGTCACCTTGGAGGTGCCAGTCCGCTTCGCCACTTCTACCAGCGTCAGATAGTCGCTCACGTTGGTCATGATGCCGCTTTGTTCCTGCTGTGCACTCGCTCTCTCCCACTTTTAAACGGACCAAGTGGTCCGTTTGCGCCCCAATTCGTGCCTCGTTAGGCCGCAAGCACCTTGATTTGGGGCCAAATCTGAGTACTTGTTGAACATTTCACGGCCCGATCCGACGAGCACCTCCCTGTCAAGGAGACGCAAACGGTTCAAAAGTCCTGATAAACGGCCTTCTGTATCAGAGTGATACAGCTTTGGTCCGTTTAACTGGTCCGTTTTCGCTGAATCCGGCTCGGCGGCGCCCTCACCTGGGCCCGCCAACTCCCCGCTCACCTGGCCTCGAGGACCTTGGGCGAGGAGTTGGCAGGCACCCGTGGAGGACGACTGGACTGCCTGCTACTCAGCGGAGATAACGGTGTGGAGTTCCTGGGATCGCGCAATCAACCGCGGATGTACCGTCCAGTGGGCTAGGTGTCGTTGCGCAACTGAGTCGAGAATCGCTTCAAGGTCGACTGACCTGAGTGGGTCCGGTGCGCAATGAGGGCTCGGTTGCCGCTGCCGTCATTTCCGGCACTGTGAGGTCGGTGTACAGGGCTACCGCCGTAACGTCGCCCATCATCTTCGAGGTGTCGGGCGATTCGCGTGGCGTCGGTCCGGTGGCCGCCCCGGCCCTCGGCACGGTGATGGTCACTGAGATGATCTAGTCGAGCGGTGAAGACGTAATCAGCAGACTTTTCGTCGAAAGCGCGAGTACGTTGCTCTATAGCGCCGTGGCCCCCGAGTCACCTCGGCCGAAGGGAGAGCATGTCCGCTACTGAGCCTGGTTGGTACCCCGATCCGAACGATCCTTCGGTGCAGCGTTACTTCAACGGCACCGAGTGGACGGATCTGCCTGCACCTCCACCGTTGGTCACCGCGCCGGCGTCCCCGCGAGCTGTCCCCGCGGCGACGACCTTCGAACAAGATCCGCGAACGGTGCTCTACTGGACCGTCGCCGCCAGTGGCGCACTGGTGGCGCTCGGCGCACTGCTTCCGTGGATGACCGCGTCGACTGGCCTCATCAGCATCTCGCGTAACGCATTCCAGATGGGTGCGAGCGAGAGCATGACCGCGGATGGCCCGATAGTGCTGGTACTTGGGCTGATACTCATCGGCATTGGCGTAGCTCGCCTAACCAACACCGCGATGCCCCGGTTCGTACAGCGCTCGCCGATCATCGCCGGTCTCGGGATCGGGGTCGTGCTGGGCTACGACTACCACTCGATACACCAATGGGCGGCATCTCTTAACAGCTCGGGCGCGCTCGGCTCAGTGGGCACCGGTTTCTGGGTGTGCTGCGTTGGCGACGTTCTGGCGATTCTGGCCGGAATCGGACTGATGAGCTCCGAACGTCGGGCGAAGCAGGCGTTGGCGGCGTAGTTCGGTGAGTATTTCGCGCCTGTACCTCAGGGCGGTGTGGGCGCGTCACCCGGGTGCCGGAAGATGCGCCCGAAGATGATGAACTTCGCCACCCAGAGAATGGCGAAGAAGAAGAGGTTGGCCCCCGACACGACGGCTGTGTTGAACAGGTGGCTCCAGTGATGAGTCACGACCACGGTGCGCGTGAGGATCGCGCCGAACTGGGAGAGCCCGATGCTCGTCAACGCCGTTATCCAGAAGGGCAGGACCTCACGGCGCCAGTGGCTGCGGCCGCGCTGCTCCCAGGTCCAGGTGCGATGCAGGTAGTAGGCGGGTAGCGCCGCGACCACGTTGCCGACCAGTGTGGCGCCCGTCACCGAGCCCACGGCTCCGGTTCCGTAGAGTACCGCGATCAGGGTCAGAGAGAAGACCGTCGTGATACCCGAGACCAGCACGTAGCGCACGTATTTACGCCCCGATGATGACCGAGCCCATGCGGTTAACTTGGCTACGCGGCTGACCTCGTGGGTGGGTCCGCTCATCGCTGCCTCGGCTGGGTGGTCACCCCTTCGACAGTACCGTTGAGGTCCCCGCGACGGCCCAGACCGTGTGGTGTACGACGGGGGACCGGCGCTCGGGCAGCTGGGTTCGGCGGTCATACTCGGCCACGTCGACTCCACGCTGGGCCCGGGGAAGCTCTTCAACTTCAAGCTGTTGGAGGCCGGAGATCTCATCCACGTGACGGTCGCCGGTGGCGTGGTGACGACGTTCGTCGTGAACCGGGTGGCCGAGTACGCCAAGTCACATTTCCTGATTTGCTGGTGTACGGATCACACGGCACTATCGCCCTGTAGCTCGTGACCTGTGGCGGGGCCCTTGACCATTCGACCGGGCACTACACGGCGAACATAGTCGTGTTCAGCACACTCGCCAGTTCGCCGCCGCCGTCAGCGACGCCGTAGACCAAACCCAGTACGGCGCCGGAAATTGGTGGTTCCTAAACGTGGATGATTGACACGGTTTTTGCGTTTTGCACACTTAAAGACATCTACTGGCCGAGCGCAGCGATGGCCAGCCTGGTGAAAACCTTCGAAGGTGCCGCCGGTCGCTGCGCTGACGCTCCATGGACTTCGTCCTGCAGCGTGTCTCTGCGACTGTTCAGCCATCGTCAACGACTTGGCGCTGACCCTGACCAGCCGCGCCGCAGGCGCGGGCAGCCCGCAGGGCTGCACCAACCAGAGTCAGGTCTCCCGTCCCTTTGCGATGGATGAGGGCCACGATGCCATCGTCATGAACCCCGCTGGTCGTGGTCAGTTCAACTCAAGAGGGTGGCGCCAGCCGGGGTTCCTGACAGCCCTCAACACCGGGTCAATCAGCGACCGCGCCGTCTCCACCGCTCTCGTCCCGATGAGTTCGTCGGCAGTGGTCCGGAGTGACTCGATGATCTCTTCTCCTCGCAAGACTCCCCGGGGTCGAACAGAAGGTACAAAAACGTCACCGATGTGCCAATCGTGCGACACCGCGCCAGCTCCGCCGTCGATGGAGAGTGCCACGTCAACTGCTCCGTGGTAGTCCGCCTTGCCGTAGATTGCTCCGGCGATCGCCAGCACCTGGGCGGTCATCTGGGCGGCCGACGAATCCACTACGGCCCGAGTCCCGTCGGGATTGGTCACGTCGATGATGCCTCCGTGCGCGAAGACGATGACGCCGTTGTCTTGGACCTCCAGTTCGACCAGTCCAGGCAATTCCGATGTCGCAGGGGTGAGACGCATGCCGTGAGCGGTGTGAGTCGTGTAAGTCTGCGCAAGGCACGCGAGGTCGAAGGGTCCGTCTCGAACGAACGTGAAGGCACGCCGCACCTCCAAACTCAACTGGATGAGGTCGCCGCCTTGGTCGCCGATGCCGGCCAGTTCCCGAATCGAAGTGCTGCTGGTCAAGGGGCTCACCACGACCCGCAGAACACCGGGCGACTCTGAGGTTTCGGCGTGCAAGTCGCTCACGGCCCGCGCCGCCGCGATGCGGTCGTGGGCGCTGATCTCCCACGCTCGGCGCCTCGCGAAGAGCCGGTCCACGTCGCCTTGGGTGAGCAGTCTGTTCCCGGTCGCCCCCCGGCCGTACATGCCGCAGCCCTCGACCACGTGTGGGGCCAAGGGTGACTCGGGTACGTGGACGACGATGTAACCCCGGCCCACGTTCACCGGGTCCGGGTCCGGCAACGTGGAGACGGAGAACCTGAGCTCGCCGCCTGCGTACGACCTGACGACGCTGTCGATGCGCTCGCTCTGGCCCACCAGCTCGATGGGGTAAGGCTTGAAGGTCTGGGTGCCCTTGTCCTCCTCGACGCCGTAGATGAGAACCCCGCCATCGGCTGAAAGCGCCGCCACGTCGATGGCGATGTCCTGGTTCTTGCTCCGTGCCGGGAGCTCACGCTTGTACTCCATGTAGGTCGTCTCACGGGCGTGAGGAAGCGAGTCGAGAAGTTCCTGGGCTGAACGAGGAATCCACATACGAACAGTGTGACGCCGGAATGTGACACCGCCGAGCACTGTAGACCCGACGCAACAGACACCAACTGGCATTGGCGACCTGCACGACTTGAATTCGGATCGGCGTCTGAGACGGGCTCCTCCGACAATCAGCGGAAGGTGCCTCATTGCGGCGCATGGCCTGTTCGATGCTCCAGAGACACCGGCCCACGATTCAGGGTAGGACAGCCGCCCTACCGGTTGCCAAGTGCTGTTTCTACTAGCAGTCCGACTTCCAGGACAGCGATACGCTTCTTCCATGTGGGCCGTAGTGTCCGACCCTGCAGCGACCCGGCGGACCGAGGGAGTTCGAGATGGACGAGTTGCGAGTGTTGCATGCTGCGGACCTGCACGTCGACAGTCCGATGCGCGGTCTTGTCGCCTACGACGGTGCGCCAGTTGATGAAATCCGGGCGGCGACCCGCACGGCGATGCGCGCCCTTGTCTCCGAGGCGATCGATCGCCAGGTCCATCTTCTGCTGCTCGCCGGCGACCTCTACGACGGGGGCTGGAGGGACTTCAACACGGGACTGTTCGTCGTGAGCCAGCTCGCGGAGCTCCACGAGTCAGGGATCCCAGTCGTTATCGTCTACGGCAACCACGACGCAGAGAGCCAGCTCACCAGGCGCCTTCGTCTCCCACCGAACACGACGGTGCTGTCCTCGACCAAGCCCGAGACCCACATCTTCTCTGACCTCGGCGTCGCGGTGCACGGCCAGAGCTACGCGACTCGGGCAATCGAAGCCGATCTTTCCCTCGCCTATCCGAAGGCAGACCCGGGACTTGTGAACATCGGGATGCTCCACACTTGCTTCGACGGCTCTCTCGGCCACGACCCTTACGCACCTTGTTCCCTTGCCGGCCTTCGGTCGAAGGGGTACGACTATTGGGCCCTCGGCCACGTGCACGACCACAGGGTCGTGTGCGAGGACCCGATGGTGGTGTTCCCAGGAAACTTGCAGGGGCGTCATATCCGCGAGACCGGCCCCAAGGGCGCAACCCTGGTCAACTTCGTCGACCATGAGCCGAGCATCGAGCAGCTCACCTTCGACATTGTCCGCTGGGAACGCTGTCGAGTGGATGTCACTGAAGCGCGTTCGCTCGACGAATGCCTGGCACGCTGTCGCGAAGAGCTCCTCGCTCTCAGCGGCACCGGGTCGATGACGTACGCCGTCAGGGTCGAGCTGGCCGGCCCGAGTAGCCTGAACGGTCGCTTACGAGCCACTACCGAACAGATCACCAACGAAGTACGGGCACTGTCGCTCTCGCTCGACGGAAGCGACGTATGGATCGAGAAGGTCGTCGTTGCAACGACACCGCTGACGGGGCGTCCTGTCCTCGAGGCCGACGGTGTAGCAGGCGAGATCCGCCAGGTGCTTGCGGACCTGAAGGCTAACGTCTCAATGCTCGCATCGGATGACGGCTCCCGGATTCCTTCTCTCGCCGCGCTCCGCAGCCAGCTGCGGGCGGCCAGCAGCGCCGACCTTGATGATGTGCTCGACGACGCGGAGATCGCGCTGGCACTCGACGACGCCGCGGAGCTACTCGCAACGTTGCTCGGCGGGGAGGAGATCGAGAATGCGCATTGAGCGCCTCGACCTCGTTGCGTTCGGCAACTTCACCGACGTCGCTCTCGACCTTTCCTCACCAGGGTTGCAGGTCGTCTACGGTCCGAACGAGGCCGGCAAGACGACGGCTCGCGCCGCGGTCTCGAACCTCCTCTACGATTTCGATTTGCGGACGACCTACGCCTTCGTCCACCCGATGAGCAAACTGCAGATCGGAGCGCGCCTTCGTTCCGAGGAGGCCACCACGCTCGAGGTCGTCCGCTACAAGCGCAACAAGGACCCTCTCGTCGAAGCAGGCTCGAACCGGCCAGTGAGCGCACCGACGTGGGCCGGGCTTCTCCAGGGGGTGAGCCGCTCCGACTTCGAGACGATGTTCACCCTCGGCTGGGACGAGCTCGTGCGCGGCACGGACGAGCTCCTCGCTCGGGGCGGGGTCCTCGGCGAGACCCTGTTTGCGGCCGGACTCGGGCTCCGTGAGCTGGGAACGGTCCTGGATCGCCTCGATGCTGAGGCGACGACGCTGTTCAGCCCCCGACCCTCGGCGAAGACGGTGAATGCCGCGCTGAAGGCGCACGGTGAGGCCCGAAAGCACGCGACCGAGTTGTCGGTTCGGCCTTCCCACTACGCCGACGTAGTGAAGGACCACGAGAAGGCCGCTGCGCTGCAAGTACGGCTCGTGTCGCAGCGTCGCGACGCCGAGCGCGACCACGAACGCCTGGTCACCTTGCGTGGCGTCCTCCCGACACTTCGAGATCGGACGAGGAAGATTGAGGAGCGTGCCGGCCTTCTCGACCAGGATCCGCTCCCGCCAGCCTCCTGGGCCGAGCGCGTCCGGCAAGCACTTGAAGCCCGCGGCGAGCTGACCCGAGAGCGCTCCACCGTGGCCGACCAGTTCCACTCAGCCGAGGAAAGGCTCAGTACCATCACCGTCGATGAGGCACTACTCGTCATGGCAGAACGCGTCGACCTGCTCGCCGAAGGGATTGCCGGCTACGAAGACGGCCGCTCGGACCGAGGCGGGCTAGACGAAGGTCGTCGCGACGCAGAGCGTGACGCGCTCGGCATCATCGGTGCGCTGACTGGTGGCTCTCCTGGCCTTGCGGCGCTCGAAGAAGCTCGGACCGTGCTCGCCGGCAAGGTGGCCTTCGCACCCGCCCGTGACGAATGGACCGCAAAGGAAGTAGCGCTCGAGCGGGCACGGGAGGGGGTGCGAGGTTTCGGAGACGAGATCGCCGAGATCAAAGAAGCCCTCGCTCTACTTCCCGAAGGTGATGACCCCGGAGTGCTCCGGACTTCCGTTGACGCCGCGCTGCGCCAAGGGGACCTCGACGGGACGCTCTCCTCGGCACGTTCCGCGCTCGGGAGTGTCCAGAGCGCCCGTCTCGAAGTGGCCGGTCGCCTCGGCCTCGCGGAGGACGAGATCACCGACGCTGTCGCACGCCCTTCCCCGAGCACCGAGGAGGTCGAGGAAATCCTCGGAACACTTGATGATGCCGCGATGAGCGTTCGGGCAGCAAAGGAGCGTGCGCGAGGCAACGCTCGGCGAGAGGGCGAGCTCCAAGGCGAACTCGAGGCCCTCGCGCTCGAGGTGGAACTGCCGAGCGAAGATGATCTCAGTAGACGTCGACAGGTCCGCGACGAGACCTGGTCACTCGTGAAGGAGTCGTGGCTCGAACACCAGGCAGTCACTGGGGAAGGAACCGCTTTCACCGACGAGCGAGCGCTCGCGTCCTCCTATGAACGGGCAGGCACCGAAGCGGACAACGCCGTGGACCGGCTCTGGCAGGAGGCAGACCGCACGGCGCGCCGCAAGGGGCTCATGGCCGAGCTGAAGCGCGTCCGGGCCGAGCACACAGAGGCGCTCGAGGAGTCACGGCACTCGACCGAGGGTGCCAGCGCGGCCTACGCAACCTGGCGCTCAGGATGGCCAACACAGCGCCTTCCCGATTCCCCTGGTGCCCTTCGGCAGTGGGCGGCAAACCTCGAGCGCCTCCGCTCGCTCCAAGGCGAGTGGACGACAGCGCACCTCGCGCATCGCGAGGCCTTCCGCAGCCTCCGGGCGCACCGAGGACGCCTCGCCGAGCTGCTCGCCAACTTCGACGTCGAGATAACCGCTGGCACGGATCTCGAGCCGGTGCTCACCCAAGCGCAAGCGTTGCTTGCCGAGATGGAGCAGAGGCGCACTGAGCGCGTCGAGAAGGAGAAGCGACTTCGTACCATCGAACGTGGCCTGCCCAAGAAGCGGGCTGCCTTCGACGACGCCGCCGCGGCCGAGCAGGCGGCCGCTGCCGGTCTGACCACGCTGCTCGGCGCCTATGGGGCAGGGCTGGCTTCGCCACGCGACGCCGGAGGCGTTCTCGCTCGCCTCGACCAGCTCGAGCGACTGCTCGACATCCGCGATAGCCGGCTGCAGCGGATAGGAGGCATCGACCAGCGATCCGACGCCTTCGAGGGCGAACTCCGCGAACTGCTCACCAGCGCGCCCGATATTGCCCCCGAACCAGCCGCCGAAGCCGCACGAGAACTCGTTCGTCGGGTCAAGACGGCCCGGGACTCCGCCGTCGCAAGGTCCACCCAGGAAGCCAACCAAGCGAGCGCACAAGCTGCCCTCGACGACGCGGACGCGAAGCTCACGGGCCTTCGGGATGAGCTCGTGCTCCTCGCCGGCGAAGGCGGCATCGAAGACATCGAGAAACTCGGGACAACTGCGGATCGGGCGCTACGGTTCGCTGCTCTCGGTGAAGAGATCGACGGGTGCGACACCCTACTTACGGGCCAGGGAGGAGGTCGATCGATTGTCGAGCTCGAGACCGACGGGCTCGGACGAGACCTCGCGGAGCTCAACGCGGCGATTGAGGCGAGCAACGAGTCCCGTACGAACTTATCCGAGCAGGAGAAAGAAGCAACCGAAACGGAGCGAGACCTTGCGCGACAGCTCGAGGCAATGGACGGTTCCGACTCCGCGGCATCCGAGGCTGCTCGCGCACAGAACGAGTTCGCCAGAGCGGTCGAGGCGGCCGAACGCTACACCCGTGTCGTGCTCGCCCGGTTCATAGCTGACGAGGCGATTCGTCGTTACAGCGAGGCACATCAGGACCCGCTCCTTGAGCGGGCGAGCCGCTACCTCCAGTTGTTGACCGAAGGAGGCTACCGAGAAATCGGCGTTGGCGAAGACCCGAAGAAGGGTCCACGCCTCAGTGCGATCTATTCCAGCGGGGAAGAGCGGTCGGTTCCGCAACTCTCCGACGGTACGCGGGACCAGCTCTACTTCGCCCTTCGACTCGCTGCGATCGAAGAGGCACTCGGCCGCAACGGTCCGATGCCGGTCGTTCTCGACGACGTCCTTGTCAACTTCGACGACAACCGCGCTCGGGCTGCCCTCCGCTGCCTTGCCACGCTCGCTGAGTCAGGCCAGGTTTTGCTCTTCACCCACCACCGCCACGTCCTCTCGCTCGCCGAGGAGGTGCTCGCACCAGAGCAGTACACCGTCCACGAGCTCGCCACCGCCGCAAGTAGGCAAACCGGGTAGGCAGCGCATCCCGCGACGGCGTCCGCTGCGAGTGGCAACGTAAGTGTCGAGAAGCGCACGAGACGCCACCTCGATGTCACCTCAATCGAGAGCCGATCCTGACCCGGACATGGCGCGACCCGTTCGAAGGCTCGCCGGCGGTTCGGCGAGCACGAATCGAAATGCAACGAAACCCGGATAGGGACGGCCTTGTGCGCTACGGCGACGAGTCCGAGTCGTCGAGGCCGATGCTCGGCTCATCCGGGGCGTATTGGACCGTAAGCGACGTTGCGAGCATCACCGCGACGAGTGCAGAAACCGGTGCGAACACCCCGGGGTGTCCGACGGCGTGCGAGGTTGCGTGGCGCGCGAAGTAGTCCGGCGGGTCGATGCCGGTGTTTGGAAACCATGTCGTGAAGGCACGGAACAGTGGGCGGAGTGAGAGATTCTCGGCCGCAAGTTGCAGCGGAAGTTCGTCGAACTCCTCTTGCGCCCGGGTTTTGGCGTGCTCGCGACCGTTCTTGCCGTGGAGTCCGAGAACGATGCTGTCGATGATGTTCGACGCGTGAGACTGTGCCGGTCCATCGAGGTTGGCACGCATCGCGGCGATGGCGCTACGGCACTGCACGGCCCACTCGTGCGCAATCAGGCCAAGCGCCTCCTCGCAGTCGTCGAGGATGTCGTTGCGGCGATCGGCGAGTATGCCGACGCGTGCAGCCTGCCCATCCGCCTCGATGAGCAGGATGACGATCTTGGCCCGCGGCACCCAACTGAGCGGTATGCCTTCGTCAAGTGCCACCGATGCCACGACGTCGAGGGCGACGAAGTCGCGGAGGTTGACGGGAAGCCAACGGTTGAGGGCCGCGCGCAGACCGGGGATGTCGATCGTGGGGAGCTTGAAGGTGATGCCCTCAGCGACCCGCGCGAAAAGCTCGGTCTGCTTGCGCAGTGATTCATTGAACGCGGCGCTGGTGCGCGCCCACTCGTGGAGCGCGGCGCTTGATGAAACTGCGCGGTTCAGTGCCGCAAAGTCGAGGGACTTGGCGAGAGAGTCTGCCCACTGCTTCTGCGAGCCCATCGCCTGCGCGGCGAGCCCGGCGTCGACAATCGCCTTGTGGGTAGCAGCGATGCCAGAGAAGTTGATCGAACGAGCGAAGTCCTTGGCGATCGCTTCTTGGGCCTCGGTGATCTTCTTGAGGACACCTGTGTGCTCAAAGGAGCGCTGGGCAGCCTGGACCGCCGAGAAGTCGATGAATGCGAGGTTGCGCTGGATAGCCGCGAAGGCGTCGAGGGACGGGATAGACGCGCGGAAGACAGACCCGCGTTCAGCTGGCTCGTCCTGATCGGAGGTCTCCAACTTGTTTTGCTCCTCCGGGTCACCCGGCACCTCGGGATCGTTGTACACGGTTCCAGTGTGCCAGCCGGGTGGGACACACATGAGAGTCAACTCCCCATTAGGAATCCGATAGCAGTGACCGTCTTCCCTCTGATGCCTGAAAAGACCCTCTGATAGGCGGATGGGGCGTTGGTCAATGCCACATGGAATCTTTGACAGTCGAAATACAATGCTGTCGACTGGGACCTCGAGAAACTTGATGCGATCGTTGCACGATCAGCGATGAGTCGCAATGGCCGGGTAGATTGCCCGTGCCGACAAAAATTGGCGGCCGCCTCATTCAATCTTGCGACAGTACTGCGACATCCGGCGATGGAAAACAGTGCAGAATAGAAGCGAACAGTGGCAATCATTGCAACAGTCCTAACGACCCCAAAGCCCAGCCCCCGCAAGGAGGACTGGATTCGAGTGGGCGACCAGGAGCGAACTGGCGTCCTCAGCGTGGCCCTGTCGATCTTCAACGGCGAGGCCGACCAGGCCGCCGCCCAGCTGGTGAGTCAGATCGGCGAGCTGCAGGCGAGCAAGCCAGCGAGCGCATAATCGTGACGACGGCCCGCGACACCATGGTCCCCGACCCTCGTCGAACGCGAGAGCCTTCGACGCTGCGCGTTGAACCCTCGCCCGCCCGCACGGTCTTCCATAACTCTTCCATAACTCGTTCGGTGTCGGGGAGTGTCGGGGCGTGTCATCAGGTCCTTTGCATTCCGATGCCAAACCACCTCCGGACCATTGTCGAAGACCCGCAACAGACCAAGTCAACACTGGGTTCTCACGCCGGAGCCCAACGTGCGACTGCAGATTCGACATCGTCGCTGCATTGCCCCACTCCTCGACTCATGCACAGTGAGAGGTTCACGGGTCAACCCTTTCAAGGTGGCGGCACGGGTTCGAATCCCGTTGGGGGTGCGACGAATTTTTGCTCATTAGCGCGGTCTTCGGTCGCTTCAGTCGACGGCCCAACTGCCACTGCCATAACTTTTCGGTCCATCGTCATCTTCCCGGGTGCCAGATGACGAGCCAATCAGCGGGAGAATCGAGTTGAAATACTCCTACGTGTACTAAATCAGTTGCTGCGAGGTTCACGTGCCAGACAAGTTCGCCATCGGTGCCGGTCCTCTCGAAGCTCACGCTGAGAAGCCACTAGAGGCGGTAGGCGCACCCGTCTTGAAAGGCGACGAGTTTGGGCCGCCGTCGCCCACGCATCTCAATCGCGATCTCCGAGGGCAGCTTCACCATCGGCGTGACCAGTCGTACCTCAATCGCCCCGACACTCCATGACCGCAGCGCGGGCGCAGGGTCGCTAGTGGAAATGTCGGCGTCGAGAAAGACCAACGTTCCCGAGCAACATCTCGAACTGCGTCGGCTCAGATTGACTACACCGCCGCGCGGGGCCACGAACGCTTCAACCCCTTCGCCCAGCACAATCGTCGTCGATGCACTGGGGAGCGGAACTTGGTCGCTATTCATTTCGCCGCTGCCGCAAGGGCGTCCCTCAGTTGTTCCGTCGTTGGAGCGCCGCCAAGTCCCTGAGGACCTTGGTATAGACGGCACGAGAGGCCGATTGGTGCACCTGGCGACGCAAAGGGATCGGTTCCGTCAATCAACACCGTCGGCGAACCTCGAAATGCGACCGCCTGAGCCTCCTCGTCCGTCTTGACCTCGAGCAATTCAAGTTCGAACGCGGTCTCGGACATCAGGGATGCGAGCGTTTCGGCAGTGGCGCGCCAGTTCGGGCAGTCTTTGAAATAGAGGAGCTGTACCTTCGGCGACGTGCTCACAGTTGAGAGCCTTCAAGGCCCAGTTCTCGTTCAATGGTCCGAGAGGTCTTCGCCCCCGTGGTGGCGGCGACCCACTCACCCTGACGAAAGAGGGCGATGGTGGGAATGCTTTGGATCCCGTACTCGGCGGCGATCT